>Ga0316201_10001274_pt1 | contig 16694 bp, 18 predicted proteins | sample CS6wburrow_MG_FD_204516 | JGI IMG/M metagenome (GOLD analysis project Ga0316201, IMG submission 204516) | Coastal sediment microbial communities from Delaware Bay, Delaware, United States - CS-6 worm burrow | ecosystem: Environmental > Aquatic > Marine > Coastal > Sediment | place: USA... | reverse complement strand
ACGATGCAAAACAAGTGTATCCAGTGCATTGCATACCGAAACACGCCGGGTCTTGGCATTGGTGATGATGGTTTTTGCCTTCTCCAGGTCCGCACTGGCATCAACATAGGTATGGACGATACCGGCGCCGGTTTCAATGACGGGAATCCGCGCGTTGTCACGTACAAAGTCAATCAGACCCTTTGATCCGCGGGGGATTGCCAGGTCGATGGTTTCGGTGGCCTGCAGAATTTTGGGCAGATGTTCACGTTGTGGCGGTGCAAGGAAGACAACATCCGGGATAATGCCGTTTTCAAGCAGTACTTCGTGCATGATCCGGACCACCACGCGGTTGGTGTCATGGGCGTCACTGCTACCTTTTAATACGCAGGCGTTCTGGGTTTTGAGACACAGCGCAAAGACATCAAAAGTCACATTGGGCCGGGATTCGAAAATCACCGCGATAACCCCCATGGGTACGCGGATTTTGCTCAAATCAAGGCCGTTTTCAAGCCTTCGCTGTTCGAGAATCTCACCCACGGGAGATGGCAGGGCGGCAACGGCCCGAAGGTCTTTTGCGATGTCCTCAAGGCGCTGCGAATTGAGTAGCAGGCGGTCGTACTTGGGGTCTGACTCGGGCATCCTTGAAAGATCTTTGAGATTTGCCTGCAAAATTTCATCTTCTGACGCTATGGCCCGCTCGGCCAATGCTTCGAGAACAGCACAAATGGCGGCATGATCGCAACGTGCCAGCTCTCGCGACGCCTCGCGAGCATTTAGCAGTCCATTTTCCAAGTACCTGTTTTGGTCACTCATGATACTTACCCTATTTCTCCTGCTATCTCAGGATTGAGAAGTTATCCCGGGTATGGGAAGTCATCCCGGACTTGATCCAGGGTCCATTTTAACAACATTCGATCTCATGCCGGTTCTGAATTGGGTACCGGATCGACATCCGTCGTCCGGTATGACGCTGGTCCAACTAGTCCATCAGGTAGAGATAATCATAATGAACCAGCGGTTTTTGTCCGTGCTTCCCCATCAGTCTGCCCGCTTCTTCATGGTTATATCTTGCCCTGCCACAACCCAGCGCCTTACCTGATGTATCCAGGATCCGGATGACATCACCGCGTTTGAAGTGGCCATCGACTTCTACAATACCCACTGGAAGCAGACTGGCAAGGTGAGAGCTATCCATCAGGGCATCTTCGGCGCCCTTGTTAACAGTGACAGAGCCAGTGGCGTGGTCGTCTGCAACTGCCAGCCATCTTTTGGCGGACGACGCGCCACCAGTGGCCGGAAAATGTGTTCCTACCGAGTGATCCGCGAGAATTTTATGCAGGATTTTCGGGTCAGTTCCATCTGCAATGACAACTTTAATGCCAAGTTTGGCCACTTTCCGTGCGGTTGCCAGTTTGTTATGCATGCCACCACGTCCAAGCGCCGAGGTGCCACGCAAGACGATATCTTCAACCTGGTACAAGGTATCATCCCAACGCTTGATACACTGTGTCGCAGCATCATCCGGGTCGCCGTCATAGACACCCGCTACCGTGCTCAACAGGCATAATCGTTCGGCATTAACCATCCCGGCCAACAGGCCGGCGAGTTCATCATTGTCGGTAAACATCAGTTCGGTCACCGAGACCACGTCATTTTCATTGATGACGGGTAAGATGCCGGCTGTCAACAGTGCTTCTATACAAGCGCGCATGTTCAGGTAGTGCCGCCGAGTCTGGAAATCACTCTTGGTCGCCAGGACCTGTGCGATGGTCAGGCCCCGTTGCTCAAACAAATCACGGTAGGTTTCCATCAGCCGGACCTGGCCCGTGGCCGCCATGACCTGTTTGCGGGCTACAGGATCTGAAATCCGCTGAAGCTGTTCAGCAGCCAGTCCACTGCCGGCCGCCACCGCTCCGGATGACACCAGCAATACCTGCCAGCCTTCGTCGCGCAGGTTGGCCAGCTGCTTGACCAGGTTGGCCAACACATCCCGGTTCAAGGTGCCATCCGGTTCGCACAGCACCTGGCTGCCAATCTTTACAATGATTCGTTTACCCGTCAGGGACATAACTTACAATCCAAGTACTTCCTTACCTTGCCGGTAAACGATATCAACCGGTATGCTGAGGGCATCCAGCCGGTTCAGGTCAGCCTGCAGCTGTGCACTTACATTGCCTTTTTCGGCAACAAACCCTGCAACTGCGTCATAATCACCATTGCCCTGCAAGACCAGTATGTCGTTACCCAGGTCTTTGATGGCCTGTTCAAATTGATCCACGTTGACCCGGTAGGTGCCAGTGCCGGGGTCTCGGGAGAATGCACCCTGATCGCTGAAATAGTTAAACCGGATCATATTGGCACGACCATGGGCGCTGCTTGCACCAAAACGGATCGACCGGAAGATCCCGGCGAGGAAGGTAACATAGTCATCCATTAACTCACCCTCCGTGATTTCACCCATGTTGCGGAGTTCCTGCACCATGTAAAGACCCAGGATATCTGCCTTGCCTTCTTCCAGTGCAGAAGCGTGTTCTTTTAATGCCTGGCGCACAGTGCCGCTTCCATCCAGCGTGGTCTTAATACCCAGGCCATGGGCGACCTCGTGAAACATGGTGTTACCAAAAAATGAATCAAAGGTGACGTGCTTGCGCTGGTCCTGGGCGATCAACTCGTTGGATATCGGTAACAGGATCTGGTTGAATTTGGCCAGCATGGCATTTTTAAGCTGTAAGCGGCGTGTTCCCTTGGCCAGTTGAACTTCTTCGTCATTGGGAAGATTGATTGCGATGGTCTTGGCGCCGGAATTGCAATCGCCGGCACAGTAGACGACGTCATATGCATTCAAATCTGCATCCGTACCGGGCATTTCCGCCTTGTAGGCGTCTGCAACGGGCAAGCCACGTTGCAACTCCGGCATGTACTTGGCAAAACGTGCCAGGCGCTCGCTCCAGACCTGGTCCTTGATCAGCACGAATGTTTCAAATGCCGCACGGTAGCCATAAAGTGCATCCTGGTAGGTTTCGATGGGTCCGATGACCACTTCAACAGGGTTGTTTTTCATATCCATCCAGGCCATATCCGAGGCCTGGTAATCATCGGTTTTCAATGCTTTTGCCCGCATTTGCAGATAGGCGGAAAACTCTTCATCATCTGCCATCACCGAGGCCAGCATGAGCAGTTTGGCTATTTCATCGATTTGCGATTTGAAAGCCGTGCTGTATGGCACCAGTATCAGGTCACCGTTAATATCCCTTGCCACGATCGTGTACTGTCCATCCTTGCCATCCTGCTCCCACGCTTCGAACTCTTCCTTGCTCATATCCTGTGGGTAGAAACGTGCGCCCGGCGGGCGGGGCCCATGGCCTTCGATAAATGGCTGGTCTGCTGCCAGGCGATCCCATGGACCATAGTTGTAAAGAGCAAACTGCCGTGCTTTGGGGTCTTCAATACTTGTGAGCAGAGATTCCTTATCACCCCAAACCTGCTGCCAGAAAATATCGTCGGTGATTTTTCCCGCCTCGATCAATAATTTGACCATCTGTTTTTGCCGGTCACTTAAATGGCTCAGGTCCGCGGTCAGGCTAACCTCGGCGTAAATGTCAAAACGGGATGGTTTTTCCGCCTTCACAATGGCCGCAACCGCCCTGTCAACAGGTGCAGGTTCGACAGGCTTGTTTGTGACGGTTTGTGGTTCTTTTTCACAGGCTGAAAGCAGGCTTGCCAACAGGATTGCAGAAACAATTAGCTTGGTTTTCATGGGTGGTTCTTTCTGTGTTGAATTCGGATGATCACTATACCAAACAGTGATGCCACCGTGTGGTGTCAACAGGAAATTATGCCCATTTAAAATGGGACTCCCGGCTTCGTAATCTTTTCTGGTGACATCAGGGCTTGAGGTGATTTATCCATGCTTCCATGTGCACCCTGACTTTACGTATGACATGTGTTACGCGGGTTGATTCTGTATAAAGTACCGCGGCCCCGACAGCACCACCAGGGATTTCAGGCAGACTGAAATATAACATATCATAAGACAATGCAACCATCCCGGCAGGTCCGCATTTCGACAGAGTGAACCATTTACCTGTGCCGTGCCTGTAAAAAGCACCCAAGCATCCCCATTTAATGCCATCGTAAGCCGTCTGCGTTTATAATTGCCGCCCACGTTTGTCAGTGGGTATTTTGAAGACAGGAGTATTGGAAGTGCCGATTTACGAATACCGTTGCGAATCATGTGAGCACAAGTTGGAAAAACTGCAGCGAATGAGCGATGGCAATCTGGTTGATTGTCCCGAGTGCAAACAGCCAGCATTGAAACGCCTGGTTTCTGCAGCAGCCTTTCGTCTAAAAGGCAGTGGCTGGTATGAAACAGACTTTAAAAAAGACAACAAGCGAAACCTCGCCGAGTCTTCAGGAAAGGGGTCTTCAGGTACAAAAACACCCACCAGTGGTAACGACAAGACCGAAAAGGGCACTTCCGAAAGCACGGTGAAGAAGCCGGAACCGAAACCGGCCACCAAGTCCGGTGCTGCCTGAAAGCAGTTAAAACCTGATAATCATTTTTTAACCACCATGAAAACACATGGTGCAGCCAGGGAAACAGAACATGCGTAGCCATAAATGTGGTGAAGTCAACGAAGCACTGGATGGACAATCCGTTACTTTATGCGGTTGGGTCGATCGTCGACGGGATCTGGGTGGGCTGATTTTTATCGGTCTCAGGGATCATGCCGGTATTGTCCAGGTCGTCGTCGAGCCTGACAGCGCAGCCTTTGCGGATGCTGAGCGTTTGCGCAATGAGTATTGTGTGCGTGTGAAAGGTACGGTGCGGATGCGGCCTGAAAGCCAATGGAATGAAAACATGGCTACCGGCAAAATTGAACTGGTCGCGACGGAGGTTGAATTGCTGAATGCCTCGGCGCCGATTCCATTATTGATGACTGAAGAGGATGGCGAGGAAGTCCGTTTGCGTTACCGTTATCTTGATCTGCGCAGACCGCGTATGCAGCACAATATGCGTATTCGCTCCATGCTTAACCAGGCGATCCATAAACACCTGGACGGTAACGGGTTTTCAGAATTCGAGACACCTATCCTGACCAAGGCAACACCGGAGGGGGCACGTGATTACCTGGTACCGAGCCGGGTGCACGCAGGTCAGTTTTATGCGTTACCACAGTCGCCACAGTTGTTTAAGCAATTGCTGATGATGGCCGGTATGGATCGCTATTACCAGATCGCGCGCTGCTTTCGTGATGAAGATTTACGTGCTGATCGCCAGCCCGAATTTACGCAGCTGGATATGGAGCTGTCCTTTGTAGAAGAGGCTGATGTCCAGGCGGCCGCCGAAGACCTGGTTCGTGCCATTTTCAGGGATGTGCTGGAGGTTGAGTTACCCGCCGCTTTCCCACGCATGACCTGGCATGATGCGATGGATGAGTTTGGTTCGGACAAGCCGGATTTGCGCTACCCGATGCGCCTGCACAGTGTTGATGAACATGTCAGCCATGTCGATTTCCGGGTATTTTCCGGACCGGCGAATAACGATGAGCAGCGTGTCGCGGCACTCAGGGTGCCCGGTGGTGCGACCTTCTCACGTAAGAAAATTGATGAATACACGGCATTCGTGGCGCGTTACGGCGCCAGGGGCCTGGCGTGGATTAAGGTCAATGATGCTGAAGCTGGCCTTGAAGGTCTGCAATCACCCATTGCCAAGTTCCTGGACGAAAAAGCCTGGAACGGAATTGCCGGTCAGACCGCTGTCGAAAGTGGCGATTTATTGTTATTCGGTGCCGGTGATTGGCTGCAAACGAGTACTTTCATGGGTCACTTGCTGGTGAAATGCGGTGAAGACCTGGGCTTGGCGAGTGAGGGCTGGGAACCTCTGTGGGTGACTGACTTCCCGATGTTTGAATGGGACGAGGAACGTGGACGTCACATGGCCATGCACCATCCGTTTACCGCACCGCATGCCGACTCGGCAGAAGAACTTCAGGCCAATGCAGGCAGTGCGTTGTCCAAAGGTTATGACATGGTGATCAATGGTGCTGAAATCGGTGGTGGTTCGATCCGTATCCACAATCCGGATATGCAGGCTGCTGTATTTAAACTGTTGGGAATCGGTGATGAGGAGGCCGAGGCCAAGTTTGGGTTCTTGCTTGAAGCACTTAAATATGGCTGCCCACCGCATGGCGGTATTGCCTTCGGTTTGGACCGGATCGCAGCGCTGATGGCAGGTGAAGCATCCATCCGTGACGTGATTGCATTCCCAAAAACCACCACTGCACAATGTCCATTGACCGACGCACCGTCACCCATCGGAGATAGCCAGCTTGCCGAGTTACATATCGCGGTTAACGATAAGAAGGGTGTGAAATAAACTACACAGCTCAAGGTGCTTCCCGGAAGAAGCTGCTTAAAAAGCAAGCACATCCGGGGAAATGACAGAGCTTGCTGAACAAAAGCTGGATCGTGGTGGCATTGTCGCCGCGGTGTCGGCTTTTTCCCTCTGGGGACTGGTACCCATCTATTACAAGGGTCTGCAGGGTGTTGGTGTCTGGGAGGTACTGGCGCACCGGGTGATCTGGTCGGTGCCGATCTTACTCCTGTTCCTGTTAATCCAGAAAGGACCGGCCTTCTGGAAGGAACTGCGTCTACCACTGGTCAGTATTGCCTGGCTGGTCCTGTCGGGCTTGACAGTTTCCATTAACTGGCTGGTTTTTGTTTGGGCGGTTGCACACGATCATGTGCTGGACACCAGCCTGGGGTATTTCATAACACCGCTTGTCAACGTGTTGCTCGGTTTCGTTTTTTTGAAAGAGCGGTTGACGGTTATTCAGTTGCTCGCCGTCATAGTGGCTGCTGCCGGTACGGTTTATCTTGCCGTTTACCTGGGTAGACCGCCCTGGATTGCAATCACACTGGCCGTTTCTTTTGGCGTTTACGGACTGCTTCGCAAACGTCTGGATGTGAGTCCGATGCCCGGTTTGCTATGGGAAACATCATTGATGTTTTTACCAGCGCTTGCATACTTGATGTGGTTATCACTTGGTGCCGGACAACAGTTTCTGCATGTGTCCGTATCTGTTGACCTGTTGCTGGTGGCATCCGGCATCCCCACTGTATTACCATTGATCTGGTTCAACATGGCAGCTAAGAAGTTGCCCTTGAGCATACTCGGATTTTTTCAATACATCGGACCGAGTATTAGTTTCCTGGTGGCGGTGTTTCTTTATGGCGAAGCATTCACCGCCGGACATGCAGTTGCGTTCATTTGCATCTGGATCGCATTGGCCCTGGTGTCAGTTGAACCATTTCGACGCGCAAGGAGAAGATTGCGTGGATAAAGCGAAATCAACCATCGTGCTGGTGCACGGTCTATGGAATGGGGCATGGTCAATGGCAGCCATGGCAAAACGCCTAAGGTTGCGGGGTCACCACGTCGAGGCTTTCAATTACCAAACCCGTGGCAATAGCCTCGAAGGTCATGCCAGGGAGTTGCACGATTTTATCAGCAAGATCAGCACCGAGGAGTTACACCTTGTCGGCCACAGCATGGGTGGGTTGATCATACTGAACCTGGTGAGTCGCTTTGATGACCTCGCACCTGGACGAATTGTCCTGATGGGAACACCGGTCAAGGGTAGCAGTATCGTCAAACGTCTTGAGCGATTACCCGGTCAGAATTTTCTGTTTGGCAAGGCCATGGAGACCCTGGTTCAAGGATTTCAGCACACACCGCGGATGCGCGACACAGGAATGATTCGTGGCACACGCCCGATTGGACTCGGCCGAATCACCGGTCGTTCCAATGAAATAAATGACGGCAGCGTCACCATCGGTGAGACAGAACTGGAAGGCCTGAAAGACAGTGTAGAGCTGGCAGTGACACATTCACAAATGCTGGTTTCGGAAGAAGTTGTCGATCAGGTCGAGCAGTTTTTAATGAATGGGATGTTTAAAAAAAAGAATAACTGAGAGTTTCAACATAGCATTCTGCTGTTGTCAAAGCCGACCTGTTACGTAAACCTCGTCATGCTATTGATCCACGGAAAATGGACCCCGGGTCAAGCCCGGCGTGACATTGTTACTGCTCTTGTCATTGCGGACTTGATCCGGAATCCAGCTTGTTCTTTTAATTCGCTACAAGATCGGCCTTGATTTCGCCCACGGACTGGCAGGGTTTCGTGATAAAATCTTCAACACGTAATTTCTGCACAGTATATTTCTAATCAGCAAGGTACAACTTTATGGCAGGTCATTCCAAGTGGGCGAACATTCAACACCGTAAAAAAGCGGTTGATGCCAAACGTGGCAAGATATTCACCCAGATCAACAGGCTATTATCCGTGGCTGCACGTGAAGGTGGCGGTGACCCTGACTCCAATCCGGCACTGCGACTTGCCATCGAGAAAGCCAATGCGGCCAATATGCCCAAGGACAACATTGAGCGGGCGATTAAAAAGGCCACCGGAGACCTTGATGGCGTTACCTATGAAGAGCTCAGGTATGAAGGTTACGCGCCCGGTGGTGTGGCGGTCATGGTGGAATGCCTGACCGATAACCGCAACCGGACCGTGGCGGAGGTGCGTCATGCATTTACCAAGTATGGTGGTAACCTGGGAACAGATGGATCAGTGGCATATCTCTTTTCCAAGATCGGCGTGCTGAACTTTGCACCTGGAACACCGGAAGACGACGTCATGGAGGCCGCACTGGACGCCGGTGCAGATGATGTTGTTTCAGAAGATGATGGCTCCCTCGAGGTGATAACCACGCCTGAGGCCTACAGCGAAGTCAAAGATGCCATGATTGAAGCCGGACTGACACCCGAGAATTCAGAAATAACCATGCGTGCCAGTCTTGAAGTGGACCTGGATGTTGAGAGTGGTGAGAAAGTTTTGCGTTTCCTGGATGCGCTGGAAGATCTGGACGATACCCAGGACGTTTTCTCAAATGCGAATATTCCCGAAGAGGCATACAGCTGAAAAATTTGCGCATACTTGGCGTTGATCCCGGTTCGCGGATGACGGGTGCGGGCATCATTGAAATCAATGGTGACCGTGTCAGGCCGGTTTATTATGGAACGATCAAGGCGGGTAGTGGTGAATTCACCGAGCGTCTTGGGATCATATTCTCCGGACTGAAGCAGCTGATAGCAGAGTACCAACCGGACCAGGCCGCGATTGAAACGGTCTTTGTTGCCCACAATGCAGCTTCTGCCATCAAGCTGGGCCAAGCCCGCGGCGCCGCTGTATGTGCGGCAATCTCATGTGATGTGCCCGTGTTTGATTACAGTCCGCGCCTGGTCAAACAGGCCATTGTGGGCCGTGGTGGTGCCGACAAGCAACAGGTGCAGCACATGGTAGGACTGCTACTGGGTATCAATGAACCGATACAAAATGATGCCGCCGATGCGCTGGCCGTGGCCCTTTGTCATCAACACACATCCCAAACGCAGGCACGTATGGCGATGATGCAGGCCTCGCCATGATCGCACGTTTATCAGGCATTTTGCTGGAGAAGAACCCGCCTTACCTGGTGGTTGACGTCAATGGCGTGGGATACGAGGTTGAAGCACCGCTGGGTGTGTTTTCGGATTTGCCGGAGAACGGCAAACAGGTGGCGATCCTGATCCATCATCACTTTTCCCAGGATTCCCAAACCCTGTATGGGTTTGCTACCCTGGGTGAGCGTGAATTATTTCGTAAGTTACTCAAGATCAGTGGTATCGGCGCAAAAATGGCGCTGACGATATTATCGGGTGCCAGCGGCGAAGAGTTGGCCCGTTATGTTTCTACTGGCGATGTGGCCTCTTTGACACGCTTGCCGGGTATTGGTAAAAAAACCGCTGAACGCATCATCATGGAATTGCGTGACAAGCTGGAAGGTATTAATGTGGGCGCTGCCAGCGGATTGCCATCGTCCAGTGCACCCATCAGCACGGACCCTGCCACTGAAGCCAGTCATGCACTGGCTTCACTGGGATATAAGCCGGCCGAGGTCAGCCGTATGATCAGCGCCGTGGCCGAGGCCGGTATGGACGCAGAGGATATCATTCGTAAGGCCTTGCAGACCCGGGTAAGAGCGAATGAGTGAATTGAAGAATCAGCCTGGGGATCGTATCGTTAACCCCATCGATATGCCTTCTGACAAGGCCATGGACATCAGTCTGCGGCCAAAGACAATGGCTGAATATATCGGCCAGGAGAGCATGCGGGAAAAGCTCAGTATTTTTCTCGAAGCTGCCCGTCGACGCAAGGAGGCACTTGATCACGTACTGATATTTGGCCCACCCGGATTGGGTAAAACCACGCTGGCCCACGTGATAGCCAATGAAATGGGTGTTAACCTGCGCCAGACCTCCGGTCCTGTTCTGGAACGTGCCGGTGACCTGGCGGCATTATTAACCAACCTCCAAACTGGTGATGTTTTATTCGTGGACGAGATTCATCGGCTGTCACCTGTGGTCGAAGAGGTACTGTACCCGGCCCTGGAAGATTTCCAGCTGGATATCATGATAGGTGAAGGCCCGGCAGCACGATCCATCAAGATTGACTTGCCGCGATTCACCCTGGTGGGTGCAACAACCCGCGCGGGCCTGCTGACTTCACCTTTACGAGACCGTTTTGGCATTGTTGAGCGTCTGGAGTTTTATAGTCCAGGCGAATTGCAGCAAATTGTGACCCGCTCATCCGGAATACTCGATATTCCTTGTGACGAGGAAGGCTCCATGGGAATCGCCAGCCGGGCACGTGGCACTCCCCGTATCGCCAATCGCCTGTTACGACGGGTACGCGATTTTGCCGAAGTCAAGGGTGATGGGCTGATCAATGCGCAGATTGCATTGGGTGCAATGGATATGTTGAAGGTGGATGCCAGCGGTTTTGACACCATGGACCGGCGTTTGCTGAGATTGATCATTGAAAACTTTGATGGTGGACCGGTCGGTATAGAAAGTATTGCGGCAGCCTTGTCTGAGGAACGCGGAACGGTGGAAGATGTGCTTGAGCCCTTCCTCATTCAGCAGGGTTATATCACCCGGACATCGCGCGGACGGATGGTAACAGCCAAGGCTTACCGGCACTTCGGACTGGAACAACCCGGTAATGATAAAAAAAATGATGAGGGTGATTTATTTTCCACCAAGTAGACCCATTTTGCATGTCTGAACGTTATAACTAACAAAATTGAAGTATTTTTAAGGTTTTAAGAACCAAATATGAATCCCTTTGTCTGGAAAATAAGAGTTTATTGGGAAGACACTGATGCAGGCGGTGTGGTTTACCACTCGCAGTATCTGAATTTTTTTGAACGTGCACGTACAGAGTGGTTACGGAGCATAGGTGTCCACCAGGCAAAAATGGCAGAAAAGGACAACACTATTTTTGTGATACGCAAAATGAATATCGATTTTGTTAAGGCTGCCCGCCTGGATGATGAACTGGAGACCACGGTACATTCCGTTGAGGCACCTGGTGCCCGGATGGTGTTTAAGCAGGACATAACCCGCTGCTCCGATAAGCAATTGATCGCGACTGCTGATGTAATCGCTGTGTGTCTGAAAGCAGACAGCTTCAAACCAACCCGAATGCCCAAATGGATCAGGGCGGAGATAAGGACCTGACAATGCAAAATGACATACAAATCTGGCAGTTAATACTTGATGCCAGTTGGATGGTAAAAGGGGTAATGCTGATTCTGTTGGCTGCATCGCTTTCATCCTGGATGATAATTTTCCGCAAGCGAAGTGCGCTGAACAAGGCGGAAAAAGGTGCAGATGCATTTGAGGACAAGTTCTGGTCAGGCACGGATATGACCCACCTGTATGAGAAGTGTAGCCGTAACAATAGCGGTGAAGGCCTGGAGCAGATATTTGAATCCGGTTTCAAGGAATTCACACGCATGCGTGAACAGGGCCGCATGACACCCGGTGTGCTGGTCGAGGCAGCTCAACGTGGCATGCGTATTGCGCTTGTTCGTGAAACCGACCGGCTTGAAAATCACCTGAGCTACCTGGCGACGGTAGGCTCAACAAGCCCGTACATCGGTCTGTTTGGAACGGTTTGGGGGATCATGACATCCTTTCACCAGCTGGCCAATGTCAACCAGGCGACCATCGCTATGGTGGCCCCTGGTATTTCCGAAGCATTGATTGCGACTGCCATGGGTTTGTTTGCAGCGATTCCCGCGGTGATTGCCTACAACCGGTATTCCAACCAGGTTGAACGTCTCGAGACACGTTATGACAATTTCACCGAAGAACTTTCAAGCATATTGCAGCGCCAGGCCCATGCGCTGATAGACAAGTAAGGGTCTGTAAAAGCTATGCAGACCAAACGCAACAAACGCAAACCAATGGCCGAGATCAACGTCGTTCCCTACATTGATGTGATGCTGGTATTGCTGGTTATTTTCATGATCACCGCACCACTGTTAAACCTGGGCGTGGAGGTCGATCTTCCAAAGGCCGATGCGGAACCGCTGGAAAGCCAGCAGAATGAAGAACCCATGGTGGTCACGGTATTGAAAAACGGTGACCTGTATCTGAATGCGGGTGGCGAAGTCGATGGTGTAACCAGCGGTCTGATCGACCCGGAAACCCTGGTTACCACGGTATCGGCGATTGTCCGGCGTAACCCGGAAATCCAGGTGTTGGTGGGCGGTGACGAAGCGGTGGGTTACGGACACATTTACGGTGCCATGGTGTTGTTACAAAAGGCCGGCGTGACAAAAGTAGGGTTGATGAGCGATCCGCTGGAGTCTATTGAGGGCCAGGCGGGAGGCTGATCGCAGTATGCGTCAATTCCTGTCAATCACCTGGTCCCTGGTTCTTGCCATTGCCGTCCATGTCCTGATGGCGGCCCTGGTTGTTTTGGGAACCGTGAACTGGAAACCGTTCAAGCCGCCTGCACTCACGGGTATGACGATTGAAGCGGTGATCGTGGATACCCAGGCCATCAAGGATCGCCGGGAGCAGGCCAGGAAGGCGATCGAGCAGGCAGAGCAAGAGGCCAGGCGGGTTGTGGCACGCAAAGCAGAGCAGGAGCGCCGGAAAAAGGAACTGGAAGCGCGCCAAGAGCGTCTGGAGCGTGAGAAACGTGAAGCCGAGGCAGCGGAGCAAAAACGTCTCAAAGATCTTGCGGCCAGTAAACGTGAAGAGGACTTGCGAATTCAAAGAATGCGTGAACAACAGGACAGGGATCGAAAAGAAAGACTTAAAAAACAGCAGGAAGAGTTGGAACAACTACGCAAAAAGCGTGAGGAAGCTGCCCGGCAAAGCAGGATTGAAGAAGAAAAATTCAAACAACTGGCAGCCCGTAGACAGGCAGAGGCTGACGCACAGCGCCAGGCCCTGGCCGAGGCCGATATGCGACAGCAAATGGCCAATGAGCAGGCAGAATTCAGAGCCGGACAGTTGGCGACCAAGGGTGAAGCGTATTATGCAGCGATCCAGTCCCATGTCACCAATAACTGGTTCCGCCCGCCCACTGCACGTCCGGGCCTCAGATGCAGGCTGAAAATCGTGCAGATACCGGGTGGTGAAGTGATTTCAGCCGCGATTGTCGGAGTCTGTAATGCCGATGAAGCCACCAGACGCTCGTTGGTGGCGGCCGTTGAACGTGCGGGTTCGCTGCCATATCGTGGTTTTGAAGAAGTATTTGAACGCGAGATTGATTTTATATTCACCTATGACGAAAACTAATATGATGCAAAAAATATTTTTTACACTGTTGTTTCTGTTTGTTTCGCAGTTTGCACAAGCCAAACTTGAGATCCAAATTATCCAGGGTAATGCCAGTGCACTGCCAATTGCGATCCTGCCATTGCAATGGCACGCATCGGAACCCAGGATCGGGGCCAGCGTGGCAGAAGTCGTATCATCGGATCTGTACCGCTCGGGTCTGTTTGACCCGCTGGATGAACAGGACATGGTGGACCGGCCGGTCGACGCCGAATCCATACGTTATGGGACCTGGCGTTTGCTGAAGGTTGATTATCTTGTCATCGGGCGGGTCAACGATGCACCCGACGGCAATGGGTATGAGATCGTTTACCAGTTATTCGATGTACACACCCAGGAAATGCTGCTGGCCCAGATCACCGCCGTGGGTTTGGGTGATCTGCGCTTTGGCGCCCACCGTGTGGCGGATGCAATCTACGAAAAGCTGACAGGTGTAAAAGGTGCGTTTGCAACACGAATTGCCTATATATCTGCGACAGGCGATGGTGATAATCAGAATTACCAGTTGTTCGTCGCCGATGCTGATGGCTTCAATCCGCAAGCCGTTGTGGGGTCACCGGAACCGTTATTGTCACCCAATTGGTCAATAGATGGTCAGCGACTGGCGTATGTATCTTTTGAGAAGGGAAATTCTGCTATCTATGTACAAGATGTCGCCACCGGTCAGCGTGAGTTGGTGTCTTCCGGAAAAGGCATAAATGGCGCGCCTGCATTTTCCCCTGACGGGCGTTCTTTGGCCATGACCTTGTCCTATACCGGCAACCCGGAAATTTATATCAGGGATCTGGCAACCGGCCAAAAACGTCAGTTAACCCAGCACTGGGCAATCGATACCGAACCGGCCTGGTCACCCGACAGCAAGTGGATTTATTTCACCTCGGACCGCGGCGGCAGACCGCAGATTTATCGCGTTTCAGCAGCAGGTGGCACACCCAGCCGGATAACACGGGAAGGTGAATACAATGCCCGCGCGAGTATTTCACCCGATGGCAACCGAATTGCAGTAGCACATGGACGGGGAAACGAGTATCGTATAGCTGTTCTGGATTCCGGTACCGGGCGAATGCGTATCCTGACTCCAGGCGTACTTGATGAGTCACCAAGTTTTGCCCCCAACGGCAGCATGATTCTTTATGCGACCAGAGAAGGTATGAAAGGGGTGTTGTCTGCTGTATCAGTTGATGGGAATGTCCGTCAACGTTTAATATTGAGCGAAGGTGACGTCAGAGAACCCGCATGGTCCCCTGTTATCAGGTAAACTAGGCACAGACATCGTATTAACAGTATATTTTGGAAAAATAATTGGAGAAAATAATGAACACTAAGTGGCGCTTTTTACTTGCCCTTGTCATCGCTGCTGGCATCTCGGCATGTAAAACTACCGAACCTGTATCTGAACCAGTAACTGAGCCGGAATCTGCGCCAGCTCCAGTCGTTGAAAAAGAAACCACTACAAAGGCCGCCCTGGACGCGCGTGATTTCACGGATGCCAGGAACTTCAACAACAGCGAAAGCCTGCTGTCAAAGCGGGTCATCTATTTCGATTTTGACAAGTCGAATGTCAAATCAGAATACCGCGCAATTGTTGCTGCCCACGCGGCCTATGTTGCCGCCCATCGCAGTGCCCGCGTAACCTTTGAAGGACATGCGGATGAGCGTGGTACACGTGAATACAACCTCGGTCTCGGCGAGCGTCGCGGCAACGCGGTGTCCGGTCTGCTTTCAGCAGCAGGCGCCATGGGTGGCCAGCTTGATACGGTCAGTTATGGTGAAGAGCGTCCCGTCTGTCGGGTCAGCGATGAAAACTGCTGGTGGCAGAATCGTCGCGTGGAGATCGTCTACACCGCGAGATGAAAATGCGAGTTAAAGCGAGTATAAAAAGTTTGATGGCCAGCTTTGCGCTGGCCATCTTCGTTTCAGCACCTGTTGCCGCGCAAATGGACGACAAACAGGCGATGGTCGACCTGGTGATACAACTCCAGCAACTGCAGGATGAAGTCCGGATGTTACGGGGTATGCTGGAAGAGCAGGCCATGGAGATTGAAAATCTCAGCAACCGGCAAAGGGACCAGTACCTGGATCTCGATCAGCGTATTACCGGCTTACGTGGTCAATCACCAGGTTCGTATACCACGACAGACCCAGTAACTGGAAGAGTCACAGGCGGTGTCACCACCACTGCAGGTGTACCCGGTCAACCGGCATCCTCATCAGAGGCAAATCTACCTGCGCTGGGTCGGACATCAGGCGCCTTCCCGGAAGAGGTACCCGAAGTCCGTTCCGCAATTGATACGCCCTCCTCGGTGACCGCGCTTGATACACCCATGACCCAGGCACGTGAAGTAGCAGCCTCGCCGGAAGATGAAAAAACATCCTATGATCAGGCTTTCCAGTCATTGAAAGATCTGAAATACGCCGATGCAGCAGAGCAATTCCAGGATTTCATTGACAGATACCCCAATAGTGATTACACGGATAATGCCAAGTACTGGTTAGGCGAGTCCTTTTACGTCACCCGCAACTACGATATCGCACTGGAAGCCTTCCAGACCTTGATCAGTGATCACCCGGACAGCCCCAAAGTTGCCGATGGCCTGCTGAAGATCGGCTACACCCATTACGAATTAAAACAATGGGACCAGGCACGTGCAGCGCTGACACAGGTACAGGAACAATATCCCGGCACCACCCTGGCGAGGCTCGCAGGTAGTCGCCTGAGAAGCATGAAGCTAGAAGGTCACTTCTAAAAAGGCCAGTGAAAGAAGATTCTTGTAAGAGATGACTCTTGCAGAAAAAGAACCTCGTGGAAGGCGCGCCCTCGCGGCGATTTTTAGGGTTTGCACAAGAAAAGAACCTCGTGGGAGGCGCGCCCTCGCGGCGATTTTTAGGGTTTGCACAAGAAAAGAACCTCGTGGGAGGCGCGGGCCCGCGGCGCGAAGTAAGGGTTGGGCGAACACCCCCAAAAAAA
>Ga0316201_10001273_pt1 | contig 16696 bp, 13 predicted proteins | sample CS6wburrow_MG_FD_204516 | JGI IMG/M metagenome (GOLD analysis project Ga0316201, IMG submission 204516) | Coastal sediment microbial communities from Delaware Bay, Delaware, United States - CS-6 worm burrow | ecosystem: Environmental > Aquatic > Marine > Coastal > Sediment | place: USA... | reverse complement strand
GCCGATGACCAGGTCGTCCCGTTTCAGCACCGACAGTGCCTGATCAATGCGCTCGAGGCAGGCCTTCTTGCACAGGGGATCCCGGTCGTGTGAGCAGATATCAGGGCCCTTGATATGCAGAAACACCAGATCGCGCGTCTCAAGCTCCTTGACGGCGGCAGCCAATTTGCCCGCGAGATCGGTGTGCGGCAGCGCGCTGAACGCGGGATCGGTGACAACATTGAATCCGAACAGGCGCCCGAGCCCCTCGACGGTCCGCTCGCCGGTTATGACGGACGCATTGAGACCGAGCGAAGTCACCAGGTTGCGCAGCATCCCCGTGCCGCCGGCACCCCTGGTCAGGACACCGTTCGCCGGCAGCAGGCCACGCGCCTTGCGCTCCTCGTTCAACGGGTGGGCCGCCAACCTGCGGTGGGCCTCGTGGACAAACAGGCCCACGGCGGCGGCCGTCCGTCGCGACGCCGCGTCATTTGCGTCGATGGGCCGCGCGGTCAACACGCCACGCTCCCGGCCACCACTACCGGGATCAGTATCCGTCACCTCGCTCGACAACCCGCTGCCGCTGAGCACCAGCACGGCCCGATGATGTGTGGTCGGGTATAAATTGCCCGTAATGCCGTCACCAAGCGGCAGATCGCGCAGAACTCCGGCCAGCTCGTCGGTGCCTTCACGGATGCGGCCGGCGCGCCGGTCCAGGATCCGCAGCGCTCCCGCCTCGTCCTCGAGAGTCGCGAAATTGCAGCGCAGCAGCACATCCCCCGGCTGTACATCCAGCCCGATCCCGGCTGCCTCGACCGGGCCGCGCGCCAATCGAGTCGCATCTGCGAGTGCCAGCCCCATCAGCACCCCGGTCCCGGTATGCGTACCCACCGGCACCCCGGGGTAGAGCGGGTCCACCAGGCCGGTAATGCCTTCGCTTGCCAGCCGGTCGAGGGTCGGAGTAGAGGCGGCTTCCAGCGGCGTCTGGCCGTGCAGGGCGGGAGAACCGCGGTCGCCCAAACCGTCGAGAATGATCAGCAAGCCTTTGCAGTCCACACCGCCCCCTTTGCGTTTGCCGGTGACCGAAGAACTGTCATCCCTCACTCGGAAAGACCTGCTTCAGCGTTGGTTCGAGATGTGCCGACAGGGTGTCGCCGATGATGCGAAGGACCTCGTCGATCGTACTTTCCCGGTCGTCGTTGACGACGATCGAGATCTCATTCCCATCCGCTTCTGACAACAATTGCGACTGCAGTTGCCAGATCGCGTCGAAACTCTTCAGATAGCGCTGGGCCCGGCGCTGAGTCGCGGCCCGCCCGCGTCCACGGACCCGTTTGTGCCAGACCTCCTGCTTGAGGATTGCCAGCATGACCGGTACGACGATAATGTCTTGATTCTCGCGCAGCCGGTTCACCGTAGCGGCGTCAATGTGGACTCCCTCGAGCACCATCGAAACGTTTTCGCGGACGGCTCGCTGAACCACCGCCTCGCACAACACACTGACCAAATCAGTCTGTCCCCGATAACCATGTGCGATCTTGTCCTCGAAGTCCATCGGCCCGGTTGTATCAGGCAATACCCGCCACGCCTCGAACGACGAGCGATGCAGGATCGGCAACAGCCGCTCCGGCAACATCGCGCGCATGATCTCACGCAGCATGTCGGTCGACTGGGTGCGGAAGATGTCCAGACGGCTCGCCAGTTCTGTTGCCAGCGTACTCTTGCCGGATCCCGCGGTACCCCCGATCAACAGCAACAGCGGCGTCCCACTGCGCTTGAAATGGCGCCACACCAGGTAGCGCTGTGCGCTCTTCTTGTCGATCTCCCTGGCCACCAGACGGTAGGTCAACCGGCCCAGATAGCGCTTGCTGATTTCGCCGCGACTCCGATTCACGAGGTGACGACCCAGCATGCGGCTGAGATAGCGCGCCGCCTCCGTGGGGATACCACCCAGCTCCAGGGATTTGCTGTGCTTGTCGGCCGAAAAAGGTTCGAGGTTGCCCTCCTCGCCGAGGATCTGGACCGCTTTGACCACCGACGCACCTTCGGCGTAGCGTTTCGCGACAGCCTCCTCACCCGCCTCCCGCAGATAGTCTGCGACGAGCCGCCGCAACTCCCAGCTATGGATCTGTGACTCCTCACTGAGATCGTCACGCACCCGCGAGGCGTATTCATAGGCCTCTTCGAACCCAAGCCCGACACCCTGCAGGGAACGGGTCAGGATTCCGCGCAGAAAAGGGACCTTCGTACCCTCATCGGATTCGACGACGAACAGCTTTGCCATAGCTAACTACCTCTACCCCCTTCCCTGTGTTGGCCGGCTACCGCCGCAAAACGGATCGACACGACGCCGCATCGACACCCCATTGCGCACCGACATCTGCTGACCGGCCGCGATCCGTGATCGAGCCGCGGCCGGTCACGGATCGCGGCCGCCGGAAACCGGGCCTGCCGCCGAATTTGCGGTGCGCCGGCCCGCGTGACGACAGCAATACGCACGCCGTACCCCCGCATCTGTCGCTTCACACGCGCCAACGGGGACACCAGGCGCGCAGTCACATTAGTGTCACCCAATTTTCGTCAGGGTGAAACATGGGGGGCGCCTTCTACCCTAGCGTGAAAAGGGTCCACTGACCGCAGGGAGGTACGCAAAATGCTCATTGCCCCGAAACCGACGCTCAACCTGCTGGCCGGGTGGCAATACCTGTTCAGCAGCGATTATCGCGAAGAGGTGAACCACGAATGGCAGACCCAACCTGCATGGGTCAGAGCCGTTCAGGTCACCGTCGGCATCTGCAGCGCGCTTTTCCCCCTGATTGTCATCGGCTTGCTCGGCTTCGTCTTGATCAGCCGACACCTGTGAGCCATGCATCCGGCTAGCCGCGGCCCGGCATCTGCTGCCCCGCCTGCATGCCGGATCACTCCCGGCGACCAGCGACACGGCAACCGCTGTCGCGCGCATGGCGCCTGCAAGCGGGCCACCGGCATTCGACCGGGATCAGCGTCCGGCAAGGAACTGCCGGGCTTTCTGGATGACGTCGCGATGGCATCTGGCAGGCCTCAGGCTGCGTTTCCCGCGATCCAGCCTCGCCGCAAGCCCCCGGGGTTGCGGCGCGCTCCCAGCCTTCTTGTTCCGGGTATCCAGCCACCTGAGCCGCTTCTTGGCACGAAGCGCTTCGATCAACTCGGGATCGCGCTTCGCGAAGTAGAGGCCTTCTTCAGCCAGACCCTTCAAGCGCAGCTTTTCCGGTAGCTTCGTCACAGCCCGCGCCCCGTGGGCAGGCTGCCGTCTCACCGCAGCCAAAGCACTGTTCCGGCGTGACCGCACGACGGAATCGGTTCATGATTATCCCTCAATCCCAGGACTCCGGGACCGGGACTGGAACCGGGTCGCCGTTTGCGGAAGGCGGTGATATGGGCAAGAATCCAACGGGACAGTCGGGCTGATACCTCCCGCCGACCAATCCATATGAGCGCGGGAATTACCCCCGTGACGACCCACTAAGAAAGATGAAGCAAAGGCATTGAGCGTGCGCAACCGAATCCGCCCCGGAAGGCCCCGACATGGGCGCTGATGCCATCATGGAGTTGTCTGCCCTGATCGGTCTGCTTCTGCTGTCAGGCGCATTTTCCGGTTCCGAGACCGCCCTCGTAGCGCTGTCGATTGCCCGCGTGGAGGCACTGGTGCAAGAGGGTCGGGCCGGTGCCGCGGCACTTTACGAGCTCAAAAAAGATCCCTCGCGCATGCTGACCGCGATCCTGATCGGCAACAATCTGGTCAATATCGGCGCTTCGGCCATGGCGACGGTAATCGCCACACGTGAGTTCGGGCAGGCCGGGCCGGGAATTGCCGTGGGCGTACTGACGTTCGTCATCCTGCTGTTCGGCGAGATCACACCAAAGAGCCTGGCGACGCGCTACCCGGAGCGCATCTCGCTGTTCGCCGCCCTACCGCTCCTCGCCTTCATGCGCCTGACCTACCCTTTCGTGTGGCTGTTCGGACAGTTCACGACCTGGGTGCATCGAGCCACCGGTGGAAAAGGCGAACCCAGCGTCACCGAATCCGAACTGATCGGGATGCTGGGCCACGGGGTGGCCGAGGGTGAGATCGAGCATGGTGAGCGCGAAATCATCGAACGGGTTTTCGCGTTCAATGATCTGAAAATCCGTGATGTGATGACGCCGAAAGGCAGGCTGTTCACTCTGGATGCCAAACTCACTGTAGCGGAATCCCTACCGATCGTGATCGCCCAGCCTTATACGCGGGTCCCGATCTACGAGGACGACCCGGACAATATCGTCAAGGTGCTCTACCTGCGCGATCTGCTCAATGCAGTGGCCGAAGAGAAGCACGACGTGTCCATCAAGAGCATCGCCCATCAACCGCTGTTCGTGTCCCAGTACCAGTCCCTGGACGAGTTGTTCGCAACCTTCCGCCGGCGCAAGCGGCATTTTTCCATCGTCGTGGACGAGTTCGGAGGTGTCAGAGGCGCCGCCACGCTCGAAGACCTGATGGAGGAAATCGTCGGCGAGATCTACGATGAGAGCGACGTGACCGAGGCCCCCCTGGATCAATCCTCCGAGGACGAGATCGTCGTCGACGGCAACACCGAGATGCGCATCGTATCGGCGCATTTCGACATGCATATAGCCGGCAAACCCACCGACACGGTCAGTCTCTGGATCTTGAAGAAGATAAAGGTGATCCCCGCCACCGGGGAAAAATTCATCATCAATGGCCTGGAGGTCTCAATCCGCGAGGCCTCCAATCGGCAGATCAAGAAGGTACATATCCGCCGCCAACCGGAATTCCCCGCCACGGGGTCCGCCTCCACCCTGCCGCCTCCCTGACTGCCCGCCCCTCGAATGAGGGCGAACGCAGCATGGATCGCAACAAGGTGTTCGAGCAGGCGACAGAAAGACCTTATGCTCCGACTTGATCGCCCGATCGCGGCGATCGGCACGCGCGCCCGACGGCCCCACTGCCAAGATGGATTCTCGCTCACGTCACTGACCACACTCGCCACTTGCCACTTGCCAGCCGGTCTGCTGCAGCCACCCTGGCCGGCAGGGTTGGATTGATTCGATCCACCCGGCTTGCGGCATACCTGCAGGCGGGTCCAATTGCCAACACTCAGTCGAAACACGAAGCCGGAACCCGGGTAGGACGTGTGCCGTTTCGTGCACGTGTCCGGCATGTGCGGTCGCGTACTTTTACGCGTGTCGCGGTCGCCTTCCGTGTCTTACGCTTGGGATTGAAAAATCAGCAACTATTCGTTGCGAATCGGTTGCTGGGGTGCCGTGTGGTAGACCAACCCACGCACGCAGGACTTCGCATGGATGGGCAGGCCTCTTGTGTGCTGGCAGACGGGTGTCTCGGTGGATTGAGCGGTGTCGTCCGAGTGCCTTCTGTGAACGCGTTGATCGAAGGCGCTGGCGATTTGCGCTCAAAAAACGACCAGCGTGCTGACGAAGCGCGGAACGCCTCCACCCATAGGACCGTCGGCGGCGAAGTCGGTAGACACCCAGCGATCGTTGCGAGGCTCGTCGAGGAAGTCATGGGCATAAAATGCGTGCGGACCGAACTCAGGGACGAAGGCAGGTCTCACCACCTCCGCGCACCACCTTTGGGCGTACCGTCGAGCCAGCCGTCATCACGGTCCGCTCTTCCAGCGGCGGGATTGCACCGCTTGTTAAGCCGCTACGTGTGTCAGATTGGTTGAATAAGCAAAGGCTGCTGCACTCAGCCCGTGCCCGGCGAGGTGGCCGCAATGACTAACCGGGCGACGTACATGAATCAGGGCTCGCGTGGCAGTACTTCAATACTTGAAACAGGTCGAAACGGGGAGAAACAAATGGGTCAGATGTATAAAGGGGAAGTGAAAACATTCGGCGAAAGCATGGCGCGCAGCACTACCGAGGCCCACGCTTTCAAGATATTCATGGATGAGCCTGCCGAGCTTGGTGGAAAGAATGGCGCACCGAGCCCGTTGGATTTCATTCTGGCGGCACATGGTGGCTGCCTGAACTTCATGACATTTTTCATCGCCAACGAGATGGGGATCCCCGTCGAAGGTACGGAGATCACCGTCGTGGGGAAACTGGATACGGGCAGATTCTCGGGATCGGACATGACGGAACGCGCCGGATACCAGTCTCTCGAGGTGAACATTACGATCAAAAGCAGTGCCAGCGAGAGCGATGTGGCGCGCCTGAAGGCCGCGGTCGAAGATCGTTGCCCGGTCAGTGACAATATTTCGAGCGCGACCCCGGTCAAGATTTCGATGCAGGCGGCGTGAACTCGTCGAACAGCGCCGCGGTAAACACCTCGTCTCCGTGAGATCGACCATACACGACGCTTTCTGTCCGATTGGCCAGAACGGAACCTGACGTCTTGATCATCGCCCCGAGTACGTCCGCGCTACCGCCTATCCTGCAGTAGTCGGGATTTGATCTGACACTGTTTATCGACACGGGTGCCGACCCTCACAGCTAAGCAACCGTTTTTCCTGGCACGTTCAAAAAGAAAGTACACGGAACGAGAAAAGGCTTACCGGCAACAACCCGTAAGCCTTTTTTATGGTGCCCGGGGACAGCATCGAAATGCCGACACGCGGATTCTCAATGCCAAAAGTATCGACAACTTGCTGATTTTGTTCGAGCAGGTCATGCGTAGAATAGTCAGGCAACATCAAGCTAATGCAATAGCTTGGCTCAAGTGAAGCAACAAAGGGGGAAGCGATCAGGGTTCCAGCAGCCACTGCAGGACGTTTTTCATCAGGAACCCGAAGATACCGAACGCGAGAACAAAGAATAAGATGAAGGTGCCGAACTTGCCGGCGTTGGATTTCCGGGCCAGGTCCCAGATGATCCAAAGCATGAAGGCGATGAAAAAGCCCAGGCCCCATGTCAGACCGAAGTTGGAGATTTGTTCTTCCGACAATTGCATTGCCAGATTCCCCTAGGCCGAGTAGGTGGGTAGTTCGGAGCTGTCCACCAGTTCGCGATAGGCATGCCATGACGCATGTCCCATCAGCGGATAGAGAATCAGAAAACCGAGCATTCCGGTGCCGAGCGAGATGGCAGTGAGGGCCATGATGACCATGGCCCAGACCACCATGGTGACGGGGTTCTCGCTCACTGCGCGGATGCTGGTTTGCAGTGCCACCCACGAGTTCACATCGCGGTCCGCCAGCAGGGGCATGGTGACGACGGTGATCGCAAAAGTGACTGCTGCGTAAAGACCGCCCAGAATGGTCCACAAGGCGAAGAGCTGCTCTTGCTGCGTTATCACGTAGCGCAGGAAGTCCATTGGGTCGGCGATAGAGACGTCGATGAAGAAATAAAACAAGAAGGCCGACAAGCCAACCCACCAGCAGCCGATGAAGACCAGCAGCAGACCGAAACGGAACAGGCAATGGCTGGCGTGCTGCCAGGCCTTGATTGCGTCAGAGAGGGAGGGTTTCTCACGCCTCTCCAGCGCTCGACTGACGGCATAGAGTCCAGTCGCCAGAAAAGGGCCGACAAAAACGAAACACGATATGGCGATGATGACCAGTTCCCAGCGCAACAGCGTTGTGGCCAGTACCGCATAGCTGAGCAGTACGACCAGGAGTCCGTGCAACAAGCTGACCCCCTTGGCGGCGCGCAGGTCTTTTAGACCCAACTTTAACCAAGTAATAACGCGCATGGGTGTGGCCGCGTTTATTGGCGGTGGCTCTTGAGCCGGAATCGATTTGGGGGAGTCAGTGCTCATCGGGCATGGCAAGCTGCAAGGAAACGGAGAGGGGATGCTGACACGCAATGTCGACGTCAAACAAGCCTGCGGGCACTCAAACTGCCCGAGCTCACACCATGAGCAAACGGGTGGCCAGTAGTCATCCGAGGCCGTCAGATTACCTGCAACGAGCCCTTTTTCTCCCAGCTCGTGCTGCCGAAGTCATCGGTGGCCTGCGGTCAAACTTCTCAAAATTCGCACCAACCGTAGAAGCACCACGCCGGCAAACCCGCTTGGCCGAGTTGTTCACCGGCGCTCTGGCTCGAGGGCTTGACCCGCTGATTTTGGAAGGTTCACGATGGTTGTGAGGCCGTGGCTTGGTGGTGCCCAAAGTCTGCAGGCAGCCAGGTGCGCGCACGAGAGCCAAACGGATAGCCTCGACTGGTCTGCCCACGCCCAATAGGCTTTCATCTCAAAAGTCGATGCAGCCATCAGCGTCGCCACATCGTGGCCGCGATCCTGCCGGTAATCAGGCGGAACACTGGTTCGGCGCCACCGCTGTGGCGCTCATTCGGGCGCTGCTTCCGGCATGGGTGGGGCCGGTGCCAACATCGGTGCACCAAAGCCACCATAAGACGGCCGGTAGGGCAAGTACCCATAATAGCCGCCGTATGGTCGATAGTACTGGCGGCCGCCGCTCCACCCGTCGCCGGCGCCGTAGCCGCTACCATAGCCGCGCATGTCGGTGTTCATTCGGCCCGACATGCTAAAGCTGAAATCGGCTCCACCCGAGCCATCGGCACCTCGGTATTGATCACCACCGAAGCCGCCCCAGCCGTCTCCGTAGGCACTGCGGTAATCGTTGTCATAGCTGCCCCAGGGGAAACCCCAGAACGCCGAAGCCGATGTCGATGCGACAATCAGCACAATGCTGCTCAAGATGACGTTGCCCTTCATGTTAATTTCCTCCGGCGCCGATGCACCGTTGTGACGCGAGCCTTTCGTTATATCCAAATTCACCGTGCCTCTCAGCATGCACCACCCGGCACAACGTATTTGCCGGGCCTGTAGCTGCAAATGTCCTGTTCAAGCGAAGAGAAGGTCTGCCAAGTTGGTCAGAAAACTCTGCACCGCAGCAAACCGGGTCAGCGCCCTTTTCGATCGCGACAGACTTTCGGAACAAGGGCGCTGACACCTTTTTCCCTCGATTCGTTACTGAGTGGTAGTACAGATCTGCAATCAGGCATCGGCTCAGCGGTATCCAGTCAACGCGTTTCCAAAAGATGATTGCCCACTTCGCGACCAAACAGCCGCTCAGCGTTCTTGTAGGCGATGCTTTCGGCGATAGAGCGCGAAAACCGGCTTAGCCATTGTCGGTTGATTTTCATCAGATCCTGGTAATCAGCCCATTGGCTGTTCGCCCAGGTGTCTGACCCAACCATGAATCTGTCGGGAAAGCGTTCGATCACGCGTCGCCAGTCTGAATCGATGGTGCCATCCCGGTTCATGATGTCGGACTCTCGGTAGGAGGTGTCGGCATAAAGCGAGTCGTACCTCGCCATCATGGCTTCCACGACGTTTGCGGGCTCGACCATGCCTGCATGCGCCCAAATGATACGCAGCTCCGGTTCCATGTCGTACAAGAGGTCTATAGGCCCTTTGCCTGAGTGGACATGCAACAAGAGCTTGCGTTCTGCCGCGATTGCGACGATTTGTCGAAGCAGCGTTTCGTCCTCGGTGCTGACCCCGTGTAGATGAAACTCACCAATGCCTTCATGGGGATGGGTGGCCAGTCGTTTCGACAAGTACTCGAACATGTCAGGCATGCGGGTCCAATTCGTCGAATCCACCTCCCCGTGATAAGGGCGTAGTTCAGGGACGATGCGTGCAGGTGCGAAGTTCAACAAGGTGAGCGTGCCTTCATCGGGCGTCGATGACACAAGTGCCATGGCCACGCCGCTGTCGTCCATCAGTTTAAGGACGGCTTTTGGCGGCACGAGATCCCAGGCCCGGTCGTTGTAGTGCATGTGCGCATCGAATATCGGGAGTTCTGCAATCTCATTAAGGATGCGATCGTGTATTCCCTCGGCAGCCGCGATGGCCGAATGACAGGCTGCAAGCGCAGTGGCTATGATGAAAACGATCTTCACGAGAGATACTCCTTGGTTCCAGGGAGCAGGTTCAAGGCCCCACAGGTTAAAGGCCTCAGAGTTCGTGATCGCCCTGTACGCTCACGATGTCGGCCTTGCCAATCAGCGCTGCCGCTGTCGGTGGCAAAACGAATCTGTTGCAGCCCCCCAGGGTCGCAGGCGCCGCGAAAGAATCTGTTGCAGGCATCGTGGCAGTTGTCATATTCGAATCCAAGCCTTCGAAACAAGCGGTCGATTGTTTACGGTTCGACGGTCTCCAACTCTGCCCGGAACGTGTTGACGATGGTTTGCCAGTCGGCATCGTTCCAGATGCCCACCCAATCACCCTGTCGGTTCAGTACATTCTCGAGATCAACGGGTTCCGGCATATTGTCAACCAGTCCCATGGACCAGTTCGCAAAATCCCGTGCCTGAATAGGCCGGATTACGACGGTGCGAATGTCATCGTGGCGGTCGTCGCGCAGGATGTCCGCATACAGCATGATGACGGGCTTTTCTTCCCCCTCCAGAATCTGCAGATAGGATTCGTCGGCGCAATACAGCATGCCGCTGATGCCCAACGCGCGATTCTTTCTGCTGGCGCCTGCGACCATCTCGCGCAAGGCGCTGCTGTCAAGCGGTTTCGTCGCCGTGCTGGTGTAAATGATCTGTAGCAGTGCCATGATGGGCCATCCAGAACGCTTTCGTTGACCATTGAGTTTAGCCGTTGGAATCCGGAAATCCCTGCTGGACCGGTCTGGAATTTGTTGCATCGACAATTCGTTTCGTGATCCGGGGCGACCCTGGCATCGTTTGCGGAACTGACAGGGGCTGATTCGATCTCAAAGGCCGGGCCATTGAAACGGCAGGGATTTCGGATGCCAAAAACATCGCGCTGGAGTCGGCGTGCCTTTCTACGTGCACTGGGTGGTTCCGGGCTGGCTGCTGTGGCACCGGGATCGCTTGCGGCCATGCTATCCGGTGGCCGAAATCCCTTCAGTCTCGGTGTCGCGTCTGGGTATACGTCGCCCGACGGCATGGTGTTGTGGACGCGTCTGGCGCCGCAGCCTGCGATTGTGGGCAGTGGTATGCCGCCCGAATCCGTACCGGTCGCCTGGGAGGTTGCTGAAGACGACGGTTTTGGCTCGATAGCGGCCAGCGGCGTCTACGATGCGACACCCGACTGGGCGCACTCGGTGCATGTCGAACCGACAGGTCTGGGCCCCGGGCGCGACTACTGGTACCGCTTTCATGTTGGCGATGCGACCAGCCCGGTCGGGCGCACGCGCACGGCGCCTGCCATAAGTACCGCGCCTGAGCGCCTGCGTTTAGGCCTCGGCTCTTGCCAGCACTATGAGCAGGGCTGGTTTGTCGCGTATCGCCACGTTTCCGCCGACGCACTCGATTTGTTCGTGCACGTCGGCGATTACATCTACGAGTCGTCGTGGGGCAGGCAGCACGTCCGCAAGCATACCGCGGGCGAACCGGTTTCGCTGGATGACTACCGGTGCCGTTACGCACCCTACAAGTCCGATCCCGATCTGCAGGCCGCACACGCCAGCTGCCAGTGGCTCGTGATCTGGGACGACCACGAGGTCGACAACGACTAAGCCGCGGACCGCTCGCAGGACGGCGACGATCCGGCCGTGTTACTCGCGCGCCGGGCGGCTGCGTACAAGGCGTACTATGAACACATGCCGTTGCGCCGATCCATGGCGCCGGTCGGTCCGCGCATGCGCCTGCATGCCCGCGCGGCGCACGGCGGGCTCGCGCTGTTCCACCTGCTCGACGATCGCCAGTACCGCAGCCCGCAGCCGTGCCGGGACAGCGGCCGCAACGGCCAGGTGCTCGCCGACGGCTGCCGCTCGCGCGGCGACCCGCGCGCGACGATGCTTGGTCGGGAACAGGAGTGTTGGCTGCAGTCGGGGCTCGCTGCATCGGACGCACGCTGGAACTTCGTTACGCAGCAGACGCTGATGGCCCGGGTCGACTGCGCCAGCGGCCCGGAGACGTGGTTGCTCAACGACAGCTGGGACGGCTACCCGGCCGCACGCCAGCGTCTGCTCGACGACCTGGTAACGCGCCGCGTCGCAAACCCGTTTGTGCTGGGCGGCGACCTGCATTCCTTCTGGGTCACGGATCTAAAAGCCGATTTCTCAGACCCGCGATCGCCGACCGTCGCGACCGAGTTCGTGACAAGGTCGATCACGTCCGACCCGGTGCCGGAGCGCTACAATCGCCGTGCGATGGAGATCAACCCGCACGTCGGCCTCGCGTTGGGTACGCATCGTGGTTATCTTCGGCTGGATGTGACACCTCAGCGGCTGACCACCGATCTGCGCGGCGTCGACTCGGTCGTCGATCCCGATTCGAACTGCAAGACCCTGGCGACATATGTGGTTGAAGATGGTCAGCCGGGCGCCGTTGCGGTATCCACACAGCGGCACTACAGCACCCGTTTACCTTCTGCGGCAATAGCCACGGCCATGATTTTGCTCCGGGCGTCCTGCCCCCCGCCCCTGCGGGCCCGCGCAAGCACGGCGTCGAGGTATGGCCATAGCCCGCATGTTTCACCAGTATCCCTAGAGCCAGCGGATTTCGCAGCCGGCGTGGCGCCGGTTTGGAGCGACAACACCGCCTGGAGCGGAATTGCGCACAAGCCCCGCAGGGGTGAGGCGCACGGAAGCGCCGAACAAAGGGATAGCCGTAGCTATCGCTTGAGCAGGGTCTCGAGGATCCGGTTTGTCTGCCGGTATGCCGGCGCTCCTCAACGGGGTCAGAGCCCTTTTCGCCATGCGCAGCCGTTGCCGGGACGGATTCAGGCACAGGTATGCCGACCTATACCTGTCGCCGGCCGGCGGGGAGTGCGAAAGCGGGCGTCAATGCTCGCGATCGACGTGCCCGAGTGACCGCAAAGTTTCTTGCACTGCCTATACTCGTTTTCACCAGTCGCTGTTCTAAGGAGGAGCGCATGGCTGACTCGGTCAAGGCAAGGTCTGGAAAGGATGTGCCGCGTTCGGTATCGAAAAGTGAATTCAAGAAGAGGGCCAAGGCAATGTTGCTACGCCATGGCGGCCCTGAAGAGGAACTCAAAGCGGAGGATTTCGAGTCTTGGGATGATCTTGAGGACTTTCTCCGATATTGGACTGAAGCTGAAGATGTTGGACTGAAAGAGGCCGATGTAGCACCGCTGCACAGGCGAAGTCAGTCACTGATGAAGGCCGAGTCGTCGCTGCGGAGCGATGGAGAAACCAGTGACCGGAATCGGACCAAGCACCCTTCAACCGGGCGGTCGCGCGGCGCTGCCAAGCGCGTCAGTCCCGGTGCAAGGCGTTTCTCCGCAGCCGTCGAGCCGGGCGTCTTCAAGGGGCCGCCGTGGCGCCTGATCCGCACGAAATTCATGCATCCCGAGATCGATATATCGAAGGCGAAGTTCCGTCGCCAACGCTCCGGCGCGGGGAAGTGCACGGGCGTCAAACTCAAACAGACAACGCAGGCCTACTCTGTCAGTTATTCTCTCGCGATGGGTGCGCTTGCGGAGGTGCGCTCCATCAAGCAGTCCGGCGCTGACAGGCAGATCCTCTGGCACGGCTCAGTGCGACACAAGGAAGCCTCTTTGGCCTACTGGTTCGGCGCCGACTACAGCACCGCTCAGATCAATCGCATGTTGACGAAGATCGAGGAGATTCTTTTTCAATGGTCGCTCGGCTTCTGCGCGGGTTTCCGTGGTTTGCTACCGGTGTTCATCCGTTGCAAGTCGACGAACAATGTCGGGGGGTCCCACACTTACGCGCGTCATCTGGTCAAGAACACGATAGAACTGCTGCCGCGCTATTTCGATCAGACGGCGAACGGTCGGATTATCACCTTGCTGCATGAAATGGGGCACCGAAGCACGGCTTTGCTTCGCCCGCGAGACGAGAGGCACCCGCTATGTGGCGGTGGCTGGAATCGAAAAGAAAACATGTGCTACCGCGCACGCAAGCAGGTGGACTCTGAAAAACGGCTGTTCCGCAGCGGTAATCCCAGGGCCCTGGCTGAAGCGGCGGGCAAGGGTGATGTGTCCGCACGCAAGACAGCGCTGAACAATATCGACAACTATGTCTGCTACATGTGGAACAGAGAGATCGACCACGGACTGCAGCTCTTGAAAGTCATGCCCCCGGAGGTCAAGCCGCAGCCCAAGCCTGCCAGGCGACCGGACAATTCGAAGCCTGCCTCGCGCTGATCCGGTCAACAATGCAACAGCGATAATCGCGGTATGCCTGGTGACCGCGGCGCCAGGGCGAATTCCGACAGCGCGTGCTGCTCGGCCTCAACAGCCACGCGACGCGACTCTCTACGCGCGGTCGCTGCCACGCCGTTGGACGAGGCAAGGGACGGCGATCGCATCCTGATGACGGGTGCGTCGTCGGGCAGTACAGGCGATAGTTGATATGCTCGCCCTTGTCATCGGGTGCACTGCGGACACGCAATGGAAGCTACGGGACGATCCAAGGTATTCATCTCCTATTCGCGGGCTGATCTCGCGTTTACCAACGAGCTTGCCGTGGCGCTCGAGGCTGCGGCGGATTTCGAGATCCTGATCGACCGGGTCGGCATCGGCCACGGCGAGGCCTGGCGTGAGCGTCTGGGTCGGCTCATCATCGAATGCGACACCCTGGTATTCGTGCTCTCACCCGACAGTGTTGCGTCGGATGTCTGCGCGTGGGAGATCGGCGAGGCGCAGCGGCTGTCAAAGCGGATCATCCCTGTGCTGTGGCGCGCGGTAGATTTTGCGCTCGTGCCAGACGGCCTGAGCGCTATCAATGCCGTGCCGTTCGACCGCGAACATGCGGTCAGCGGTCTGCCGAAACTCATCGCTGCCCTGAACAGCGACCTGGAATGGCTGCGCGAACATACCCGGCTCGGTGAGAGGGCCCTGGAATGGGAGCACTCGGGTCAGGCAGCTTCCTACGTTCTACGTGGCGCAGCCCTTGCTTCGGCGCGCCAATGGTTGGCCGCCAGGCCGGTAAACGCGCCGGCACCGACGCAATCACAACGGGCGTTCATCCAGGCCAGCGAAGAAGAAAAGAGCCGACTGCGCAGCGACGAACACCAGCGCCTGCAAGAGCTGTAGAAAGCCAGGGCGACCGCTGAGGCCGAACGTGATGCGGCGCAACAGGCGCGTGCCAGTGAGGCGAGGTCGGCGCGGCGCGTGGTACGTGCGACAGCGGCGGGGTTGATCGTCTCGGTCGTGCTGCTGCTCGTCGCCGCCGGTGCCGGCTGGCTGGCCCTGCAGAATGCGCAGGACGAACGCGACGCGGCCACACGCGCCAAACAGGCAGCCAGGCTTGCACAACAGCAAACCCAACGCGCGGAGCAGGAGTCAGAGCGCGCCGCAGCGGCCGCCAGAAGAGCGGACGAGGAGCGCGATGCGACGCTGCTGATCCAGTCGCGCTTTCTTGCACGCGCGGCACGCGAGCGACTGGCCCAGGGCGACACCGCCAATGCCGTGGCGCTTGCGCGCACCGCGCTGCCAAGTGACCTCTCCGCTGCGGTTCCGGATCGACCGTTCGCGCGCGAGGCAGCGCAATTCCTGTTCGACGCCTACGGCCAGCTGCGCGAACAGGCCACCCTGCGCGGCCATACCGGCAACGTGAATGGCGCGCTCGCGCTGCCGGGCGAGCGCATTCTCACCTGGGGCCGCGACGGCACACTGCGCTGGTGGCGCCAGGATGGCACACCGATCAAGACCGTGGTCGCACATACGCATCCGGAACAGCCGGGCAGCGAGAAGGACACCGGCGTACACGGCGTGATACGGCTCGGCGACGGTCGACTGTTGTCGTGGGGCGTCGACACGACCGCGCGAATCTGGAGCGACGCCGGCGACCTCATCGGGCCGTTCCTCGAAAAGGAAATGGGTCACCGGCTCGATCGCTGGAAAGGTGGGCGGATCGGCACGATCGTCGGCAACGAATACCGCGTCTGGAGCGTCATGCTCGAACCATTGCTCGTGCTGAAGAGCCCGGGGCCCGGCGTGCGTGGCGCAGTGCCGCTCAGCGGCGGCCGCTTCGTGACCTGGACCTGGCAACTCGGCGCACCGGCGACGCTGTGGCACGCGGATGGCACACCGGCCGCAAGCCTCGAGGGTCACGAGAACAGGTTGCTGGGTGCCTTCGAACTGGCCGATCGACGCATCGTCACGTTCGAGAACGGCCCGAGTCTGCGGATCTGGTCGGCCGATGGTCTTCTCGAGAAGACCATCGACAAGGCCCATCTACATATACCGTTCGTGGATGCGTTTGGGTTTGTGTTTCCGCTGCGCGACGGGCGCTTTTTCAGCTGGGGCCAGGAGGCGTACAACGACAAGGTCTGGTGGGCGCGCCTGTGGACCGCGCAGGGCGAATCGGTACCACTGGTCGAGGCGAGCAATTCGCCGCTGAAGGGGCTCGAACTCGACGATGGTCGCCTGCTGCTCGGCATTAACGCGCAAACACCGACCATCTGGCAGACCGATGGCAAACGCGGCCCGGCGCTGCGCGGACACGAACAGGCCGCGTCCGGCGCCGTGCAATGGCCTGATGGACGGATCGCGACGCACGCAAGCGATGGCACCGCACGCATATGGAGCCGCGACGGCGCGCCGCTGCTGACATTGCGCGGACACGAGGCCGGTGTATCGGGTATCGAACCCCTCGAGGGAGGGGGCTACCTGACCTGGAGCTCTGCGGACCGCACGGCGCGGGTCTGGTACGAACAGCCTCAGCCGCGCAGCATGCTGCACTTCGAAGGTGGCGATGCGAAACACGTCCAACCACTGGCGAACGGTGCGATCGCCGTACTGACCAACACCGGCTCGGTTGCACTGTTTTCTGCCAACCTGTCT
>Ga0316201_10001272_pt1 | contig 16696 bp, 12 predicted proteins | sample CS6wburrow_MG_FD_204516 | JGI IMG/M metagenome (GOLD analysis project Ga0316201, IMG submission 204516) | Coastal sediment microbial communities from Delaware Bay, Delaware, United States - CS-6 worm burrow | ecosystem: Environmental > Aquatic > Marine > Coastal > Sediment | place: USA... | reverse complement strand
AATTCACCGGGGTTGCCCAGGTTTACCGGACCGGTTAGTTCTTCTCTTGAGTTCATTAGTCGTATCAGGCCTTCCACCAGGTCATCCACATAGCAGAAAGAGCGGGACTGGCTACCATCACCATAAATGGTGATGTCATTGCCCTGCAGCGCCTGCATGATAAAGTTGGAAACGACGCGACCGTCATTGGGTAGCATTTTAGGGCCATAGGTGTTGAAGATCCGGGCCACCTTTATTTTTGTGTCGTGCTGGCGGTAGTAATCAAAAAACAGGGTCTCGGCACAACGTTTGCCCTCGTCATAGCAGGAACGGACACCGATGGGATTGACATTACCCCAGTAGTCTTCCGTTTGCGGGTGTATTTCAGGGTCACCGTACACTTCACTGGTTGAAGCCTGCAAGATCCGCGCGCCGACGCGCTTGGCAAGACCTAACATGTTAATCGAGCCGTGTACGCTGGTCTTGGTGGTCTGTACAGGGTCACGCTGGTAGTGAATAGGCGACGCCGGGCAGGCCATGTTGTAGATTTGGTCAACTTCAACATAAAGAGGAAAGGTTATGTCATGACGCATCAGTTCGAAATGAGGGTGCTCCAGAAGGTGCAAAATGTTACGACGTGTGCTGGTGTAGAAGTTATCTACGCAAAGGACGTCGTGGCCATCTTTCAATAGCCGTTCGGAAAGATGGGAACCAAGAAAGCCCGCTCCACCGGTAATTAGAACTCTTTTTGATAGTGTACTCATGACTCTCCCTGCATGCTGGCCACAAACCCTGATAAACAGCCGCGGGTAGCCAAGTTTGTTCGCTCTTTTGTGTTATCACGCATATTAACACCCCGGTAAAATCATTCTGCTATCCATTCCTGTCCAGCCGGGTAGCGCTTCAGGCTGTAATGGCAGTTCAGACTGGCAATGGATCCGGAGCCTCAAGGATGATAAGCCTTTTTTTCAATCATCATAACCGGCCACAAGGCATGCGCCAACGCCTGTTGTTCCAGCCTATGATCAGGTTTCGGGTCCAGTGTGAGTTTACGTCCAGGTGTATATAAATAAGTCTGCCTGGGTAATTTACGCTGCATGATGACCACCTTACCGTCCACCAGCCACCCCTGTATGTCATGGAACTGCAGCTGTGCCCTGCCTCCTCCATGGTAATACTCCGGGCGGGTCAGGTCACGACCAATTGCAGGATGCCGGCTATCCACGCCCATCAGTGAGAGCAAGGTAGGTAACAGGTCAATTTGACTGGTGATACCCGGTACACGCCGGGGCTCAATACCATCGCCTAAAATGACACCGGGAACATGAAAGCGCTCGACGGGGATCAGATGAGCGCCCTTGACCCGGGAGTTGTGATCCGAGACAACCAGAAATAACGTGTTATCCCAGTAATTGGATTCCCGTGCCATCTCCAGAAACCTGCCCAGGGCGTAATCTGCATAGGCCACAGCCATTTCACGCGGGCCGTTCGGACCGGTACGGGTTTTTACCTTGCCGGACGGGATCTCAAATGGTTTGTGGTTGCTGGATGAGAATACCAGGCTGAAAAATGGCTGGTCGCCACGATTACTTAAATATTCGTGGGCCTTCAGGAACAGGTCTTCATCCGACACACCCCAGGTTGCCACGAACTGGGGATTTTCAAAATCTTTTTGATCGATCACCGTCTCAAAACCATTGTTCAAAAAGAAACGCCTCATATTGTCAAAATGGGCTGAACCGCCATAGATAAAACTGGTCTCGAAGTTCTGTTCCTTTAGAACACTTGCAATGGTAAAAAAGTCCTTCTGTGTGTCGGTCAGCTTCACCACGCTGCGTTTTGAAGTGGGTGGAAAGCCGGAAAGAATCGCTTCAATGCCACGCACCGAACGGGTACCCGTCGCGTAAAGTCGTTCGAACCAGATACCTTCATCAGCAAGCCCGTCCAGGTTCGGTGTCAGGTCCTTGCCACCGAGGCTACCGACAAACTCGGCACCCAGGCTTTCTTCCAGTACGATCACAAGGTTCATTGGCCGATCCAAACGCCGTGTTGCAACCTGGTCGTGCATCGTGGGTGAGTCACTTTTCAAATCGACCTTCCCTGTAAGCCCGGCGTACTCGACCACAATACGAAGAGCCTCCTCTTCATCCATCTTCCCATAATTTGCGGTTCCGCCTTTGGAATCACGGTACTGCTCATAAATTGCATATATCAGGGTATAAGGTGAGTTCAGCGGTAACTGGTTGACCATCGAATCCGTGGTAAACGCCACAGTGCTGGGATTGACCGGATGATGATCCAGCGTTGAACGGATCATGGCGAAAATCAAAATCGCAATCACCGGCATCAACAGTAAGGCACCGGGAACCCGTTTATACGATGAAACGCGGGACGCAGCATTTGTCCATCGCCAGGCCAACCATGCGGATGCCAGCGTGACAAAGCCCACGATTACCATCAGCAAGCCATACGAGGTCAGCAACATGGAGAAAACTTCGCGGGGATATTTCAGGTATTCAACATAGATGTAATTCGGCCGTGCGTCGTATTGATCAATATAGGGGATCGTGCCCAACTCCACCCATACCACGAAAAAAGTCATCACGGCCAAATACAACCGCAGCAATGACCCACCGAATTTCCGCCCCGATAGCCATGGCGCCGCCAGCAAGGCCGGGCCCACGAGCATACCCATCAGGACAATGTCAAAACGCAGACCCTGTAAAAGGATAAACCAGGTCCCATCGGTGGGCGCAACACGGTCCCAATACCAGGCCAGCACCGACAGGCGGGACAGGCTCAACAGCAACAGCAAAAAGCCAAGCACACGCAAAGGGGGTAAAAGTGTCCGTATAGCATTTACTGATCCTGAAAGCATAACTCAGACAGTCTCCCCAACCGCACGAAAACAAAAGTATGCGAATTCTTGTTGATGGCCTGCGGGCGTAATGTGAATCTGATGACCTGTTTCTGCAGGCTCGAAACCCGGCCCCAACTCTGCGGTCATTTTCTCCTCATCATATTGGACAACATCAAGCCCGCTGCATTTGCTTGGTCCGTCGACAGCAAAAGTCATGATAATAACGCACCCGCCCGGTTCCAGCGATTGCCCAAGAACATCAATATACTTTTGCCTATCGGCCTTGTTGGTTAGAAAATGAAACACCGCCCTGTCATGCCACAGGGCAAACCGCTGTGGTGGTTTAAAACAGGTGACATCTTCTTCAAACCACTGAACGGTACATGCCCTGTCGGCCAGCCTGTTCCTGGCATTGGCAAGTGCATTGGCAGACACATCCAGAACACTGACGTTGGTATAGCCTTCGTCACATAATTTATCCACCAGTGTAGAAGCACCTCCGCCAACATCAATAATCGGTGCATCCAGTTGAAGTGCTGCGCCGGCGATAAGCAACAGGGACAGGGTGGGTTCCTCCTGGTACCAACTCACGAGGGTAGGTGATTTGTGCAGGTAAACATTTTCCCAATGTTCTTTTCTTTCAGACATGACCTGACCTTAAAAATTAACGGTTGATTATATCAAGCCGTTGGTTGTTCGCTCACATTAACAGAAGGTGCGTATTGACCCATATTGGTCGATACAAGTTCCGGGTGTATCTTGATTGAATTCCGGTCAACGAACCAACCTGAATTTGGGAAGTCAATAATACTGATCGTTATTGTTATACAATTTCCTTTGATTGTGACGCCCAGGTCACTCCCCATGGAACGCATCGACAGGAGTAAAAAATATGGACACAAAATGGGTTTTTCGCACCGTTTTCATTTTGCTTTTCAGCACGCTTGCTGTTTCGCCCGTATGGGCAAAGAAGAACTTGCCAGCCGTAAACGATGAGGGTATGGAGTTAGTTAAAGACTCCGATTTGGCTACGGTCTATGCCGATCCGGGTGCAGATTTGAGTATCTACAATCGCGTCATGCTTCTCGACGCCACCGTTGCTTTCAAGAAAAACTGGAAACGTGACCAGAACCGCGGCAACGCATTGAGGGTCAAGGACCGAGATATGGTGAAGATCCAGGAAGAGGTTGCAGCAATATTCCGCGAGGTATTCACCAAGGAACTGGTCGACGGTGGTTATGCAATGGCGGATGAATCAGGTGCAGATGTGCTCCTGGTAAAGCCCGAAATCGTCGACCTTGATGTTGCAGCGCCGGACATTCAAAGCTCAACAGTCACCAGGAGTTTTTCTGAATCTGCAGGTGAAATGACACTCAACCTTGAGCTATATGATTCCATAACCAATGACAAGATAGCCAAGGCAACGGACAGGAAACGCGATAACATGCGTGGCCGAATGGAATGGCGCACCAGTGTCAGCAACCGCTCGGACGCCAGGCGTATGATGACTGGTTGGGCCAAGGCCCTGAGGTCCGCCCTTGACGAAGCACGCGCGTCAACCTCTCCGGCAACCGACTAAGAGCAAGTTACTCACAACCGGCGGGTTTTTAATTCCGCGGGGCGAGCCCTGCGTTGAGGTGAATACAGGGCTAACCTGGAACAACCGGACAATGTTTTTACCGGTTGTGATGCACAAAATCAGATAAACTGTTTGGCAATCAAGTGTGCGCCGGATATCTGGCGCATACGCATATCCCGACACAACTCCGCCCATTCGGACACCGTACATGAATGCCGACACAATAACCTCGTTTAACCAACTAGGACTCCAGGGATCACTCCTCAAAGCTCTCGATGAAGTGGGTTACGAAACCCCTTCGGCCATCCAGGCACAAACCATTCCGCTGATACTGGAAGGTAAGGATGTGGTTGGCCAGGCTCAGACGGGTACCGGTAAAACGGCGGCTTTCGCTCTACCGCTACTGTCCCGGCTCGATTTAAAGCAAAAAGATCCACAGGTACTGGTACTTGCGCCTACCCGTGAACTGGCTATCCAGGTATCAGAAGCCTTTCAAAAATATGCACATCACATGAGAGGATTTCATGTGTTACCCATCTACGGCGGCCAGGACTACGGCGTACAAATTCGGGCACTGCAACGGGGTGTGCATGTGATCGTGGGCACACCCGGGCGTGTGATGGATCACATACGCCGCGGTACCCTCGTACTGGACAAACTTTCCACGCTGGTATTGGATGAAGGTGATGAAATGCTGCGTATGGGTTTCATCGACGATGTGGAATGGATACTCGAACAAACACCGGAAAATCGTCAAATCGCCTTGTTCTCAGCCACCATGCCAAAGCAGATTCGACGCATCGCCACACGCCACCTGAACAATCCGGAACAGGTCACTGTCAAGGTCAAGACCACCACGGCTGAAACCATTCGTCAGCGGTTTTGGCCGGTACAGGGATTTCATAAGCTGGAAGCCTTAACCCGCATTCTTGAAGCCGAACCCTTCGATGCCATGCTGATTTTTGTACGCACCAAGCTCTCTACCGTTGATTTGTCTGAAAAACTCGAAGCCCGTGGTTATGCCTCGGCACCACTCAATGGTGACATCCAGCAAAAACAGCGTGAACGCACCGTTGAACGCCTGAAAAACGGCAAGCTGGATATCGTTGTCGCCACCGATGTAGCGGCGCGCGGTCTCGATGTGAATCGTATCAGCCATGTTGTTAATTACGACATTCCGGCAGATACCGAAGCCTATGTACATCGTATTGGCCGCACCGGCCGGGCAGGCCGTGAAGGCGATGCCATATTGTTTGTCACACCACGTGAAAAACGTATGTTATATGCCATTGAGAATGCAACCAGAAAGAAGATCGAGATCATGGATCTGCCTTCGACCGATGTCATCAACAACAAACGTATCGACAAATTCAAACAACGTATCACCGAAACCATCGAAAGTGTAGACCTCGGCCTGTTTTCCAGGATGATCGAACAGTACCAGCAGGAACATGACGTCCCTCCCCTGCAGATTGCTGCAGCATTGGCCCAATTAATGCAGGGAGATGCCCCTTTCCTGTTGCAAAACAACCCGCACCGGACTGCAAACAAGAGCTGGGAGAAAGAAAGCACAACAGGACCCGACAGTAAGGGTCGTGGTGGTGGTTTTAAAAAGGATGGGGCCTATTCTGACCGGCGCAAAAGGGGGGCACCCTCAAAACGAAGGCCATCACAACACGATAGAAATGATGGACCACCTTCCGAAGGTATGGAGCGTTACCGTCTTGCGGTAGGTCACGATCAAGGGGTCATGCCCGGTAACATCGTCGGCGCCATCGCCAATGAAGCAGACATATCCGGCAAAGACATAGGCCGCATAAGTATCTACGACGATTACAGCCTGGTTGACCTGCCCGCCGGCATGCCAAACGATACCTTCAATGCGCTGAAACAAATCTGGGTGGCGGGTCAAAAACTGGGTATCTCGCGTGTGGGTGACAAACAGGAACACACAGGGTCTCCAGGGTCGTCTTCACCAAAAAGCAAACATAAACTTTCCTTGGCAAAAGGCAAAAGCCGTAAAAAGAGAGATGGTAAACCAAAGAGAAAACCCAGAAGCAGGCGGCCATAATCACCGCCTGTAACAGACCATGCCCGCCAGAATAACAATACTGCCAAGCGGTCGTATTTTTCCCTCCGAGGGAAATTTGACCCTTCTCGAAGCCGGTCTGCACTCGGGCCTCGCGCTTGGATATGGTTGTAGCAATGGAAACTGCGGGGAATGCCTGGCAAAAATCGTCTCGGGTGAAGTCCGCAAGGTTCGCCACCACGATTACATGATGAGCGAGGCAGAAAGTACCAGCGGCCATGTACTGATGTGCTGCAATAGCGCAGTCACCGATGTGGTCCTGGAGGCTCCGGAGGCCCGGAGCAGCAAGGAAATACCCCGTCAACAAATTACCGCAAGGGTGAAAAGTATCGAAATCGTTAACGACGATGTCGCACTGCTCCACCTGAAAACACCACGCACACAGCGTTTACGATTCCTCGCAGGTCAGCAGGTAAAACTGGGTAGTGATTTGTTACCGACGACCATTCATCCCATCAGCAGTTGCCCTTGTGACGATATGAACCTGCATTTTCAAATAGCCAGGCTTGCCAACGATGAATTCTCAGATCACCTCTTTAACCAACTCAAAAAAGGCGATGCTATTAACATCGATGGTCCGGAGGGGGATTTTGTTCTTGATGATAGCTCACCGCGATCATTGGTTTTCATCGCCTGGCATACAGGTTTTGCACCCGTCAGAAGCCTGATCGAACATGCCATGTCCCTGGAAACTACCAGCAGTATGCAGCTGGTGTGGATAGCCCGCAGTAAAACTGACCGTTATCAGGATAACCTGTGCAGATCGTGGCAGGATGCATTTGAAAACTTTGATTACCTGCCCATGGATGCCGACCTGGACGATGCAAAAATAAGTACCGCTTCTATTCTCAAGTCTCTGAATATCAAACCGGATGATCTGGATAAATATGATGTCTACGTCGCCGGCAACCGGACGTTCATAAAGGTTTATGAACAGAATTCCGGCTGGACATTCATGACCACCCCGCCAGGACCTGGGAATGGAGGGTAATAACGCTTTTTTCTACCCCAAAAAAAAACGGGCACCAGGCTGGCTGGTACCCGTTTTTGACTAATCTGTATTCTACGATCAGAGAGCAACAACCTTGGTTGCGCATGGGCCTTTTTGGCCTTGTCCGACTTCGTATTCTACTTGCTGGCCATCATTCAATGTTGCATAACCATCAGTTTGGATTTCTGAATGGTGAACAAACAAATCTTTGCTGCCATCTTCTGGTGTGATGAACCCGTAGCCTTTGCCCGCATCAAACCACTTTACTGTACCTGTACTCATAACCTTGATTCCTTAATAAATTAAATAACTATTTTCTAACTTTGCATCCTGCCTTTCGACAGGATTCTTTAACAACAATTACATGCTCAGAAAAGCGCAAATTGCCATTTTTCTTCTTCACGTAGCTTTTTTAGAGCCGTAAAAGTGGGCAGTGTAGCACGGTTGTAGCGATTTAAAGGCATTTCACGTGTGGATAATGTTTCACCGCTTACACCTTTTCCCCTGTGAAACCGCAAATTTAGTCATAAAATCAGTGTTTTAATCGACTGGGTGCCGTATGGCCGGGTATTCAAGCCGACTCGCCGGACATCCCCCAATTGGTTTAAATCTGGTCGTGCACAACAGCATTCACCCTAAGCCAGCACATAGAAATAGACCGCGATGAAATGGCAAAAACTGCCAAGCAGTACAAACAAGTGGAAGATCGCATGGTTGAATTTAATCTTCTTAATGCTGTAGATGACGGCACCGGTGGTATAGGCGATACCGCCGGCGACCAGCCAGAACAAACCCTCGGGTGAGAAGTTGTTTACCAGTGGCTTTATCGCAAAAATGATGATCCAGCCCATGAATATGTACATCAGGGTGGACAGGACATTGTATTTTCCCGTGAAGAACAACTTCAGAATGACCCCGGCTATCGCCATACCCCAGGACACACTGAAAATCGTCCAGCCTATCCAGCCATTGAGTGTAACCAGCGTAAACGGGGTATAGGTGCCGGCAATGAGGATATAGATGGTGGCATGGTCATTGATCCTTAAGCGGGCCCTTACTTTTGGATTCCTGGCACTGTGGTATAGAGTCGATGCCGTATACAAGGCAATTAAGCTGACACCGAAAATACCGGCACCAATGACTTTCAGTATGTCACCGGACCCGCCGGCACGAACGAGCATGAGCAGTAAAGCAACAACACTTAAAAAAACACCAATCGCATGAGAAACGATATTGGTCTTTTCTTCCAGGGGTGAGTAGTGACTCGGTGTATCCATATCGCTCAATCAATGATCTGTTTTCTGTCGATATTTATTCGTTTTTACCAATACCGCCAAAATACCGTCTGGAAAAAATTGTTCTAAACCTTGCGGGCACGTATATTGCGCCCCTTGACTTTGCCACTGGCCAGGTAATTAAGTGCCTGTCTGATAGCGGGTCGTTCAATCGCAACATAGCTGCACATATCAAAAATGTCGATCTTGCCAATCTGGGAACCGGATAAGCCGGCTTCACCTGTTAAGGCGCCCAGAATATCACCGGGTCTCATCTTGTTTTTCCGTCCTGCATCAAGCTGAATCGTCACCATCGGAGGTTTGAGTGAAAACTCCGGATCACGATCAAGTGATGCGTAAACATCGCATACACACGGCGTTTTCAGGTACTGTTCGATCGAATTGACGCGATATTGTTCAGGCTCCGTGAATATGCTCAGCGCCATGCCTTTTTCACCGGCTCGTCCGGTACGGCCGATACGATGCACATAGATCTCGGGATCACGTGGTAATTCATAGTTAATCACCGCCGCCAGGGACTTGATATCGAGACCGCGGGCTGCGACATCGGTAGCGACCAGTACCGAACAACTGTTATTGGAAAATTGCACCAGCACCTGGTCGCGTTCGCGTTGCTCCAGGTCACCATGAATGGCGAGGGTCTCGATATTGTGGTCCCTGAGGAACCGGGCAGTCACGTCACATTGCTTCCTGGTGTGGCAAAAGACCAGCGTGGTTTCAGGTTTATAATGTTCAAACAGGGCCAACAACGTGTTATTGCGTTCATGTTTCTTTACTTCGTAAAAAACCTGTTCAATCACACCGGGTTTGTGTTCGGCTTCAACCGTGACCATCACCGGGTCACGTTGAATGGAGCGACACATCTTCTTAATTTGATCCGGATAGGTTGCTGAAAATAAGAGTGTTTGACGGTTATTTGGTGTCTGCGCGATGATCTCGGTCATCACATCAAAAAAACCCATGTCCAGCATCCGGTCCGCCTCATCCAGCACCAGTGTCTTCAACCCATCCAGTTTCAAGGTCTCTTTACGTAAATGGTCCTGAATACGCCCTGGTGTTCCAACAGCAATATGTGCCCCATGCTCAAGTGAACCCTTTTGGGGCCCGAACGGCTTGCCACCACATAACAAGACCAGCTTGATATTGGGTACGCTGCGTGCGAGCCTGCGGAGTTCCTTGCCAACCTGGTCGGCCAGTTCGCGGGTAGGGCACAAAACCAGGGCCTGTACGCCAAAAAAACGCGGATTAATCCGATCCAGCAATCCAATACCAAAAGCCGCTGTTTTGCCACTGCCGGTCTTGGCCCGGGCGATCAGGTCCCTGCCCTTGAGTACATGCGGCAGGCTCCGGGCCTGTACGGGTGTCATTTTCAGATAGCCGAGCCTCTCGAGATTTGTCAGCTGTGCAGGTGATATCGGGAGTGTCGAAAAACTGTCACTGGTCATTCCATTCAGTCCTTTCCGGCATCTTTGGCCAGTATCCTATCCAAATGATCCGCAAAGGCTTTCCTGTCGCCCTGGCTTAATGCAGGCGGTCCGCCTGTATCAATTCCGCTAGCGCGCATGGTATCCAGAAAATCCCTGATATTCAGCCGGGCCTTAATATTGTCGGCAGTAAACCTCTCCCCACGGGGACTGAGGGCCTCACCGCCTTTTTCGATTACATCGGCAGCCAGTGGAATATCCCCGGTGATGACAAGATCGCCGGCCTCCAGTCTTTTCACGATCTCGTTGTCTGCGACATCAAACCCAGATGACACCTGTAAAGCACTGATAAAACGCGATGGGGGTACGCGGATTGTCTGATTAGCCACCAGCGTCAGCTGGGTAGCGGTACGTTCTGCCGCCTTGAACAGAATTTCCTTGATCACCACCGGACAGGCGTCCGCATCGACCCAGATTTTCAAAATAACCCACCTCTGTTTGTTGATTTGTCAGATCTCACGTACGCCACCTCACTCCGCTTTAGCATTTACAAAAAATCAATTGCAAACCTTGTCCTGGTGATTTCAATTAACCGTTTTATCTTCTGGGTCCGTTAAAAAATCCGTCTGCTGCGCCTTTACCAAATTCCAGAATGTTCCTTTTAAACTCATCAAATAACTGTAAGTTCCTTGTTCAGCGACAGTTCCACTATCCAAGACCACGATATTATCCGCGCTCCTGATCGTAGACAGTCGATGAGCGATTAATAACACAGTTCGGGTTTCACTGAACCTTTCGATTGCGAATTGTATACTCCGTTCGGTTTCGGCATCGAGATCGCTGGTGGCCTCATCCAGAACAAGAATTTTAGGGTCTAATAATATCGCCCTGGCTATGGCGATGCGCTGTCGCTGCCCTCCCGATAAGCGTACACCCCGATCGCCCAGAATTGTTTGATACTTCTCTGGCAATGCCATGATAAATTCATGGGCCTCGGCTTGAATTGCGCTGTCTATTATCTGTTCTTCTGTCGCTGTAGGCTTTGCAAACAACAAATTTTCTTTGACAGAACCATTAAATAAGAATGTGTCCTGATCCACAATAGCCAAGGCGGAGCGCCAGCTACCGATATCAAACTGTTTGATATCAACATCGTCAATTAAAACTGTTCCGCTATCACAGTCATAAAGTCTGGCCAGTAGATCGACCAGTGTCGTTTTTCCTGCCCCTGATCTGCCGACTATTGCAGTGACACTTCCCCTGGGAACAGTGAAGCACGCATCGGTAATTGCAGCTTGATCATTTATACCATAGGCAAATGATACATTTCGAAATTCTATTGAGTTTTCAAGTGATGAAAATTTCTTTGAGCCATTACGTAAATATGGCTTGTTACTCCTGTCAATGAAATTCATCAATTCTACAAATGCTGGTGAAACGGTTCTGATTCTCCCCATTGCATTTATCAGACTGGACGCAGGTGACATTAGTCTGAATACGATGACCAGCAAAAGTACCATCAGACTCACCCACTCAAGTATTTTTTCAGGGTTGTATGTAGCTACGAAATAAAGCCCGACTGCGATAAGTGCGGCGCACCCTGTCGTGAATAACGGTATGAGTGTAGCTGTCAGCTTTTTTCCGCCGTATGAAAAACGTTGGTGTTCGTTCACAGCTCTGCGGATTCTTTCTAAATTTGACTTTTCCTTGTTGAAAAGATGAAGGATCTTGATGGCTGACAGACTTTCCAGTGCAAAGTCCCTGAGCTTTCTTTGCGATTTTATCTCTTCAATCCCAAAACTCTGAATGTGGGTAAACATGAGTTTGTAACTGATGATTGCCACGACAGCCAATAGTAAAGCGGCCGTCAACGTCAGGCTCCATGAAATCATCAGCATGATTGCAAAGTACACTGCGATTGTAAAAATATTGGAAATGCTTCCGATGACCGTATTCATCATCCCGGAAGCTTGCCATGTATAGCGATTGATGGTGGTTAGTAACCCGCTGATTTTCTGGCCATAGATATACCGAAGATCTATATCGTGTATTTGTTTGAATGCTCTCATCTTCAGGTCGTATTCGATTTTCTTCTGAAGTACCAGCGTGAGTTGGCGCGTTATCATGGCCATTCCATTTCTGACCAGAACGATCACAAACAACATCAATGATGCGGTTTTGACTCTGGCCGGTAAATCCATGGTCTCCAGCCAACCCGTCAACTCAGAAATAACCGGCAACTCACTGGCAATGGAAGACGCCAGTTCCGGCTGCAACAGCGGCACTATCAAACCGAGTCCAAGACCTTCTGAGAAAATACTGACAAAGCAAGATAGTAATAGTACTGACAAAATTTTCGGATGCTCAGTCAATAGCTTAATTATCATTGCCATGACTGATCGATTTTTCTTGTTCGATTTATAATCAGTCATTATCAGGTTCAGGGATATTCAAATGCCTGATCATCACCCGCAAAGGAACTATCCAGGGTTTCTCTGACCACTCTTTCTCCAATATGCTCACATATTGATCCAGGAGGAATTTGATCTGCTCAGAGTGGGGTAACGTCGTGTCAGCTTTGTGAAAGGGGCCTATGTAATTAAACGCAGGACGTTGACCCTCCAGGGCTGCAGTCTTTGAGCCTGGAGCCGAGAGGACAACGGCGTACACATCTGAATTCGTCAATAGTGCCAACTCCGCAAAAGTCGGCTTAAACGACCATAGCCGATTATGAAATTCGTACGTCTCGCCTGTGCTTGTTCCATGCTCTCCATCGGCGCTAACATCTACTACGCCTCCTTCTGAAAGCACTTCACGTGCAGTGCTTAAATACTGGGAATAAAAAATACGTTCGATATTCTCGTTGAGAAAATTGATGTCCGGAAGGTATTTTTGTAGTTGACCTAATCTGTAGTATCCCCTGTGGGTCGATTTGAAGGTATAGGAGAAGGCGTGATGACTTCTGACCAGGATCGTTCCTTTCCCGGGCTTATGCGCGTCAGGGTAGCTGCCATTTACGGACTGCTTTGAATCATTGAAGGCGATCAGTGATTCAGGCAGACCGGCGTGTTCTTTGCTTAATGACGGTGACACCTTATAGAGATGTAACAAGTGGTACACAACTGCCAGGAAGACCGTTTCCTCATCAGGCTCCAGGTCGCTTGTCGTTTTCAGGAAGCGATAAATTGACTGTTTAAAATCGTTGTAACGATCTGTTGAGTTCAATCTCCATTTAGCCCATAAAGATACTAATTTGAAAGTAGTGGGATATGGCAGGTGATTTAAAAGCTGGCTTATTCTTCGGCTTCTTTTGTTCCATCCATGCGGTTTTGATGAACGCCAATTCTGCTGCTCGTCTGCAAGACGCAGTCTCGTAAATAGCTTTTGCAGCTCAGATATTTCTTCGGTTTTTAGCGCCGGGTTGAGTTGTTTCAGTGTCGATGAGAGCAGAGTTGCGTGCCCTTCGGCTTCGTTGTTCTTATCCAGAAGGCGGACCAAAGCTGATATGGTCGGCGTAGCTAAAAAGGCGCTGATATCCAACTTTGTTTTGTATTTTTTCTCCAGGCTTGCTACCAGCATCATCGCGGATAGCGAATGCCCGCCAAGACTAAAAAAATCGTCATCCACTCCAATATTATTGATGTTGAGTACAGATGACCATATGGACAGGATTTCTTTCTCTTTTGTGCTTGTCGGCAGTCTGAACTCGTTAGCCAAAACAGGTCTCGCCAGAGAAAATTTGGCTAAACGTTTTCGGTCAACCTTACCACTGGCCAGTAGTGGAAATTCTGTTAAAAACGAAAAGTGAGTGGGTATTGCATATTCGGGCAATACCGATTTCAGATTGGACCTCAATTCATTGACATCTGCAGCACCCGGGCTTTCGGGTATTACATAGGCATACAAGTACCCAAGGTTTTCGTCGCATTGAATTACACAGTCTCTAATCTCCTCCTGCTCCCGAAGCGAATCCTCCAGCTCTTCCAGTACCAGCCGGTAACCCCTTATTTTTACTTGAGAATCTTTCCTTCCAACCAGTGTAAGTGAGCCATCCGGGTTATACCTGCCAAGGTCACCTGTGCGATAACTGGTGGTATCCCCGGAATTTTTCAGTACCGAATACTTCTTTGCCGAAAGCGCAGGCTGACCGATGTATTCCTTGGAGATGTATCTGCTTTTGACAACGATTTCACCGGTTTCACCTTCGGGAACAGTGTGACCTGTGTCAGACTGAATAACGACCTCTTTACCTGGAAGTGGAAACCCTACGGTCAAAACACCCTCTGATGGCACGGTATGACGATCCAATGCCGCACAAGTGATTTGACTTGTCTCAGTAGATGAATAGCTTGTCAGTATTTTGCATTCATCACTTACGTGTTTCCAAAACCGGGACAGATCATGGGCTGTCTTACGACCGGACGGTAGTACATATCTCAAATCCGGGAAATAATCATCATCCATTAACAGGCGCACCCATTGGCGAAATAGCAGGATAGGCGGGTGGAAGTAGGATATTTTGTTGTCAATTAGCCAATTCGAAAGTGGTGAGATACCTGCCCGTTTAACATTGTAAAGGCAAAAAGCACCTCCGTTCAGGAGTGCGTTAAACAGATCAGCAACCCCGCTGCCCAGGCCGCATTTCCTAATTCCCGATATGCGATCCTCAGGACCGAGTTTGCAAATTGTAGAGCTGAGCCAGACCCTGTGGAGGATTTGTCGATGAGTACGCTGTATACCCTTGGGCTGCTTTATCGTTCCGGAAGTGAAGTAAATTCCTGCACCAGAGTCTGGTGTCACATGGTGTTCAAATTTAATCAGGGGATGTTCAACAAGGTTTTTGTATTCAAGCATTGGCATATCATGAGACTGTTTTGAGATATCAAGAGCGTTGTCCGCATTCGCGACCAAATACGCTGCCGGTTTGATTAACGCAGCCATAAGAGAAAGTTGGTCAGCTGGTAAAGATGTGTCGAGCGACAAATACGTTTTATTGGCTTTAAGTGTTCCCAAAATACTGATGACTTGCTCAATGGAGTGATCAAACATCAAGGCAATGGGAACATTACGAGGGCCAAGTGTTGAAACCAAAGCCGACGCCACACGATCAGAAAGCTTATCGATGTCCTGATAGGTGAACTTCTCACCGCATGGTGAGAGCAGGGCGACCCTGGCACCGTACATTGAAGCAACGTGGCCGAATCTATCGACAATAGTTTCGTTAGAGAGATACTCCTGAAGCAGGTATTCCTCCAGTAAGCGTGAGTACATCCAGCCCCCAGGTTCGAGCAAAAGCATTTGTCTTGGGCATGTACTATAACTCAAAACAAACAGGGTCAGAGTCAAGTGCCAGAGTAAACCAGTAAGCTAAATTGAACTATTGGGGCATGATGTAGCGGGATTCCGGGTAATAGTGGTGGCCAGAGGTGGTTGCCACCCGGTGCAGCGCCTTGTTGGGCTCACACGCCTCATGCACCACTGACTTACGATTCAAACTCATACTGCGCATCAATGATATGTCCTTTCCAGACCAATTGAAGACTTCTATCGTCATACCAGCCCACCTCACCATATAACGGGACACGCATACCATTGATGACTTGATAGTCCCGAAAGTGGCCCTGCCATGGGACTTTCTTGTATTCACCATCGAATCGTCCGAAACGGCCGGCACTGTAGATGCCAGTAACCTCTCCGACTTCATTGAATCGAAATTCCAATGACACAGTCACCCTTCTATGGGTTAGTGTGGCCAGTGCAGAGTTATCATCCAAAGGCTGCCACTTCACTCCAGACTGAGGCAAGAGCGCGGTCGGAAACCAAACCGCCTCGGCCAAGTACCTGTGCAACGCACCAGAATTCAGTTCTGGCATGCCTTCTTCTGATGCAACGCCGAAGGAAGACAAGAGGCTTACGCGGCCCGAGCCAATTCCGGCAATGTAACTGTCAAGGACGCGTACATGGGTGGCCAAAGGCATCTCGACCTTAGCGTTCCACAGAAAGGCATTTGAGTGTGGAGCTATGACTTGAGTTGCAGTGAATGGCGACCAACTTTCAGTAGCAGTATCAGTTCGCAGCACGCCTGATTGCTGTAACCTGGCTACTTTGATCAGGCTGTGATCATTGCTCAGAACATGTTGGAAATAACGGGCAACCGGGGGTGGGAGTTCGGAAAATGATGCAAAATCGATATTTCCTCCAGCTGGCCGGGCTGCGCTCTCGTATAGTGTTGTCAGCATTTGCTTGACTCTTGCGGACTCACGGGCCTGCCCGATCAAAACCGCAGCAGCAGCGCCCGCGATGACGACAGAGGTTATGATCAGAGCCCATTTGGTCATTATCGACTGTCCTATTTTCTGTAGGCCCAAAATTAGAGTTAAGCGGTATAAAACTGCGCAGCAGTTTTACACGCGGTGGGGGTGAGCAGCACCGGAACGGACTTAAACGATTTGTTATGCATGGGCTTTGCACCCACCTTC
>Ga0316201_10001270_pt1 | contig 16700 bp, 10 predicted proteins | sample CS6wburrow_MG_FD_204516 | JGI IMG/M metagenome (GOLD analysis project Ga0316201, IMG submission 204516) | Coastal sediment microbial communities from Delaware Bay, Delaware, United States - CS-6 worm burrow | ecosystem: Environmental > Aquatic > Marine > Coastal > Sediment | place: USA... | reverse complement strand
CGGCTGCTCGACCGAGATCACCTCCAGTACATCCTCCAGCGTTAACGGCTCGAAGTAGAGCCGATCAGAGGTATCGTAATCGGTGGAGACAGTTTCAGGATTGCAGTTGACCATGATGGTCTCGTACCCGTCCTCGCGCATTGCAAACGCGGCGTGTACGCAGCAGTAGTCAAACTCTATACCCTGCCCGATCCGGTTGGGACCGCCGCCAAGCACCATGATTTTCCGATTGCCCGTGGGCGACGACTCGCACTCCTCTTCGTAGGTGGAGTACATATATGCGGTGCTGGTGGCAAACTCTGCGGCACAGGTATCCACCCGTTTGTATACCGGACGCACCTTATGGCGCCAACGAAGCTCGCGGATAGAGTGCTCGCTGGAGCCGACCAGCACCGCCAAGCGCTGATCGGAAAACCCTTTGCGCTTCAGAAAACGCAGTCGATCGGCGTCCAGCGCTGCCGCTCCGGCAGTCCGAACTTCCCCTTCGATCTCGACCAACTCCTGGATCTGAACCAGAAACCAGGGGTCGATTTTAGTCACCTCGAACAGCTGTTCGCGAGACATTCCGGCGCGGAAAGCGTCGGCCAGATACCAGATTCGCTCCGCACCGGGTTCCCGAAGTTCGTAACGGAACTTCGTCGTCAGGTTATCGGATTCCAGATCCACAACTTCGTCGAGACCGCTCATACCGGTCTCCAGTCCGCGCAGTGCCTTTTGCAGCGACTCCTGAAAAGTGCGCCCGATGGCCATCACCTCGCCCACCGATTTCATCTGAGTAGTGAGCCGGTCAGGCGCCTGGGGGAATTTCTCAAATGCGAAGCGCGGTACCTTGGTCACCACGTAATCGATCGATGGTTCGAACGAAGCGGGCGTTGCGCCACCGGTTATTTCATTTTGCAGTTCATCCAGGGTGTAACCCACCGCCAGCTTGGCCGCCACCTTCGCAATGGGAAAGCCGGTCGCTTTGGAGGCAAGCGCGGAGGAGCGGGATACACGCGGATTCATCTCGATGATGATCATGCGCCCGTCTTCCGGGTTTATCGCAAACTGGACGTTGGATCCTCCGGTATCCACGCCGATCTCACGCAGCACCGCCAACGAGGCGTTGCGCATGATCTGGTACTCCTTGTCGGTCAGCGTCTGCGCAGGGGCTACTGTGATGGAATCTCCGGTATGCACCCCCATCGGATCGAAATTCTCGATCGAGCAGATAATAATGCAGTTGTCCTTATGATCCCGCACCACCTCCATTTCGTACTCTTTCCAGCCAAGAGCAGACTCCTCGATCAGCAGCTCGCTGGTCGGCGACATGTCCAGGCCGCGTTCGCAAATCTCAACGAACTCCTCCCGGTTGTAGGCGATACCGCCACCGGAGCCGCCCATGGTGAACGAGGGACGAATGATCGTCGGAAAACCAATTTGAGCCTGAACCTGCAGCGCCTCCTCCATACTGTGCGCCATCGCCGAACTTGGCATTTCCAAGCCGATTTTTTTCATCGCCTTGCGGAACAGGTCACGGTCCTCAGCCTTGTCGATCGCCTCCCTGGAGGCACCGACCATCTCCACACCGTACTTCTCGAGGACGCCTTCGCGCACCAGATCGAGCGCGCAGTTTAGCGCGGTCTGCCCACCCATCGTTGGCAGCAATACGTCGGGCCGCTCCTTTTCTATGATTCGCTCCACCGTGCGCCAAGTGATCGGCTCGACATAGACCGCATCGGCGCTGTCCGGATCGGTCATGATAGTGGCAGGATTTGAGTTGACCAGAATGACCCTAAATCCCTCTTCACGCAGAGCTTTACACGCCTGAGCGCCAGAATAATCAAACTCACAGGCCTGGCCGATGACGATCGGGCCGGCGCCGATGATCAGTACGCTTTCAATGTCTGTTCTTTTTGGCATGCGCCGCTATTCCCCAGTGTTCCTGCCATTGATCAACGAAATGAAATGATCGAATACCGGAGCCACGTCATGCGGACCGGGGCTCGCCTCCGGGTGCCCCTGAAAACCGAATGCCGGCCTGTCGTTGCGATGAATGCCCTGCAGCGATCCATCGAAAAGCGAACGGTGAGTCGCTGACAGGTTGTGAGGCAGCGTCTCTTCATCCACCGCAAAACCGTGATTCTGGCTCGAGATCATTACACTTTTTTCGGCCAGGCCCTGCACCGGGTGATTGGCGCCGTGATGTCCGAACTTCATTTTTTTGGTGCGTGCACCGCTCGCCAGCGCCAGCAGCTGGTGACCAAGGCAAATCCCGAAAACCGGGGTACCGCTGTCGACTACCTGCCTAATCGCCTCGATGGCGTAATCGCAGGGCTCGGGATCGCCCGGGCCATTGGAGAGAAAGACACCGTCGGGCGCCAAAGCGAGTACTTCGGCGGCCGGGGTTTGCGCCGGCACTACGGTAATCCGGCAACCGCGATCGACCAACATACGGAGAATATTACGCTTGATGCCGTAATCATAGGCCACCACATGCAGTGGCAGCTGCTCGTCGATTGGGTGGGGCGCCCCTGGATTGCCCCCTGCAAGGGTCCATGTACCCTGGGCCCACTCGTAGGGTGTGCCGGTAGTCACCTCTTTAGCCAAATCCATGCCCTGCAGCCCCGGAAACTCTCTGGCAGCTGCCAGTGCCGCCGCTTCATCCAGTGCGTCGCCGGCAACAATACAACCGCCCTGCGCGCCCTTGTTGCGCAGAATACGCGTCAGTCTACGGGTATCGATACCGGCAATCGCAACAACGCCTTCTCGTTTCAGATAGAGGTCCAGCGGTTGTTGACTGCGCCAGTTGCTGGGAAGCAGCGGCAGATCCCGGATCACCAGTCCCGCGGCATGAACAGCGGACGACTCCTCATCTTCGTCATTGGTTCCTGTGTTGCCTATATGGGGGTAGGTGAGGGTGACGATCTGCCTGCAGTAGGATGGATCAGTCAGGATTTCCTGATAACCGGTCAGCGCGGTATTGAAAACGACCTCGCCGACGGTCCGACCGTCGACTCCAATGGATTCTCCCCGGAATACAGATCCATCCTCCAAAACCAAAAGAGCAGATTTTCTCAAAGAAACAGTCCCCTACAGGCGCAGCACATGGGACAGATCCGAAAAGGAGCCATCTCAGACAAAATTTAACGGGGAACGGCGTCAGCAGTTGTACTAGTCACCGATCGCAGGGGATTCTACTTTAGGCCGCAGTATAATGTCTAATACCGGAATCGCCCCGGCAGGCTCGCCTGGTGCCTGCCGACCGAGACCTCGGACTGCTCGGCGTCTTGTGGGATACGCGGGTTAAGGGTATCTTCAGAAGTCTGCCCCGCTTGCCCTGATACCGGTCGAATGTGACGATGGAGAGAGAAAAATCACCTGATATGAGGTTCGGACTGCATCTGCGCAAGGAGTACCTGCCGCGGGTGCTGCAGCAGCGGCCCGACGTGGATTGGTTCGAAATCATTTCGGAGAACTACCTGGGAGAGCAGGACGAAGCGCTGCCACAATTGGAGGCAGTGCGCGAATTCTATCCCATCGTCATGCATGGCATTTCCCTGGCCATCGGCAGCCCCTGGCCACTGGACATGGCTTATCTGGCCCGGCTGAAAGCGCTGATCGAGCGGCTGCAGCCAGCGGGCATCTCCGACCATCTCTGCTGGAGCGGCGCCGACGACTTGCAGGGGCGAATGCTTCCGCTACCCTACTCCGAAGATGCACTGGATCACATCGTGCCGAGAATTCAAGAGGTACAGGAGTTCCTGGGGCGGCAGGTACTGTTCGAGAATGTTCCAATGGAGCGCACCGATCAGAAGCCGGAGATACCCGAGGCGGAATTTCTGCAGGCAGTAGCAACCCGCTCCGATTCGCTTATTCTGCTGGACGTTGCCAACCTCCACGCCAGCAGCATGAACCAGGGCTTCGATCCCCTGAAGTATCTCTGGAAACTACCCCGACACCGGGTTCGGCAGATCCATTTGTCCGGCGCGGTGATTCTCTGTGGAACAGAGGACAGGGATGCGCAATACAATACCGATCCCATCTGGAGTCTCTACACGAGCGCACTGCAGCGTTTCGGTCCGGTCCCGACCATGGTCGAACGCATGGACACCATCGCGCCGCTGGAAGAAATGATGGATGAACTTAACAGAGCACGCTGTCAGGTGGACAGTGTTCTCTCCGCCGCCAAGTGATGCCACGGCTTGTCTCCTGTCACTACCTCCGTTTCCGTCGTCGTTCCCACGTTTAATCGGTCGGGCCCGCTGGTGCGGGCGCTGGAGTCGATAGCAAAGCAGACCTATCCGCCCGACGAAGTCATCGTGGTCGATGACGGCTCCGAGGATGCAACCCGACAGGTGGTTAGCGCAGGATTTCCCTATACGCGCTACCTGTACCAGGAAAACCGGGGTGTCAGCAGCGCCCGCAATCTGGGAATAAGGTCTGCCCGGGGAGAGTGGGTCGCACTGCTCGATTCCGACGACGAGTGGCTTCCCAGCAAGATTGCCGCCCAGTTGAAACTACTGGACAGGCTTCCGGACCATCGTATCTGCCACACCGAAGAGATCTGGGTGCGCAACGGCAAACGCGTGAACCAGATGAAGAAACACTCGAAAAGCGGCGGGAATATATTCGAGCGCTGCCTTCCCCTCTGCGTGATTTCACCCTCATCGGCGCTGATTCACCGCTCGCTGTTCGATCAGGTCGGACTGTTTGACGAGTCGCTTCCGGCATGTGAAGACTACGATCTCTGGCTTCGGATCTGCGCTTCCCACCCGGTAGCCTACGTTTCAACACCTCAGATCGTAAAATACGGAGGGCACGAGGATCAGTTATCCCGCCGTTTCTGGGGCATGGATCGATTTCGGATAACGGCGCTGGAGAAGATCATCAAAAGCGGATCACTGAGCGGTGAAGCGCTGACTGCCGCCAAGGCCATGCTGATAAAAAAAGCGCATATCATGGCTCAGGGTGCGGCCAAGAGAGGCAAGCAGGAGGAGGCAGCAGGATACATGCGTATAGTCGACAGCCATGCCGCCACGGCGGATACCTGCAAGCTCTAGTGGGCCATGCGGAGAGTTCTGTAACCCTCAGCCGGTCAACAAGCCTCATCGACAAGGCACGTGAGCGGAGGACTGGCCAGCGCTAATTCAAGCGAGCCTAACGCAGTCGATGGGGCTTGTGGGCCGGCCCATAGGGAGCCCCGCTATCGGGCCAATGCTGCGTTGCACTCCTTGAAAAGGGCATGCCATTCTCTGCCGAGTGCGCCTTACACCCCAAGGGTAGCGCGAAGCCTCCTCGACGGAGGGCTTCCTTCGGGCGCCTTGGCCCGATAGCAGGGCTCTGAGAATTACAGAACTCTCCGCATGGCCCAGTAGGAGGCTGTTGCGGCAATCGGTTACCCGGTACGACTAAATCTCGTCATCTGCGATCGTCCCGCCCAGAGTATCCACTATGACCGTATGGCACTCGACCTCGAACCAGTCGTGGAATAGTGACAGATCGCGTTCCGCCGGCCATAGTTTCTCGTCGGTATACCAGCCGTCCAGCTCATTCTCGAATAGTGCCGCATAGTTCAGTGCCACCCACGCTTCCAGCGCGTCCGGACCGTCGCCGTCGTCGTCCCCTATCAGATAGACGGTTCGGTCATCGTTCGCCGATTCCAGCGTTATACCCGGATCGAGGTCGTACGGGTCCGCGTCGTTTATCCAGGCTACTGCCGGCGCCTTGTATCTGAGTATGACTGCGGCTCTGTTGATCATGGTAAACATCCTTATTGCACTTTTAACGTCTGATCATAGCAAAAAAATGGAACGCCCCTTTAGCGGAGATTGGACCGGTGCCACTCGACTCGGGCAGGCCACTCGGCGTATCCTTCACGCGGTGCGCGGGAACCGGACCCGAACTGTTTCCTGGCGATGGAAATGCACCGCGAAGCCTGGCACAGGGGGCCAACTCTCAGAGGAGAAAAGAAGATGCAGCGTGAAACGATGGAATTCGATGTCGTCATCGTCGGAGCCGGACCCGCCGGGTTGTCGGCCGCCTGCCGGTTGATGCAACTCGGTCAGGAGAGCGGCACAGCGCTTGAAGTGTGCGTCCTGGAAAAAGGCTCCGAAGTGGGATCGCATATTCTCTCCGGCGCCGTACTCGATCCCAAGGCGTTGAATGAGCTATTCCCCGATTGGAAGAACAGCGGAGCACCGCTCAACACCCCGGTAACCGAAGACCAGATGTACCTGCTGAAAGACGACCATCGCGCGGTCAAGTTTCCCGGCCTGATGGTCCCTCCCAGCATGCATAATCAGAACAATTACATCATAAGCATGGGCAACCTTTGCCGCTGGCTGGGCGAGCAGGCGGAGTCATTGGGCGTCAACCTGTTCCCGGGCTTCCCGGCCGCCGAACTGATCCTGGAAGAGAATTGCGTGCGCGGCGTGATCACCGGAGATATGGGGCGTGCCGCCGACGGCAGCGAGAAGGAGAGCTTCGAGCCGGGAATGGAGTTGCGGGCAAAGTATGTGCTGTTGGCCGAAGGGAGCAGAGGACACCTGGGAAAGCAGATTATCGAAAAATACCAGCTGGACCAGGACCGTGATCCGCAACATTACGGCATCGGCATCAAGGAGCTGTGGGAGACTCCGGAAGAGACCCACCAGCCGGGACTGGTGGTGCACGGATCCGGCTGGCCGCTGGACAAAGAGACCAGCGGCGGCTGGTTTCTCTATCACATGGAGGAGCGCCAGGTCGCAGTCGGATTGATCGTGGATCTGAACTATCCCAACCCCTACCTCAGCCCGTTCGACGAATTTCAGCGACTCAAGCTTCACCCTGTTCTGAGTCGTTACCTGAAAGGTGGAAAACGCATCACCTATGGCGCCAGGGCATTGACCAAGGGTGGTCTCAACTGCCTGCCGAAAATGAGTTTCCCCGGAGGACTGTTGATCGGATGCGATGCCGGCACGCTGAACTTCGCCACGATCAAAGGCGGCCATACCGCGATGAAGTCCGGCATGCTGGCGGCGGAGACGGTGCATTCGGCTCTCGCCGAATCCGCAGAGGGCGGCAAGGAACTCAGCCAGTACGAACAGAGATTCCAGGACTCCTGGCTCTATACGGAACTCAAGACCCACCGCAACTTCGGTCCGGCAATGCATAAATTCGGCGCCATCGGGGGCGGCTCGTTCAACTGGCTCAATCAGGTTCTCTTCCGTGGAAAAATGCCGTTGACGCTGCACGACAGAAAGCTCGACCACCAGTGCCTCAAGCCAGCTGCCGAGTACACCCCGATCGAATACCCGAAACCGGATGGCAAGATCAGTTTCGATAAACTAAGCTCGGTCTACCTCTCCAATACCAATCATGAAGAGAACCAGCCCTGCCATCTGAAACTGGCCGACCCCGATCTACCGCTGCGGGACAACATGCCCCGCTACGCCGAACCGGCGCAGCGCTACTGCCCGGCGGGCGTCTACGAGGTGCTGCAAGACGACGCCGGCAAACAAGTGTTTCAGATCAACTCGCAGAACTGTGTCCACTGCAAGACCTGCGATATCAAAGACCCGGCGCAGAACATCACCTGGGTTGCACCTGAGGGGTCGGGCGGGCCCAACTATCCGAATATGTAGTCGAGTGCGGCCTCAATCGGGAGGTCGGACAATACGCCTGGATGAGCTCACACTCAACTGTATAACCAGCCGCAACAACTTCTGACAACGTATGGCGCTTGCATTATGAACGATGTTCATTTATTTTAGGGAACACCAATAAACACCGTTCAATAAAATGCTGATACGTTATCATCGAATTAAAATGGGGAGCATCCATGGCAAGACGCAGCGACCACAGCCGTGATGAGATCCGCGAGATGGCACTGTCCGCCGCCGAGAGAATCATCCGCGCTCAGGGGCACGAGGGTTTCAGTGCCCGCAAGGTGGCAGCTGCCATTGGCTACACCGTCGGCACCCTGTACCTGGTGTTCGACAACCTGGACGATCTGATACTGCAGGTCAACGATCGAACGCTGGATCGCCTGCACACCCGCATGCTGTTGGAACAGACCCCGCTCATACACGCGAGGGAGCGCCTGCTGCAACTGGGTCACACCTACATCCAGTTCGCCAACGAAGACCCCCACTGCTGGGAGATGATTTTCGAGCATCGTCTTGCGCTGGGCCAGCAGACACCGGAATGGTTTCAGCTGAAGGTGACGCGCATGTTCACACTGGTGGAAACACAACTCGAACCGCTTGCCCGGAACCACTCCGTAGCCGAGATCGCTCAGGCTGCGCGTGCCTTATGGAGCGGAGTGCATGGCATCTGCATCCTGGCGAACACAGGTAAACTGGATGCAAGTGGTATCGAATCCGTACAGGAACTGTCCCAATTTCTGATCGACAACTTTCTTAAAGGTTTCATGGACAGCCAATCCGAATCGGCACATGTTTCATAGCATAAAACAGCACAGCAGCAACCCGGTCAGTCGATACCGAAGGGGATGGCGGATGGATCGAACCGCAACAGTGACTGTTGAATATCTGCTAATAACAAAAAGCGCTCAGGGCCTGTTAACACTAATAAAATGGTGACTGCCGGAGGCCCTTTTTTCGATTAACAAGGCAGAAGGAGAGCGGTTTGGTTGTTCCAAATAAACGACTGATAACGACGTTAAGCGGAAAAAGGGCCCCGGTCCTCTGGATTGCGCCTGAAAATGTGCCACTCGGCGTTGCTCGTTGCTTATTTGGAATGACCAAACCACGCGCCTCGCGCCTTGATTGGCGCATTTTCAGGTGCAACAGTAACCATTCTATTAGTGATAACAGGCCCTAGGGCACGATCTATGGATAAACTCTTCAAAATTACCGGGTTCCTCCCCTTCATACTGATCATCTTCTTCAACGCATTCGTCGATCTCGGGCACAAAATCCTGATACAGAATACCGTGTTCAAGATCTATGACGGCCAGACCCAGATCATTCTGTCAGCCATTGTAAACGGCCTGATCCTGCTGCCGTTCGTGCTGCTTTTCACCCCGGCAGGTTTTCTCGCGGACAAATACCGCAAGCCCAAGGTGATGCAGGTCAGCGCCGCAGCAGCGGTGGGCCTAACCCTGATGATCACGCTCTCCTACTATCTCGGCTGGTTTGAGTTTTCATTTGGCCTGACCTTCCTGCTGGCAATGCAGAGCGCTTTCTATTCACCGGCCAAGTATGGCTATATCAAGGAGTTGACGGGAAAAGAGCGGCTGACCAGTGCCAACGCTGCGGTACAGGCGGCGACCATCGTCGCGATTCTGTCCGGTATCGTTGTCTTCTCCATGCTGTTCGAACAGGGTTTGTCCGGTGTGAACTACCATAGCGAACCACAAGTGCTGCAGGCGATTGCCCCGATCGGCTGGATACTGGTGGCCTGTGCGCTGCTGGAATTCATGTTGACCCTGAAACTTCAGCCCACACCGGCGGAGACGCCGGATCTTCGATTTGAGTGGAATCAGTACCGCAGCGGCCGCTACCTGCGCAACAACTTCAATAAATTATTGGACAACCGTGTCATCTGGCTCTCCATAGTCGGCCTCTCGATCTTCTGGGGAATCTCACAGGTGGTACTGGCCGCTTTTCCCGCATTCATAAAAGAGACGATGGCGCTTACCAACACGGTCGTCATCCAGGGAATGATGGCCTGCTCCGGTATCGGCATCATCCTCGGTTCGCTGATCGCAGGCAGGGCGTCCAGGCACCATATTGAAACCGGCCTGGTGCCTCTGGGTGCGCTGGGTATAGTGGCCGCCCTCTTTTTCATGCCGCAGCTCAACTCCAACACGTTGCTGATTATCGACTTTCTGCTTCTTGGCATCTCCGGCGGTCTGTTCATCGTGCCGTTGAACGCGCTGATCCAGTTTCACGCCAAAGACACGGAACTAGGTACGGTGTTGGCCGGCAACAACTGGGTACAGAACCTTGTGATGCTTGGCTTTCTGGGATTGACCGTGCTGTTTGCGCTGCGCGGAATGAGCAGCATCGGGCTGTTTCACCTGCTGACCCTTGTCGCGCTGGTAGGCGCGATCTACACCATCTATCAGTTACCCCAGTCATTGGTGCGCCTGGTAATCTCCCGGCTGATTGCCAGCACTCACCGTATCGAAGTATTAGGTTTCGATAATCTGCCGGGACAAGGCGGCGTACTGATGCTGGGCAACCACATCAGCTGGCTGGACTGGGCGATGATTCAGATTGCCTGCCCCCGCCCGGTCCGTTTCGTCATGCATCGGGGAATCTATCAGCGTTGGTATCTGAAGTGGTTTCTGGACCTATTTGGGGTGATTCCAATTTCCGGCGGCAACAGTAAGGAGGCACTGATCCAGATCAACGAACTGCTGCGTGCAGGTGAGGTGGTCTGCCTGTTTCCTGAAGGCGCCATCAGCCGCAACGGACAACTCGGCGAATTCAAGCACGGATACGAGAAAGTGGTTGAAGGGGTGGAAGGGGTGATTCTACCCTTTTATCTACGCGGCCTCTGGGGCAGCCGCTTCTCCCGTTCCAGCGAGAAGTTGCAAGAGATACGCAACACCCGCCTGCGCTCCGACGTGATCGTCGCCTTCGGCAGGCCCCTGCCCCTGGATACACCGGCGCACGAACTGAAACGGCACGTATTCGACCTCTCCATCGACGCCTGGGAGCAGTACACGCGCACGCTGGACCCCATCCCGCTGGCCTGGATGCGCACCGCCAGGCGGCGCGGCGGCAATCTCTGTCTGGCAGATGTCCAGGGGGTGACAGAGCTCTCCGGTTATAAAACATTAACCGCGGTGATCGCCTTCTCCAGGCTGATCGCGCAACGCAGCCCGGAGCAGAATATAGGACTGCTGCTGCCTACCAGCAGCGCCGGTTTAATTACCAATATGGCAGCGCTGTTACGCGGCAAGACGCTGGTCAATCTGAACTACACCGCCAGTCTGCCGGCACTTTCGTCTGCGCTTAAGAAGGCGAACATCCGCACCGTCTACACCTCCAGCCGCTTTCTAAAAAAACTGGCACAGCGAGGCGTCGACCTGAGCGAACTTCTGGCGGGGGTAGAGGTTTACTTTCTGGAAGAGCTGAAAGATGAGATAAGCAGCTTCGCCAAGCTTGGCTTTCTGACGGTATCGGTTCTGCTGCCGGCAAGAGTGCTGTACGGCTTGTTCGGGCAGTCGATAGCGATCGAGCAGCCAGCTGCCATCCTTTTCTCCAGCGGCAGCGAAGGCGAGCCCAAGGGAGTGGTGCTGAGCCACCGCAACATTATGGGCAACATCCGTCAGATCTCCGATGTACTGGACACCCGGCACGAAGATGTGGTGATGGCCACGCTGCCGCTGTTTCATGCCTTTGGCCTCACGGTAACCGGACTGATGCCTATGGTCGAAGGGATGCCGGCCATCTGTCACCCCGACCCGACGGATGCGCTTCCAATTGCCAAGGGAATCTCTAGATTTCAGGCGACCGTGTTTTGCGGGACCTCTACTTTTCTGCGCCTGTTCAGCCGTAACCGGCGCGTCCATCCTTTGATGCTGGAGTCCCTGCGGGTAGTGGTGGCCGGTGCCGAAAAATTGAATCCGGAAGTGAGAGACGCGTTCAAACTGAAGTTCAACAAGGAGATCTACGAAGGCTACGGCACTACCGAGACCACTCCGGTGGCCAGCGTCAATATTCCGGACCGACTCGATTCGGGCGACTGGAGCATACAGCGGGGAACCAAATCGGGCACCGTGGGTTTGCCCCTGCCTGGCGGGAGTTTCCGCATCGTCGACCCGGAGACACTGGAGACACTGCCGGTGAAGGAAGACGGTTTGATCCTGTTCGGCGGTACCCAGGTGATGCTCGGCTATCTGGACGATCCACGTAAGAGCGCCGAAGCAATTGTCGAACTGGACGGCAAGCGCTGGTACAAGACAGGCGACAAAGGCCGCCTGGACGAGGACGGCTTTCTCACCATCGTCGACCGCTACTCGCGTTTCGCCAAGATCGGCGGCGAAATGATAAGTCTCGGAGCCATTGAGGCGGCTATTGGAAAGCTACTCCCGGAGGATGCGGAGATTCTGGCCACCAGCTTGCCGGACGACAGAAAGGGCGAGAAGGTAGTGCTGTTGTTCGCCGGCAGCATCGAACAGGATCACTTGAAATCCTTGATCGATCAGTCCGGGCTCAATCCTCTGATGCGGCCGTCGGATCTGATTCAGATTGATTCCATTCCCAAACTCGGAAGCGGCAAGAACGACTTCGGCCGGGCCAGACAGATCGCACTGCAGGCGGTGCCCGCATGAAAACCATCGACATCCATACCCACCTGTTAAATCCCGGCGTCCGTTTCGACCGGTTGTTCGACAGGATTTCAGTTCGCTTCTTCGCCAGGAATCTCGGTGCCGATCCGGTACAGCTGATGGTCCGACCCTACGACACCTATGTCGAATCCATGGCCCGCGCCATCGCTGAATCCCGTTATGTGTCCAAGTCCTGCCTGTTCGGTGTGGACGCGCGTCTCGACGAGCGGGGACGGGAAATAGACCGGGACAAGACCGTCTGCGCAATGAGCGAGGACGTATTGACGGTGGCAACCAGATATCCCGAACAGTTCATTCCCTTTTTCTCCGTCAATCCACGACGCCCGAATGCGCTGGAGCTGATCGACAAGAATATAGAAAAGGGTTGCGTTGGGGCCAAGTTTCTACAGAACTACTGGGGTGTGGACCTGAACGACGAGCGGTTCATCCCGTACTACGAGAAATTGAAAGAGAAGAGCATTCCGTTGATCATCCACATCGGCAGCGAGTACAGCATCCACTCATTCGCCCGCTTCGAACGCATCGAAATGCTCGATCTTCCACTGGCCGTCGGCGTTACGGTCATCGCCGCACATATGGGATTGGGACGAATCAACCACAAGCTTCGCGTGTGGAAAAATCTGTCCAAGAACCCGGCGGATTTCGATGCCGACTATTTTCGCCTGCTGGAGATGCTGAAAACGCATGACAACCTCTACGGCGACATCTCGGCCATGCTCTCACCCATGCGGGCGCGGGCACTGCGGCATCTTTCTACGCAGCGGGATATTCACGCCAAGATTCTATTCGGAACCGATTACCCGGTCCCTTTTCTTACCCGATTCAACACCTACGATCTTCCCGCTTCGACGAAAAAGAGCATCTGCGGGATAAAGAATCCGTTTGACCGGTACACCGCTGCCATTCGCAACTATTTTCCGGAAGGGAGTCCGATTTACGACAACTACGCAAAGGTTCTCCCGAAGTCGGGTACTTACAAATCTTTCTTATAAGGTGATAGTCCAGCTTCTAGTGCGCCAGGAGTTGTCGATCTATCCCACAGTCATCCAACTGCCCGGTGCAGCCGTTAGCCGCTGCGCTGCAGCGGCTAATGGCCAAGCTCCGTTTTTAGCTTAGCTTGGATGTTTCTCAATCAATCACACTTATTGAGGTCTGGTCGGTTCTTGTCGCAGAAGTTCATACCTGCCGGATCCGGATTGCCTTCCGCATCAAATCCACCGATGACGGCCTGTCCGTTGTACTTGGCCGTGATCTTCTTGTATTTCGTTATATCGAGCCGGGAATTCGCACACGACTTGAGTGCGGCGGCTGCACAAGCTTCGGCGGAATCTGCAGGTTTCGTCTTGTCGCACTCTGCCTGCCCATCACACTTTTTGAATGATACAGCTTCCTGACCCTGGCATGCAGTCCGCGCATAATGGACAACACAACCGCTGTCATCCGCGAACGCAATACCGCCAAAGCCCAGACTCGCCACGAGCCCAAAAGCAACAACAATAGTCTTCATTCTGATCTGCTCCTAGTAGAGAAAATATACTTTAGGGAACCTCCCTGAGGCCTGCGAATGCTTCGTTCAACAACGATTCCCCAGTCGCATCCTACAGGCAGCGATCAAAAACCACATTGACAGCGATCACACCTTCAAGTCATGGCATTCCTATTGGCCACAGCGACTCTATCAATACCATCCGGTTGGAGTGCTATTCACTTGCGCAGGGGACTGCGACAGCCAGGATGAGCCTACGCCGGGACAAACCAATGCGGGGAATAGGGACAAGACTGCATTGATGATTTTCAGAACCTGCCTGGACCGGGGACCGGTTGCGCAGCGAAGCGAGCGGTACTCTACAAGTCCAACGGTTATGGACGGGTACTACATTTGTTAGCAGAGGCTAAAATCCGATTTGCCAGACGCAAGCTGCGGAAATCCGACTGGCGGCTGAATAGCGCGCTTAGTCATCGAGTCCATTGAGAATGGCTGTAACCGGTTCAGTGCGATATTTCAGCGGGATCATCTCCTCATCCACCCGTGTAAACAGCCCGATCCATGGCAGGTTGCCGCTGAAAACGACATCATGATGCTTGATGCCGCCCACATTGTGCCATAGCGTGTCGTGCCGGGTTAACGGTGTATGCCCGACAAAGAGTTCCGCTTCCGGATCCAATTTCAAAGTATTGCGAAGACGCTTTACATCCCCCCTAGTGTACCCCGCCGGTCGATTGGGGCGTTAGAGTCGGTTGCTCGTCACCTCCTCTATCAGACTTGGATATTTGTGAATATTCACCAGCATATCCATACTCACCTTGCTCTTGGGCGGCGCCGCGTGGCAAGCTACATAGTCCTTGGAGAGCGCGATGTAGGGAAGAAGCTGATAAAAACGATCCATTGCTGCTTTATAGGCATCTCCGCGAACTCTGCTCAACGCACGCGCCCAAAGCAGCCCCTGAGGAACACCGTCTTTGCCAAGCTCTTCGGAGAAACAGTCGTGATTCCCCCTCACGTAGAAAACCTGCTGCGGGAACCATAATTTGAGCCGGAAAATAAAATCCATGATTAGCAGGGAGCTCTCCATATCCTCCAGCTGCCCATCGATTTCCGAGTGCACAGCATCCCCCAGAAAAACCATGGTGGCTTTGCCGTCTCCCATCATTTCGAGAAATTCATTATGGCTTAATATCGTAAGCAGATTGTCCACCTGCGCATGCAGGTCGCCCAAGATGATGGGTATCATTTTGTCAGGCAGGTGTACCACGCCGCCGGGCATCCCCTCGCTGTTTCTGGGGCGCAGCGGCTCCTTTTCCAGGATTTGGTTTACCGCGTTGATATCGGCCAATGCCTGGTCGGGCGGTAACAACTCTATGGGACCGCCAAAAATGTTTCTCAGTTCGCGAAGATTCTCCATCCTTCGGTCACTGATCCGTCTGCACTGCTCGTCATCCGCCACTCTTTTTAGCCTGGTCCCGGAATCCGATCCCAGGTCCTTAAACAGCAGGGCATCTCCATCATGAGCGATGGAAAGCTGGCGCTTGGCGACCGTCTTGGGGTAATTGAATATCTTCCTCTGCAGGCCATCCTCGCGACCCAGAATCAAATGATCGCCTTTGACCAAACGCACAAAACCGCTTATCTTGGAAAAGAAGCAATCCGGGTCAAATAGCAGAAATCCCGATCCGTCGTACAACCTTTTCCCCTCCAGCGACCTTTCCGGATAGAGGTAAAGCTTCCACTTCTCCGTGCCCATACTCAACTCCACAGGGTAATCATTGCAACACACCCTGATACCTTCACCCCGAAGCTGAAACGATCCCTGCAGATTCACCTCCCTATATTGTGAAGCGGGGGAAAACGCAGTTTTTATGCGATCGAAAAAACCCTGTTTGGAACCGGCAGAGCGAGTTTTCATATCGATACCCATTTAGTGAAAATAAGACGGTGCAGAACTATTCTCTATTGATTCGGCCAATGCTATAGCGAATGCAGTGTAAATGAAATCAGGCTGTTGAATTGTAAACGGAATACCAGCATGGCCAGACAAACAAATACAAAAAAGCCTGGAGCCTGATTAAAGCCGGGCCATACAATGTGCAGGGTTGAACTGTCTAAACAGAGGTAAACTATTTAACGGGAACCGGCGTGCGTGGGAGTCTTATCCCTGCAACATCAACAGCGTCCTGCTGTGGAGGGTGAGATTAAGATCTATTTTGCGGACCCTGGGTTCAGCTGTCAGGGATCTGCCCGCCTCTGCCAGGTACAGATAGCAGAGCGCGCAGACCCCCGTCAACAGAATTCAATCCAGGTGGAAAATCGGTACAGCAATCCTTAATTGGTTATTACACCTTCGAATCTGATGACCACGCGCCGATTCAGCATGCGGCCCTCGCGGGTGTCGTTGGATGCCACTGGATTACTCTCGCCCATACCGATCACTTCGATATCGGGATCCTGAACTTTGGTCTGGCTTTTCAGATAATTGGCAACGGCCTGCGCACGACGCTCGGAGAGTGCCTGATTGTACGCTTCGGGACCAGTGCTGTCGGTATGACCAACCACTATTGTCTCCGCAGTACGCTCGACACGCCCGCCATATTCTGCGATACGCTCGTCGATAACTGCCATGCCGTCCTCGGAAAGCTGGTCCTGATCGAAGCCGAAAAGAACAGCGGCATCGATGTTGATCACATTGTCAACTGTCGTGGTCATGCTCACCGCGGTCGGCGCAGCCACCAGCTCCTCGGTCACCATAACCTTTTCAGGGTAACCACACTCGACCAGCTTGTCCGTGGTGTTTTTATCCAGGGTTCTTACGCAATCCCCGGCACTATCCTTGACCACGGCACCCGTAATATCTTTGGTATAGTTGGGCACCATCTCCTCAGCCACTGCCAGCGAAACGCCTGCAACCAGCACCCC
>Ga0316201_10001269_pt1 | contig 16705 bp, 11 predicted proteins | sample CS6wburrow_MG_FD_204516 | JGI IMG/M metagenome (GOLD analysis project Ga0316201, IMG submission 204516) | Coastal sediment microbial communities from Delaware Bay, Delaware, United States - CS-6 worm burrow | ecosystem: Environmental > Aquatic > Marine > Coastal > Sediment | place: USA... | reverse complement strand
GCAAAATTTCTCTGATTTGTTCAACATCCGAATTGGATAGCTTTTCAAATGTACCAATACCCGCATCTCCCAATATTTGTTGGATTTTTGGCCCGATACCTTCAATCTTCTTTAAATCATCTGCCTTTACTTCATCAGTTGTATCTTTAACCGGAGTTTTGGCAACTGCTTCTTCCACCACTTCTTCAGCTGGCGTTTCAGCAACAACTTCCTCAACTGCAGGCTCCTCAACTTTCAACACTTCTTCAACAGGTGACTCAACAACTGATTCTTCCACAGCTTTCGGTGCTACTTCTTCAACAGGTGGTTTAGTATCTGCTTCTTTCTTGGCAGCCGTTTTTTCTGCCTGTGCTTCTGACAATTGCTCTTTCAATTGGCTGAATACATCCAATTCTCCAAGTGTCGTTCGCTCAACTTTTGATTGTTGATCGCGCATCACTTTTTGTGTTTTTTTCCTTTGAGCAGTCACTTCCTTTTTCACTGCACCCTCTGCTTCACGCTGAATATCTTCGAGGTAACGCGTATGCGAAACAAGAATCCTTTTGTCATCCCTGCTAAATTCAATGACTTTGAAAGTTAACGTTTCATCCAAATTGGCGTTACTTCCATCCTCTTTTCTCAGGTGTCTGCCAGGAGCAAAAGCCTCTAATCCGTATGGCAATTGAACTGTCCCTCCTTTATCATCCCTTCTCACGATCGTTGCTTCATGATAGGAACCAATTGGGAATACTGATTCAAATGTATCCCAAGGATTCTCTTCTATTTGCTTATGACCGAGAGATAATTTTCTGCTATCCTGGTCAATTTCTAGAATCACGACTTCTATATTGTCACCAACTTTGGTAAACTCAGAAGGATGCGAATATCTTTTTGTCCATGAAAGGTCAGAGATGTGAACCATTCCTCCGATTCCATCTTCCAGCTCAACAAAAACTCCGTAAGGAGTCAGATTTTTCACTTCACCGCTATGGCGACTGTTTAATGGGAATCGAGATTGAATATCACTCCATGGGTCTTTCGTCAGCTGTTTTAAGCTTAAGGACATTTTCCTTTCCTCACGGTCAATTGTCACAACTTTTGATTCAAACTCCTGACCTAAGGTGAAGTAATCACGCGCATTGATCGGTTGATTGCTCCAAGTCACTTCAGAAACGTGAATTAATCCTTCCACGCCTGGTGTAATTTCCAAGAATGCACCGTAATCTTCAATATTGACAATTTTTCCTTTTACTGTTGAGCCTTCTTTCACTTCTTCACCAAGTACATCCCATGGGTGTGCTTGCAACTGCTTCAGACCAAGCGAAATTCTCTTTTTATTTTCGTCAAAATCGAGAACAACTACATTAATCTTTTGATTCAACTCAAGCACTTCACTTGGGTGATTGATTCGACCCCAACTGATGTCTGTGATGTATAAAAGACCATCTACACCTCCAAGGTCCATAAATGCTCCAAAGTCTGTGAGGTTTTTGACGATACCTTCAAGCACTTGTCCTTTCTCAAGACTTGAGATGATATGCTCTCGCTGCTCAGCCAAATCACTTTCGATCAATGCTTTGTGGGATACAACTGCGTTTTTGATCTTCTCATTGATTTTGACCACTTTAAATTCCATTGTCTTACCGACATATGAATCATAATCAATAATTGGTTTAATATCGATTTGAGAACCAGGAAGGAATGTTTCCAATCCACCGGCATCAACGATCAAACCACCTTTTGTTTTACTGACAACGCTTCCTTTGATGATCGTTCCATTCTCATAGGAATCTACGAGGCTTTCCCACGTTCTAAGCAGTTTTGCTTTTCTTCTGGAAAGAACGAGTTGGCCGCGATCATCTTCTTGTTGCTCTACATAAACATCAACGGAATCTCCTACATTGATTTCTCCATCACCACGAAATTCCGATAACGGAACCAATCCATCTGATTTAAAATTGATATCCAGAATAACATCACTTTCTGTGATGCCTGAAATCTTGCCGCTCACCACTTCACTTTCAGTGATGGATTTCATGGAATCTTCGTACTCTTTTTCATATCTCTTCAGCTCTTCAGCTGTATATGAAAATGCATCCCTTTTTGATAGGGTCCAATCATAATCATCGTGAGCGCCTTTGTCTTCTTCAATGATTGTTTCTTCTACAAGAGTTTCTTCCTTTTCTTCGCTTTCAGCGACAGGTTGAATTTCAGGAGACTCTTGAATCTCCTCTGATATTTGATCCTTTTCGTCTTGCATGAAAGAATCTGGTTTGTAGCCTGTTAATCGAATATTGATCATAACAGACGGGTGAATAAAAAATTTCGAGGCGCAAAGATACGTTTAAAAAATCGTTCTCCCAATACCCTGTTTATACATATAATATTGTCTAATTTGTATGTTTCTTTGTGCCTGTGATGAAATCTGCATTTAACTCTCTCTGGATATTTCTCAGTCTTGGTTGCATCCTGGTCATCGGATTGGGATTACCTGTAGATGTCATGGATGTCGATGCCTCTCAATATGCCTCGATCAGCAAAGAAATGGAAGAAACGGGAAACTACTTGCAAGTCCTTCACAGAGGAAAGGATTACCTGGATAAGCCTCCACTCCTTTTTTGGACATCAGCATTGAGTTTCCACCTATTTGGATCTTCAAATATTACTTATAAGCTGTTCTCTTTCCTTGCATTACTGCTTGGCTTTATTTCCATTTACAAGTTTGTTTTGTTACACCACACGAAAAGAGCTGCCCAAATCTCCACATTACTATATAGTAGTAACATTGCGATTTTACTCATTGCCAATGATGTTCGAACAGATACCCTCCTACTCGGATTTTGCACATTTGCAGTTTGGCAAGGAGCAGCCTACATCAAAAAAAATAAACTCATCTATCTCGTTGGCTTTGGGATTGGATCGGGAATAGCCATGTTGGCTAAAGGTCCGATAGGACTCATGCTGCCCATTGCGGCAATTGGCACACACCTGATCATCAACCGTCAATGGAAAAAGATACTTGACCCTGGTTGGTTAATCTCTCTTATTATCATAGTTCTCATCCTATTTCCAATGGCCTGGGGGTTATACCTACAATTTGATCTTCATCCCGAAAAAGTCGTAAACGGGAAAACAGGTGTCTCTGGGTTGTACTTTTATTTTTGGGAACAAAGCTTCGGTCGACTTACTGGTCAAAGCGACTGGAAGGATGATAGTAGTTATTTTTATTTCTTGCACACCTTTTTATGGGCTTTCGTCCCATGGACATTTGCCTTTGTCCTGGCAGCTTGGAGCTTATTCAAGGCCAGCTTTTCCAAAATGACAAACGCTGCTATCTTAAAAGAAGGATATACACCAGGAGCTATTGTTATCCCTTTTATTGCATTGTCTTTTTCTCATTATAAGTTACCTCACTATATCTTCATCATTGTTCCATTTGCGAGTGCGTTGACTGGCATCTATATTGATTGGCTTGTGAATCATCATAAAGCTTCAATTCTCAGATGGATACGTGGATTTCAATCTATGGTATTTTTAGTTAGCATATTATTTGCATTGGCGATTTCTGTTTTTGCATTTCCCGGAGACAATTATCTGTTTTTCTGGTTCTCTTTAGCAGGCATTTTTGTCATGTTCATTTGGGCGATTCTCAAGATAAAGCGTTTGATCCTTCAAATATTGATTATTGGTACGCTGTCATTTCTTTTAATTGGCTCTACGATGAACCTTATCTTTTATCCCAATTTATTGACATATCAATCAAGCAGTCAGATTGGAAAATGGATTGCTCAAAATGAAATTAATGGGACTCAAATTTATGCCTTTCAAACGCATCCTCATGCTGTGGATTTTTATAGCGGTCAAATCCTAAATGACTTTGACTCGATCGGAGTTATCGAAAACCATGTTGAATCCAATGCTACACCTCTTATAATATATACAAATGATGTTGGAAAGAGTGAACTGGAACGGTCTGGCTTTCAACTAGAGACACTTTTTGAATCCCCTCATTTTAAGGTGACAAAGCTGTCACTAAAATTTTTGAACCCACAACTCAGGCCTGAAAGTCTGTCAAAAACATATTTAATCCGAATGATACCTCAATAACTCTTTCCTCAGGGGCATTTGTTTTCATAAATTCTTCATATTTTGAAATCCATTGAAAATTTAAACAGTATGAATGATCAACGCCCCTGGCTGAAGAATTACCCAAGTGGGATGCCTGCCAATATTGATACCTCGAAATATCCCACTTTGCTCGATTTTATGGATACCATGTTCATAAAATACACTTCGAAAAAAGGATTTACGAGTATGGGAAAGGCGCTCACATATGGCCAGATAGACAAATATAGTAAGCAATTTGCCGGCTACCTTCAATCAAGGGGGCTGCAACCTGGTGATCGGATCGCTATCATGATGCCAAATTTGCTTCAATATCCAATCGCTCTGTTTGGTTGTTTCCGAGCAGGCCTGGTTGTGGTCAACACGAATCCACTTTATACTCCACGGGAAATGGAACATCAGTTTATTGACTCGGGTGTTAAGGCAATTATTTTAGCAGAAAATTTTGCTTCAAACCTGGAGAAGATCTTACCTAAAACAAGTATCAAGACAATCATTTTGACCAGCATTGGTGAAATGCTTGGTGCGGTCAAGGGAAATATTGTCAATTTTGTTGTCCGGAGTGTCAAGCGCATGGTCCCAAAATATCAGTTACCAAATGTGGTCAAATTTAGTAACGCACTAAATGCAGGAAAAAAATTCACCATCGAAGCCTTTGATGATCATCCTGACAGAGTCATTGTGCATCAATACACAGGCGGAACAACGGGTATCTCAAAAGGTGCCATGCTCACCAACAAAAACCTTGTAGCAAACATGTTACAAATCCAAGCAGTGTTGGATAATGTATTAAAGGAAGGTGAAGAAACAATTTTGTGTCCTCTCCCTATGTATCACATTTTTGCTTTTACGGTTAATTGCCTGGCCATGATGAGTTATGGGGCATTGAATGTGCTCGTCGTCAATGCCAGGGATCTGTCCTCCGTGATTAAAGAGTTCAACACGCATAAAATCACATTAATGACGGGTGTAAACACATTGTATAATGCGCTCCTGAATAACAAAGATTTTGGAAGTGCCGACTTCAGTTCACTAAAAACATGTGTCGGAGGTGGTATGGCAGTACAGAGGGCTGTTGCAAATAAATGGCAGGAAGTCACCGGCTGTCCTTTAGTGGAAGGGTATGGAATGACTGAAGCATCTCCGGTTGTGAGTTTGAACCCATTAAAGGGCGAAGGGAAGCCAGGATCAATTGGGATGCCTGTACCTTCAACTGACGTCCGAATCATTGATGAAGAAGGACATGTTTTAGGAGTAGACCAGGTCGGTGAAATTCAGGTGCGTGGCCCACAAGTCATGAAAGGCTACTACAATAAGCCTTCTGAAACGAGCAAGACTGTGAAAGATGGGTGGCTCTTTACAGGTGATATCGGTAAAATGGATGAAGACGGATACTTCTACATCGTAGACCGAAAGAAAGATATGATTCTGGTTTCAGGATTCAATGTATATCCAAACGAAATAGAAGAAGTCCTTTCTCAACATCCAAAAGTACTTGAAGTTGCAGCCATTGGAATCCCAAGTGAAAAGAGTGGAGAAGTTGTCAAATTATTTATCGTAAAAAAAGACAAGTCTCTCTCTGAATCTGAAGTAATTGAATATTGTAAAGAAAATCTGACGGGGTATAAAAACCCAAAATCAATCGAGTTCAGAAAAGAGCTTCCAAAAACGAACGTGGGGAAAATTCTCAGAAAAGCATTGAGAGAGGAAGAACAGGCGAATAAGTAAAAAAAAAGCCCGGCAAATAAATGTCGGGCTTTTTTTTACAATTGATAAATCAACTATTACTTCTTGAGCGAGTCGCGAATCTCTGTCAGAAGATCAATTTCGCTAGGCCCTGCTGGAGGAGGAGCAGGTTCTTCTTTTTTCATTCTATTCATTGCTCTGACTACAAAAAACAAAGCGAGAGCTACAAGGATAAACGCAATTAAAGCGTTAATAAAAAGACCGTAACCTAAAGCTACTCCACCTGCTTCCCTGACTGCAGTGATGGAAGTCAAATCAACATCTGCGCCAGCAGGTGCTCTAAGAATAGTGAATAAGTTCGTAAAATCCGGAGTGCCAAAAATTGAAGAAATCAATGGCATCAATAAATCGTCGACGAGTGATTTGATCACTGTACCGAATGCAGCACCGATCACAATACCTACTGCCATGTCTACCATGTTTCCTTTCACGGCAAACTCTTTAAATTCTTTCAGCATAGCTAAATTTTTAAGTGTAAAAAATGAAATTTGGTGAACGGTTTTGTTGGGAGATAACTCAATATATCATTTTTTTTAATATTTGAACTAACAAATTCTTTTCGCAATATCAGATTGTATTAAGCATTTGAAATTTCTTCCCGGATTTTGTTCAAAGCCGAACCTGCTTTCACCCAACCAATTTGCATTTCATTATATGTATGCGCTACCTCGAACTCATCTTTTGTGCCATCAGAATGGTTTAACAAAACAGTCAGATGTTGACCTGGTGAGAAAGTATCAAAACCAAGTATATCGATTGAGTCATCTTGCCGCACCAAATCATAATCAGCAGGATTGACAAAAGTAAGTGCAAGCATTCCCTGTTTTTTCAGATTTGTTTCATGGATTCGAGCAAATGATTTTACAATCACGGCATTCACTCCCAGGAACCTGGGTTCCATGGCAGCATGTTCTCTCGAAGACCCTTCTCCGAGGTTTTCTTCACCAAATACGACAGTCCCAATCTGATTGGCCTGGTAGAGCTTGGCAGATTCAGGCACAGCCATGTATTCATTTGTGACCATATTCAACACATGGTTTGCCTGTTCATTGAAATAATTGATCGCACCGATGTAGCAATTATTACTGATGTTTTCTAAATGTCCACGATACTTCAACCAGGGACCGGCCATTGAAATATGATCAGTAGTACACTTACCCTTTGCTTTGATGAGTAATCGCATTCCTGTCAATCCTTCTTTTTTGATTGGTTTAAACGGATCAAGCAATTGGATGCGATCAGAATGTGGATTTACTTTCACACTGACAATTGAACCATCAGCTATTGGAGCTTGAAATCCGGCATCTTCTACATCAAATCCCATTGGCGGAAGTTCAACCCCAATTGGAGGTTCTAACATAACCTGCTCGCCATCTTCGTTTTGCAATGAATCTGTCAATGGATTAAAGGTCATATCGCCCGCCAAAGACAAGGCAGTCACGATCTCAGGAGAAGCGACAAATGAGTGCGTAGCAACATTCCCATCATTTCTCTTGGCAAAGTTTCGATTAAAAGAAGTAAGAATCGAGTTCGGCCTTGATGGATCATCCATATGTCTTGCCCATTGACCAATGCACGGTCCACAAGCATTTGCGAGCACAGTACCTCCGATTGATTCAAACTCATCCAGGATACCATCCCGTTCCACTGTGTATCTGATCAATTCAGATCCCGGGGTAATGGTGTACTCAGATTTAACTTTGAGATTCTTTTCTCTTGCTTGTTTCGCCAATGAGGCTGCCCTTGTCAAATCTTCGTAAGACGAATTTGTGCAGGAACCAATCAATCCGACTTCCAGTTTTTGCGGATAGTTGTTTTCTTTCACGGCGTCTGCAAATTTTGAAATTGGCCAGGCGAGATCTGGCGTATACGGTCCGTTAATATGTGGTTCTAAAGTTGACAGATCAATTTCTATCACCTGGTCAAAATAATTTTCAGGATGATCATATACTTCTGCATCTCCCGTCAAATGTTCAGAAACAGCATCTGCCAGCTCGGCGACGTCTGCTCGTTCAGTCGCCGTTAAATAGCGACTCATTGAATCATCATATCCAAATGTAGATGTTGTTGCACCAATCTCTGCACCCATATTGCAAATCGTTCCTTTTCCCGTACAAGAAAGAGATTTTGCACCTTCGCCAAAGTATTCAACGATCGCTCCTGTCCCTCCTTTGACCGTAAGTATACCGGCTACTTTAAGGATTACATCTTTTGGAGAAGTCCATCCGCTTAATTTACCTGTGAGCTTAACTCCAATCAATTTCGGCATTTTAAGTTCCCATGGCATCCCGGCCATCACATCAACTGCATCTGCACCACCAACTCCGATCGCAACCATACCGAGACCGCCAGCATTTGGCGTATGAGAGTCCGTACCTATCATCATACCACCCGGGAAAGCGTAATTCTCCAACACGATTTGATGAATGATCCCAGCGCCGGGTTTCCAAAAACCAATGCCATATTTATTGGATACAGATTCTAAAAAGCTATATACTTCATCATTGGTTTTGATTGCCTTTTTTAAATCTGCATCAGCCCCGGTTTCAGCCATGATGAGGTGATCACAGTGCACGGTGGAAGGTACATCCACTTTTGATTTTCCAGCTGTCATAAATTGAAGCAATGCCATCTGGGCAGTTGCATCTTGCATGGCAACTCTGTCAGGAGCAAAAAAGACATAATCACCACCTCGTTTGTAAGATTTTATAGGTGATTCCTGATGCAAATGCGTGTACAAGATTTTTTCAGTCAGCGTGAGTGGTTTGCGCAGTACATTTCGGATGTCACGGAGACGAGTAGGAAGTGCATCATAATACGCTTTAATCATTTCAATATCGAATGCCATAATCAAATTTTAGTTGGTTGAACAATGGAGAAAATGGTCGCATTTTGAGACCACAAAAGTAAAACTTTATATGATAACATGTGAGGCTGGAAAGGGTTGTTATGACTCAGTTTTTCCCATCCGTTCGATCAATCGCCCACTGATTCTCAGGAAATCCATTTCGGTGATCATTCCGATTAAATCCTTGTCCTTCACCACTGGCAAACATCCAATACCATGTGAACGCATTTTTTCCATGGCATCCTGAATAGATGCATCAGGCTCTATCGTAATCGGATCAGATATCATGATCTCGGCAACACTCTCTGATGCTCCTTCTGACAGGCGATCTTTTTTCAGGAAGTGCCTCAGCAATTTGCGCGAGGTAACCAGACCAATGAGTTTTCCCTTTTGGTCTTCGACAGGGGTATATCTGACCTTTCTCCAATCCATCATCTCTGCTACAAGTTGAATGATATCGTCCTTTTGAACCGTGATCAAATCGGTGGACATAAACTCACTTACTTTGAGTTGCCCTGGTTGATAATCTTTTAAGTCATGAAGCTCAGGTTCTGTCCAGGTATGCACTGGTTGATTATCAGCTTGTTTTTCGATCGTGGCACAAGTCAACACCGAAAGTGCTTCATCCTCTGTGGTCTGCTTTTTGAGTTTGGTATAAGTGCGCAAGGCCCACCTGGCGCCATTTGTATGCAATTCGGCTCGTTTCTGAATAACGTCCAGATATCGCTCGATATCGGATTCATCCACTCTTTGCATCCGGAGACCTTCACGCGCAATCGGAAGTAATTTATCTTTAATGAGGGTCACGGCTGTCAATTTTTCATCATTGAACCAGGTAAATTTTGAATCAATGCCGTATTGAGCTGCTTTAACAAAATTGTCCTGTACATCGTCAAATGATATATGATCCCGAATATCTTCCACCTGTGCTGACAAACCGACCATCGTTCCCAGCCAAAAAGCTGCATTGGCTACTTCATCAAGGACAGTCGGACCTGCAGGAATCACACGATTTTCAATTCTGAGATGAGGTTTCCCATTTTCCGAAATGCCATAGCAAGGACGATTCCACCTGTAAACAGTAGAATTATGTACTTGAAGCGAACGCAATTTTGGTACTTTATTTTCGCGGATTAAGGTCATCGCATCCTCTTCAACATCCGCACTAAGCAGCACTCTGAACCTGGCAATATCATCACGATAAATCTCCAAAATTGAATCCTGCAACCAATCATTTCCAAAGCTCACACGAGGACTTCGTTGCCTCATATGCTCATGGGAAGCACGTGTATCCAATGCTTGCTGGAACATCGCAATTCTGGATTCATGCCACAGCCTGCGTCCAAAAACGATCGGCGAGTTAGCGGCTATGGCCATCACCGGTGCAGCAAGTGCCTGAGCGAGATTGTACTGTTTCACAAAATCTTTTGGTGAAACCTGCAAATGCACCTGGAAGCTCGTATTGACTGCTTCGAGCAGTGGTGAGTCATGTTTGAGTATTAATTCGTCAATTCCAGCAATACGAAGCTCATATGCATTGCCGATCAACTGTTGGTTGATTGACTCCATCAACGCAAAATATCTTTTTTTCGGAGTCAGATTATCCATTGAAAGATCAAACTTCCGCATTGTTGGAAGGATACCTGTCAGGATCACATGTGCACCAAGTGAACCAACAACTTTCTGGATTTTATGCAGTTTCTCTAAAGTCTCATTTTCCAACGCGCTCAGGCATTTCCCTTTAAAAAGATGGGGTTCCAAATTGATCTCCAGGTTAAACTTTGCCAGCTCGGTCTCAACCCAGGGATGCGCCTTCATCAATTCCAATGCTTCCATTGCTATGGATGACGGTTTATACGTTTTGGAATCAACGAGCACCATTTCCTGCTCTGCGCCGATGCGCACGACATCAGACTCAAACCAATCATGATCCAACATATAATTTAATGCCTCTACATCTTCAAGCAAAGATTTTACAAATCGCTGCATTTGCTTTTCATCGGAGAGTATCGAAACCTTCTGTTCACCCATGGATATTTAGTTGTGTATCTTTACAAAATAGTAATTTATCTGAAATTAGGCACACTCGTTTTTTCAAGAAATTCGATATCAAAAATCACTTTCTGATCGTTTTTATACATAGATGAAGAAAAAATACGAATTGAATTATCTTTTAATAGCAGCGCTAGTGTTGACTATGTCAATGCTTTTGGGATGTCGGAAAGATCAACGGGTAGAAGTTTTTGAATTGCAACAGGTGATTGACTTTACCATAGATCCTGGATTAAACACATTTGATACGTATTTTTTTCCCTTTAGCCCTATTCCCTCTTCATTTCAATCACGCCTTGAGGATTTCAACCTTGAGGCAAATGATATTATATCTGTCGAGCCAAAATCGGGATCACTAAGCTCGATATTCGGAGATGAAAATCTTGAATTTATTGAACGGATTTCTCTTCGATTATTTAAAGTTCAGGAACCCACTTTTAACCGGGAAATTTTCTATTTTGATCCGGTACCATTTAAAAAAGCGACAACTTTAAGACCTTTTCCGGGGTTATCAAACGTAAAAGAAATTGTTGAGAATACATTTTATGGGATTGAACTCAGACTCGATTTCAGATTTGTCCCTCAACGATCAATAGATATGCGATTTGAGTTTTCTTTAAGTGCCAGAAGAGATTAATAATGGAAGAACGAGTATACATGGTTGAATTTGACATTCCTTTTCTTACGCAGGAAATGATGGAATTAATACCAGAGCAAAGGTTATGCATTAATGAATATATGTTGACCAAAAAGATCAGCACATTTTCACTAGCCATAGATCGTTCACGTTTATGGGCCATATTCACTGTTGCATCTGAGCAAGAGTTAATTGAACTCATAAATAGTCTTCCTATGACACCTTTTATGAAATATATTTATACCGAGCTCATGTTTCACAATATGCTTCAGATGGTTCCAAATTATTCGTTGAACTAGTCGTTTTCCTTTATTCTTCTCTAACTACTGAAATTTTTGTAGCGAGATATATTGCAAAAAGGCAAATAGCAATAGACAGGTATCCCACAAAATGGTAATTGTCCAGTTCTCCGGTTGACTCGTTCAGGGAAACGATCATGCCACTTATTGCAGCAGCCAAAGCTACCCCAAGTTGCTGCAAGGCAGATTTCACAGCCATAAAACTTCCGCGGTTTTCTTTCCCAACAGCTGCCGTAATGAGCGTCTGTGGAGGAATCATCCGGCCGCTTCCAACGACAAAAAAAATGGAGGTGGCAATGAGTGCCACAGGAATGGCAACTCTTGGCATATGTGTAATCGCAATAACAGGAATAATGGAAATAAAAACCAATGCCCGGAAAACTCTTTGCACACCATGACGATCGGTGAGTAATCCAAAATACGGTGATGAAAAAACAGTAAGTGTCCCTCCAACAAAATAGATATAGCTGATTTCTCTCTGAGTGAATCCAACATTCCTCGTCATATATGGAGCAATAAATGGGATGATAATAAAATGACCGAGGACGAGTACGATTCCCAACACTAATGCATTACGTTGATTTCGATTTCCTAAAATTGAACGCAAAATCCGGAACAATGATCGGTTGAGATTCAGTTGGCTGAAATGACCGATCATTTTTGGAAAACGAAAGAATATCAGGAACCACAAAATAACACCAACACCACCTATGATCAAAAACGGAATTCGCCAATTGAAAACATCAGCTAAATAGAGTCCAACGGGCACGCCAAGAGCTGCTGCTGCGGAAAACCCTGCCATGAGTGTACCCATTGCTTTCCCTCGTCGCTCAAATTCAAAAACGTCACTCACAACTGATAATGCTAAGGCTCCTATCACACCTCCGAAGAATCCAGTCACGAAACGCAATGCCAGCAACATTTCATAAGAGGTAGATGTTGCGCATAAAATGGTTCCGATTACCATACCTCCATACATGAGCAAAAGAGCATTCCGCCTGTCAAAAGTGTCCAGGTATGATACAGCTATGATACTTGAACAAAAGGCAGCAATTGCATATGAAGATACGAGTAGACTAAACTGCTTTGGAGATATCGAAAAAGTCTCCATAAACACATCACCCAGGGGCATCATAATCATGACATCCATTACATGGGTAAAGTTCACAGAGGCAAGAATATAGAGGATAAATTTTTCTTTGTGCATAAAGAGCCATTAACAAGCACTTAGGCCGGTTTGTTTATATCTGGTGCTGTTATTAAGCGCCAGCGATCCATTAAAGGAATTTCAGACGAATGACTTCTTTTTCGGATAAATGTCTGAATCTGCCTCTTCCCAGGTCTTTTTTTGTCAACGTACCAAACCTCGTTCGGTCCAACTTGATCACCTGGTAACCGAAATGCTCAAAAATGCGACGTACAATCCGGTTTCGTCCAAGGTGAATTTCGAGAGCTACTTCGTTTTTGGGTCGTTTGTGTATAAAGTTAATCGCATCCACTTCAACCGGGCCATCTTCCAGGGTTATGCCAGCTCTAATTAATGCAAGATGCTCCTGTTTTAATTCCTGATCTAAAACTGCTTCATATACTTTGCTGATCTGGTGCCTTGGATGAATCAGTCGCTGAGCTAATTCGCCATCGTTTGTGAGCAATAACAGACCGGTCGTGTTTCTATCCAGCCTGCCCACTGGAAATATCCTGACAGGAAGGTTTTTAGGGAGGATATCCATGACTGTTTTTCTGCCCCGGTCATCAGTTACTGTTGTGATGCAGTCTTTAGGTTTGTTCAGCAGGAGGTAAATCATTTCTGTTTCCCGATGAAGCTCTTTTCCTTTATATGTGATCACATCTGATTCGACAACACGATGTCCGGGATTAGTGATGACTTCTCCATTCACTTGAATCTCGCCAACTCGAATCAGTTCAGATGCTTTTCTCCGACTGGCAACACCGGCATGAGAGATAAACCGGTTAAGACGCATATCGTCTTGTTCTGTTTTGGATATCTCATTCGGAACAGGTTCCTGTTCATTTTTTTCTTTACCGGATGAATCTTTCATTGGTTAGAATGGAATCGCGTCGTCCTCATCATTAAATTTTGAAGGACGAGTAATGATATTGTTATAAGGATCTGCTTCATCAGGCCCTGCTCCCAGGTCGTCGAAGTCAAGATCTGACATATCGACAAACTTGGCCAGTTTCGCAATGAAACGCAGATTTACGGTATCAAGAGCGCCATTCCTGTGCTTGGCGATAATAATTTCGGCAAGTCCTTTTGGCACGGTAGGATCTTCCCCCAAATCATAATAGTCAGGTCGATATATAAAAGTTACAATGTCTGCATCTTGTTCAATTGCACCAGATTCCCTCAAGTCAGAAAGCTGTGGTCGTTTCACTCCTCCCCGGGTTTCTACTGCCCTACTTAATTGGGAGAGAGCAATCACGGGCACATTCAATTCTTTCGCCATTCCTTTTAGTGCTCGTGAAATCGAACTGATCTCCTGTTCACGATTCCCTTTTTTATTGTCAGGACCACCAGACATCAATTGGAGGTAGTCAATGATAACCATTTGAATGTCGTGTTGCATTTTCAGGCGCCGACACTTGGCCCGGAGTTCAAAAATATTGATCGCCGGAGTATCGTCAATATAGATGGGCACTTCAGCCATTTTATCGATGGCGGTATTGAGCTGTTGCCATTCATAATCTTCCAGTTTAGCATTCCGTAGCTTGGAACCGGATATTTCTGATTCCATTGAAAGCAACCTTTGTGCAAGTTGGTGACTCGACATCTCCAAGGAAAAGAAGGCTACTGGTTTTTTAAAATCGACAGCTGCGTTTCTGGTTAGTGCCAGGGTGAAAGCTGTTTTCCCCATTCCTGGTCTTGCTGCAATAATAACCAAATCGGAAGGTTGCCAACCATTGGTCAAACGATCTAAATCTGAGAACCCTGTGGGCACTCCAGTCAACCCATCTTCTTTCTGCGAGATTTCTTCCAACTGTTTTTGTACCTTGATCGCCAGGCTTCCAAGTCTTTCGTAACTCCTGTTTAGGTTTTGCTGGGTAATATCAAACAGACCACTTTCAGCATCATCGAGTAACTCAAATACATCTTTCGTATCTTCAAATGAATCTTCGATAATCTTAGTCGAAACCCTTATGAGTTCACGTTGAATAAATTTTTGGGCGATGATGCGGGCATGGTATTCAATATTAGCTGCAGATGCAACTTTATTTGTCAATTCTACCAGATAGTTAACACCCCCTATTAGCTCAAGGTGGTCAGCCTTATTCAGCGCTTCATGAACTGTTAGAATATCAATTGGCTGAGATTTTTCAAACAGGTGTAGCATTACTTCATAGATCACCTGATGCGCTCTCTTGTAAAAACTGTCGATGCGCAATGTATCGAGCACCAAGGGCATTGCATCTTTATCAAGCATGAGAGCACCAAGCACAACCTCTTCCAGGGGTACAGCCTGAGGCTGCACTTTACCATAAACGAGGCTGGAAAGATCGTTGTCTCTTCGAATTTTCTTCACTTTCCCTCCTGAAGACAGGGGGATAGCCGGTTGGTTAAAATCTGGCATTTATTTACTTCTCAATTAAGGTTCTAAAAATTGAACACCTTAAAGTCAATTAAGGAATTCAGGATTGGAATTACAAAACTAGGAGGAATTCCAAGCTATACAAACATTACCATTCTCAGCGGATGATCAACAAGTGTGCAAAACCATGAAAACACTGTGGATAAAATGTGCAAAAGCACACATCAATGTTCGACTAATAAAATTACATGAAAAATACACATGAATCCAATCTTTTATATGTTTTTTTACTCATATAACAGATTGTATTTCAACAGAAAGAAATTCTATTTGAGAGCATATAAAGTTTAATTGACATATGTAGAAAAACAAAGTAGCAAAAATGGAAAGGACTCAACGTTCCATTTGAAGTCAAATATTACGTTGAAAAATAATTTATACTTTTTTCTATATGTTTTACTCATCAGTTTTTCCCGGGTCTTCAGATTTGATTTTTTCAAGTCTTTCCTCAATTTCTTTTAAAATGAGGTTTTGGGCTTCAATTTCCTTTTGAGTCAGGGTTTGATCCTGTTCGTTACGCACGATATTGTCTTCATTTTTAGCGATTGTTTCTTTTGCTTTTTCAATTGTTTTATGATAGCGTTCATTTTCCTTTTGCAGCTTTTCCAGTTCCCTTCCCATCTTATCCAATTCTTTCTTTTGCTCCTCAAGTTCATTTTGGACTTCGACCACCTTCACATGATGAGCAAAATCCTGAAGCAGTTTTACTGAACCTGCATACCCCTCAGGATCACTTTCTGAACTCAGTACGCCATTTCCGCTATCTACCCATATCATCATTCTTGAGCTTGTCTTCCCTGATTTTTCTACTGATGAGTAAACATCAATTCTGGAAGCTCCTCCAATATCCACCACTTGAATATCAGCGAGTACATATTCGTTTGACTTTTTCACTTTCTTAAGATTTCCGTAATTGTTCGTAAAGTTGCGCCACTCTTTGGAAATGAAATTATCATCCACATCGGGAAAATCTATAATCAGTGCATTTTGTTGCCCCAGTACCATATGCCTTTGCTCCTCAATCACCTGTGCGGATATGAATGAAAATGAGAGCAAAAAAATAAAGGATATGATTGTGAATCGCTGTATCATGAGTATAAGTTTGATTATTGAAATAACTATTTCGCGTACCATTCGAATCAATGAAACAATCTTGCAAAAAGTTCTTATAAATTACAAAAACTTCGTTAAGAAACGCTTAAGATTTGAATAGCGGACGGTATGATTGAAACCTTAACCGGAGCCACACCTATCAATTCTCCATCAGCTTCAACGAGGATATTTCCATTTTCAGGCTTCACTTCAACAGATTCTGCCATAAAACTTCTTACTTGCTTCAACTCTCTGATATCCCCGATATAAAACCGCCACATATTGAGCAAAATCTTCCATTTTGGCAAATTTTCAGCAG
>Ga0316201_10001268_pt1 | contig 16710 bp, 12 predicted proteins | sample CS6wburrow_MG_FD_204516 | JGI IMG/M metagenome (GOLD analysis project Ga0316201, IMG submission 204516) | Coastal sediment microbial communities from Delaware Bay, Delaware, United States - CS-6 worm burrow | ecosystem: Environmental > Aquatic > Marine > Coastal > Sediment | place: USA... | reverse complement strand
TCCAGCACACCCTTACGCGGTAGAATAACCTGGGTGTCGCCTTCCGCATTCAGCTTCTCAGGCAGCGTGCATAAGGCCAGGCGGTGTCCGTCGGTGGCCACGACCTTCAGTTGGCCACCACTCAACTCCCATAACATACCGTTCAGGTAGTAGCGAACATCCTGCTGCGCCATCGCAAAGGCAGTTCGATCGATCAAGCGCTTTAACTGTCCCTGCTTTATCTTGAACTGGTGTGTGCCCAGGCTGTCTTCCACATTGGGAAATTCACGGGAGGGCAGGGTGGATAGTGTGAATCGGCTGCGACCGGATTTCACCGTCACTTTGCTGTCTTGTAAGGCGAGCTGGATATCTGAGCCTTCCGGTAGTGACTTGCATATATCGACCAGCTTTCTGGCCGGGACGGTGACCTCCCCCGAATCCCCGGCTCCTGCCAACTGGACTCGACCCACCAATTCGACCTCCAGGTCGGTACCGGTGAGAGAAAGACGATCTCCCTCCAGCACCATCAGCACATTCGCCAGAATAGGCAGAGTCTGGCGCCGCTCCACCACGCCAGCCACGAGATTCAACGGTTTCAGTAACGCATCCCGCGAAATTGTAAACTTCATAAAAAATCAATCCCTTGCCAGTCTACGTCTGCTTATTGTCAACAACACGTTGCCCAGATGGCAGAGCAGATATAAAAATAAGTTTTATAATAACGCCGGGTCTTCAGGTTGTAAGTGATCGCAACAAATTCTTGTAATCTTCGCGAATATCGGAGTTGGTTTCACGAAGTTCCTTGATTTTACGACATGCATGCAGAACTGTCGTGTGATCTCTGCCACCGAAACTATCCCCTATTTCCGGCAGACTGTGGTTCGTGAGCTCCTTGGCGAGAGCCATGGCAACCTGACGCGGCCTGGCGACAGACCGACTGCGCCTGCGGGACATGAGATCAGCCACCTTGATCTTGTAGTATTCCGCTACCGTGCGCTGTATGTTGTCCAGGCTCACCTGTTTGTCCTGCAGTGCCAGCAGGTCTTTGAGGCTCTCCTTGATTAGCTCTATATCGATTTTCCGACCAGTGAAGTGAGCACTTGCTATAACCCTCTTCAGCGCGCCTTCGAGCTCTCGAACATTGGAACGAATTCTCTGGGCAATAAAAAATGCGGCATCCGGAGGCAGGTCGATTCGTGCCTGCGTGGCCTTTTTCATCAGAATCGCGACTCTTGTCTCCAGTTCCGGAGGTTCGACGGCAACTGTCAGACCCCAACCAAAACGGGACTTCAGGCGCTCTTCCAGGCCATCAATCTCTTTCGGGTAACGGTCACAGGTCAGGATCATCTGCTGTCCGCCTTCCAGCAGGGCATTGAAGGTGTGAAAAAACTCTTCCTGAGACCGATCTTTCTTGGCAAAAAACTGTATGTCGTCAATCAGAAGGGCATCCACTGAGCGGTAATAGCGCTTGAAGTCGCTGATGGCATTCAGCTGGAGGGCTTTAACCATATCCGCAACAAAGCGCTCCGAATGCAGGTAGACCACGTTTGCCTGCGGATTCTCTATCTTGAGAGCATTGCCGACGGCGTGCATCAGGTGGGTTTTGCCAAGGCCCACTCCGCCGTAGAGAAACAGCGGGTTATAGGAATCACCCGGGTTTTCAGCCACCTGCCTGGCAGCTGCCAGTGCCAGTTGATTGGATTTACCCTCCACGAAACTGTCAAAGGTATAGTTTTCCACCAGGTGATGCTGGTGCTGCAGCGCCCCCTCTACCTCAACCCGCCTCGCGTTGGCCTGACCAGTCGCGGGCCCACTGGACTCGGTTAATGTAGACGGGGATCGAGCCGGCGCCGGCGTTGGGGAACGCGACAAACCGCTTACCGCGGCGCCTGATACCGCCGGCTGGAATACGCCATCGGTTGCCCTGCGATTCCGCCCGTTAGCAGCCGGGCCTGACCCCGCGAGTCCGGATCCGCTGCCGATCTCAAGTACCACATCCATGGCACTGTCAGGTTCCAGCTCGCGCACCAACTCCGAGATCCGCTGGACAAATTTGTCCGACACGAAATCCTTGATGAAACGGTTGGGTGCTATCAGTGTGAGTGAATGACCTTCCATGCTGGCCTGAAGCGGCCTGATCCAGGTGTTGAACTGCTGGGACGGTAGCTCATCCTGCAACCGGTTGATGCACTGCTGCCAAACGACTTCTGGCAAGGCGAACCCCTCAAAGCGGTCTGAAATTCCACGCTTTTGATACGAAAATTGATTAGTAAAATTTTTATCCCGGATCTGGTAGCAGTCCGGAAGACGAATAATACCCGCGTAGTTGAGACTTATCCACAAAAAAAAGAATTAATTGCAAAAATTATTTTTTGTTCAATATCATTAAGTTAGAGTATTTTTGTTCAGTTTTTGAGCAACATTGTAAGCCCCTCGAAAGAATAACCGAGTCTGTGGATAAGCTGTTAATATCTTTTTAGGAAGATGTGGGCCGATGGCGGTAATGCCTGTATTGTCTGACTTTTCCCTCGTTGTTAATTCGGCGTATCCTCGCGCCTGATCACAGGCGGCAACGGATGACTCACCAGTGGCAAAATTACCGCAGCCGAGATTGAATTAGCCACCACATTTCAATAGAATGGCCACCCTTTTTTCCCGGCCGGGCCCGGTTTTTGACGCACCGCGATCAAGATAAACCTACAGGCCACCCAATTTTGGATTATCGCTATGAAAAGAACATTCCAGCCCAGCGTCCTGAAACGGAAACGCACCCATGGCTTCCGCTCGCGTATGTCAACCAAGGCAGGGCGCCACATACTGAACCGTCGCCGCGCCAAAGGTCGCAAGCGCCTCGCTGCCTAGGGATCCTGCTCCGGGTGGGCAGCCCTCGCAGCGACACCCGCTTCGACAAGTCCCGGCGATTGCTCAATGCCACAGACTACAGCCGGGTCTTTGACGATGCAGAAGCCAAGGCTTCCGGAAAGCACCTGCTGCTCCTGGCCAGGAGGAATACCTTGGGCAGCCATCGTCTCGGTCTTGTCATTGCAAAGAAAAATGTGCGGTTGGCTGTGGAGAGAAACCGCATAAAGAGAATCGCCAGGGAATTCTTTCGCCATTTACCGGAGAATGAGGCGACCATGGACGTAGTACTATTGGCCCGCCGGGGTATCGATGAGTTGGATAACCGCCAGCTATCATCTATATTGCAGCAGCAGTGGCACAGACTGGAGCGCCACATCTCTGAACATGAAACCCGCCGGGACCACTGATGCGCCGCTCGCTGATTTTCCTCATCTACTGCTACAGGACCTGTCTTAGCCCATTCATTGGCAATAATTGCCGTTTTTATCCCAGTTGCTCCAACTACGCCGAAGAAGCCATCCGCACACACGGCGTAATAAAAGGATGCTATCTGACCCTTCGACGCCTCTCGAGGTGTCACCCCTGGCACGAGGGAGGAGTCGATCCCGTTCCCCCCTGCCAGCACTCACACTAAGCCGCCGACTACGACTATGGATTTGCAACGCTCACTGCTCATCGGTGCTATCGCCGTTTTATCATTCATGCTGCTCACCGAGTGGGTGGCCTTCAAGGAGGCCAGGAACGCTCCCTCTGGGCAGGAGACGTCACGCCTCATAAACGGCAATGACAATGAAGGACAGACAATCCAGGGAGAGGTTCCTGATCTCCCGTCCAGCGGCAGCGCCGCCAGTGATGAAGATCTGCCCAGTGCGCCAGCGACTTCCGTTGAGTCAGACCCCACTACACCCACCGTGGATGCGGGCAGCCCTGGTCGCGTCATCCAGGTCCACACCGACGTGCTGCAGCTGGCCATCAACCTCGACGGCGGTGACATCATCGAGCTGGGACTGCCGCAGTACCCGGCAAGACTTAGTACGCCTGATATCCCGTTCGTACTGCTCGAGCAGAACGACACGCGCACCTACATCGCCCAGAGCGGTTTAATCGGAACCCATGGTATCGACCGGGACGGTCGGGCCACATTCACTGCACCGGCAGGCCGGTTCGAGCTTCAGGAGGGCAGTGACTCGCTCGTCGTCGACCTGGTCTATTCCGGGGAAGACAGCGGCATCAAGATCACCAAGCGCTTTATACTGCACCGTGGCGACTACGCCATCGATGTCACCTACCTGGTGGACAATGAATCCGGTGAGCGCTGGCAGGCCAACCTGTTCGGCCAGATCAAGCGCGACAGCAGCCCGGCACCCTCCGCCGATTCCTCGGGAATGGGAATGCAGCCTTTCCTGGGGGCGGCCATTACGCAACCCGACGAGCGCTTCACCAAGTTCAGTTTCGACGATATGGCAGAGGAACCATTCAAGGCCCAACTGCCCGGCGGCTGGATAGCCATGATCCAGCACTATTTCCTCAGCGCGTGGATCCCCAATCCCGACCAGACCCACACCTACAGCACCCGGGTAACCCGCAGCGGCTACAATATCGCCGGTTTCACCAGCCCGGCCCTGGTTCTGGATCCGGGCCAGTCGGGAGAAGTGAGTGCTCGCTTTTATGCCGGACCCAAGGACCAGTACCGCCTGGAGCAACTCTCTCCCTACCTTGAGCTGAGCGTCGATTATGGCTGGCTGTGGTGGATAGCCCAGCCACTGTTCTGGCTGCTGACCAAAATTCACGCGCTGGTGGCCAATTGGGGCGTGGCGATCATACTTCTGACCGTCCTGATCAAGGCGGCTTTTTTCAAACTCTCTGCTACCAGCTACAAGTCGATGGCCAACATGCGCCGGGTTCAACCCAAAATGCAGGACATCCGGGAACAGTATGCGGATGACAAGCAGAAACAGTCCCAGGCCATGATGGAACTGTACCGCAAGGAAAAGATCAACCCGATGGGTGGGTGTCTTCCCATCCTGGTGCAGATGCCAGTATTCATTGCCCTGTACTGGGTACTGATGGAGAGTGTGGAACTTCGCCAGGCACCCTTTATGCTGTGGATCAAGGATCTGTCGGTGATGGACCCCTACTTCGTACTGCCCCTGATGATGGGCGCCAGCATGTGGTTTATGCAGAAGCTCAATCCGCCACCACCCGATCCTATGCAGGCGAAAATCATGCAGTGGCTGCCCATCGTGTTCACCTTCTTCTTTCTCTGGTTCCCGGCCGGATTGGTGCTGTACTGGGTTGTCAACAACCTGTTGTCCATGGCACAGCAATACATCATTACCAAACAGATCGAGTCGGCCAACCCCTGACGCGGGCCCCGATCTCTCTGCAGGGACCGGGGTTATACTCTGAACATGCCAGCTCTCTCAACACTCGACCGCGATACTATCGCTGCTATCGCCACTGCGCCCGGATGCGGTGGCGTGGGTATCATTCGGATCTCCGGCGACCAATCGCTGGCTATCGGCAAATCTATAACAGGAACTGACCCGACACCACGCCATGCGCATTTTGCATCCTTTCAGGGTAGTGACGGCAATGTCATGGATACAGGGATCGTATTGTTCTTCCCGGGACCCCATTCCTTCACCGGAGAGGATGTGATCGAGCTACAGGGCCACGGTGGCCCGGTCATACTGGACCTGCTGCTGCAGGAGTGTTGTCGCCTGGGAGCACGCCCGGCGCGCCCCGGTGAATTCTCTGAACGGGCTTTTCTCAATAATAAACTGGATCTCGCACAGGCAGAGGCAATTGCCGACCTCATCAACAGTACGACGGAGAAGGCCGCCCTCAACGCGACCCGCTCCCTGCAAGGCGCATTCTCCCGCGAGATTGATGAACTCGTCTCCCTGGTCACACGACTGCGGGTCTACGTCGAGGCCGCCATCGACTTCCCGGAAGAGGAGATCGATTTCATTCGGGAAGGTCAGGTGAAGGAGCAGCTGGAAGGCATTATCGACCAGCTGCAACAGGTTCTCAGCGCAGCGCGCCAGGGCAGCCTGATGCAGGAAGGAATGAAACTGGTGATCGCCGGCAGGCCAAACGCTGGTAAGTCCAGCCTGCTCAACGCACTGTCGGGACAGGACACGGCGATTGTCACCGCCATCGAAGGTACGACCCGGGACGTGCTGCGCGAGCATATCCAGATTGACGGCATGCCCCTGCACATTGTCGATACGGCCGGGCTCAGGGAAAGCGGCGACGAAGTGGAACGGGAAGGTATCCGCCGCGCCTGGCGTGAGATGGACACGGCAGACCGGATCCTGCTGGTTGTCGACGGCTGTGACAATGCAGTTGTGGGTGAGCAGGCAGCCGATATCTGGCCTGAAAGGCACCAGCATCTCACCCGGGATATACCGGTTACCCTTATTCGCAACAAGTGTGACCTCTCTGCTCGCAGTGCCTCTATCGACAACTCGGGTGAATGCACAATCATTGACCTGTCCGCCAAAACGGGGGACGGACTGGACCTGCTGAAAGAGCACCTCAAGTCCTGTATGGGTTTCAAGGCTGGCGAGGAGGGTAACTTCAGCGCCCGCCGAAGGCACCTGCGATCACTGGAGGAGGCGGCAAACTACCTGGCCAATGGCCTGGCGCAGCTGCTCGAGACGGGTGCCGGAGAACTGCTGGCAGAGGATCTGCGTCTGTGCCAGAACAGTCTGGGCGAAATCACGGGCGCAGTGACCAGCGATGAGCTGTTGGGAGAAATCTTTTCCAGCTTCTGTATCGGTAAGTAGCCGGGCGGCTTTCCACAGGCTGACCAGAACGTACCCCCAGCTCTACCACAGTGTTCAGAGTTACCCACAGGCTGACCAGACGCTTTGTACACCTTGCTGCACCGTTTTCCCGAGGCACCAGGTGGGTGGGGAAAAGTCCGGTAAAAACACTGGCTTTAAGCCGGGACGAACACTGAACAACTGACTGAGTAACGGGACAGCTGTTATTCATCCACAAAAAACCCGTTTTCCTCCACCGGCACACCACCGGTTTTCACCGGTCGGCACAGGGTTTAGAGATCTCCTTATCATTGCTCCAGACCACTGATTTAACGAGTAAAAACCGGGTTACACACAAGAACAGGCCACCCTAATAACTATAACTACAATAATCCTTATATACCTTCATATATATATTTAACTATTCAATATACGATAACAGCCATAGAGGTTTCATCATCCAAAACGTCCGTCGAACAGGGAACACAGCGAGATCACATGCGCCGATTAATCCTGTTTATCGTCATTCCTGCTTTTCTCCTGATGGTTGCCGCTGTCGCGTTTGTTGAATTCCGCCAACAGCAGGGCAATCGCAGGGCAGCGCAAATTATCGCTGACTTCGATGTGCAACCTCTGGGCGACATCGGTGCGACAAGAACCCTGAAGATACTGCCTCTCATGGAGTATCACACTGCGGACACAGACCTGTTGACCGAGGTGGGCATCTCCTACCTGGTCGAAACCGATGATCATCGAATACTGTACGACGTCGGCCAAAACGCCGATGGAGAAAACCCGTCCCCATTGCAGCGAAACATGGCATCACTGGGCGTCGATCTCGCAAGCATCGATATGGTGTTCATTTCTCACAACCACCTGGATCACGTGGGCGGATATCACTGGCAGCGGATGAACACGTTTTCACTGGGAGCGGAACAGTTATTGTTTCCGAACCCGAGGACCCAACTGGTTGCGCCCGCCCTGATGAGCTATCCGGGGCTGTCAGCTGTTTACGCGGATAGACCCTTGCAGCTGGGCAATGGCGTAGGCTCCACCGGGCTGGCGACGACCGGCACGATTCCTCGTCAACTGACTGTTGGCTGGATTGAAGAGCATTCCCTGGTCGTCAATGTGGAGGGGCTGGGCGGTGTCATCATCGTCGCCTGCGGCCATCAGCCGGTCCCCAACCTGCTGAAACGCTACGATGAGGCATTCACTGAACCTCTGTATGGCATTGTGGGCGGATTGCATTTTCCGGTGCCCGAAGGGAGGCTCATGGCGGGCCCGGTAGACGTGCAGCGGCAGTTGGCTGCCGGTAATGGCCTGTTCGATCCCCTGACCATGGACGACATCGAAACACAGATACTCATGCTGAAGGAGCGCAACCTGGGAATGATCGGCGTCAGTGCACATGACAGTAGCGACGAAGTCATAGAGCGCTTTCGTCGTGAGTTCGGTGAGGCCCATCGCTACGTGCGTGTCGGGGAGGCGATCGTCATTTCTGCAAAACTCATGACTTCGGGCTGAGTCCGTCAGGCGTTTCTTCGCGCGTGATACGCATTCCGGGAAATTACCGGATGGTTCTTGCGACAATTTGGGTTAGAATCCATCGTTCTTTCGGTCATTGGGGGTCATCGCCATGTTTGCGAGAAAGTTGCCAACGCTGTTCACCTTGATCATCTTTGGGTGTATCGCCGCCTGTGCTGCAAACGCTCCCCCCCAGGAAACTCACGATGGACTGGTGCTGCAACCGGATACCAAGTTCGGGGAAGTCTATACGCGCCCCGGCGCCAGCCTCTCCGGATACAGTGAATTCGGACTGGTGCCTTGTCAGGTGGCGTTTCGCAAGAACTGGCTGCGGGACCAGAATTCCTCGTCCATGGACCTCTCAAATCGCGTGACCCAGAAAGATGTGGATCGAATCAAGGATTCACTCAGCAGCCACTGCGACCGCTACTTCCGCGAGGCACTGGAGGCTCCACCGGCCTACACGCTGGTGGAACAATTTGACGACGGTGAGTCTGTCCTGGTTCTGCGCCCCAGCATCATCAACCTCGATATTAATGCCCCCGATACCATGAGCGCTGGCAGGTCTCGCACGTATACCACCTCATCAGGCGAGATGACACTGTTGCTGGAGGTACTCGATGGAACCACGGGTGAGATTCTGGTACGCGTGGTGGACCGCAGGCGCGGCATGGATAGCGGGCGTATGGAATGGACCAACGGCGTCACTAACAGGGCTGATGCGGACCGTACCCTGAAACAGTGGGCGCAGCAGTTGCGTACTGGACTGGATACCGCGAACGGTACTTGAGGAGCCGCTTGTCTTACCCACCCCAGCGTATTCCCGCATCTACAGGGCCAGTCGGGCGGTGTAGAGATTTTCCCGGGTAATGACCAGCCCGTAATGAATTAACGCGCGGTCCTGGCCGCGGTCTTTTCCAGTGTCCCCGCCGCCTTTTCCAGCCGCCGGCAGGCTTTTTCGAAGCGCGCCTGCAGGTCGGCGGAATGCATTGCGGCGGGTTCACTTTTGATGTTCATGCTGACGCACAGGGGATCGACAATTTTCTCCACATAGGCGGCGAGTTCCCGGGTGTTTTTGCGCCCCAGCAAGGTTCGCATCCCGTATTCCAGTCCACCGAAGAACAGGTCCCGGATGGCTGGCAGTTCAAGGTTCGCATTCAGGTCACCGCGCTCGATGCCTTCCCGGATGACGCCGTCAAAAATCCGCGTGTAGCGGTAGTTCAGCTCGTGGATGTGCGTCTTTTTGTAGTCCAGGTAGTAATTGATATCGACGGACAGGTAGACCTGTATCAGCCTCATCATCAGGGCCTGGTTGTCCAGCAGCACACGCAGGTGATTGGTGGCCAGGAAGAGCAGCCGTTCGCGGGTGTCCATAATATCCTGGATGCCTTCCCGGGCGGACTCGATCAGGTGATCATAGAACTCATCGAGAATGGCCAGCAGCAGCACGTTCTTGGTACTGAAATAGTGGAATACCGTGCCTTCGGATACCCCCGCTGCAGCCGCAATCTTTCGCGTGGAGGTCGCATGAAAACCGTCGCTGGCAAACAGGTCAGTTGCTGCCTGGAGGATATCCGCCTCCCGCTGCTCCAGCCGGGCTCTCGACTTGTTCTTTTCCAGTTTGTTCATCGCCGGCCCTGTCACTCCGGCGCCGGCCCGGGGAACTGTTCCCGCAGCACCCGCTTGAGTATCTTGCCGCTGGGATTGCGCGGTATTTCATCCACGAACACGGCACCCCTGGGCAGTTTGAAGCGGGCCAGTTTCCCGTCGCAGTGCGCCAGGACGTCTGACTCCGTCAGGCCCGCCTCTTTTTTCACGACTACCGCCAGGGGGCTTTCCCCCCATTTAGGGCTGTCCTGGCCGATAACGGCAGCGTCGACGATGGCCGGGTGCTGCAGCAGCACATTCTCGATCTCTGCGGGATAGATGTTTTCGCCGCCCGATATGATCATGTCCTTGATGCGGTCCTGGATGGTCACAAAGCCCTCTTCATCCATAACCGCTACATCACCGGTGTGAAGCCAGCCGTCGACGATGGTCTCGGCAGTGGCGTCGGGTCTGTTCCAGTACTCTTTCATGTTGTGCGGACCACGGACGATAATTTCACCGGCCTCTCCCGGAGGCAGGTCGTTGCCCGCTTCATCCACGATGCGCACCCGGGTGTGAAAGAAGGATTTCCCGGTGGAACCGATCTTGTGTATGGCGTCGTCGGCTCCAATCAGACAGGCGGGGCCGCAGGTTTCGGTCATGCCGTAGACCTGGTGTACTTCGATACCGAGATCCAGGTAGGCATTGATGGTGGTGACTGGCAACGGAGCCGCCCCACTGGTGATATTGCGCAGGCTGGACCAGTCGAAACGCTGGAAATCCGGCACCTGCAACATGAAGCCAAGCATGGCCGGTACCGCGAGCGTGGTGGTAATGCGCTCCTCCTCTATCAGTGACCAGGCCTTGGCGGGGTCGAAGTTGCGCAGAATCACCAGCGTATTGCCCTTGTAAACCGAACCGATCATAGGGGTCAGTGCCCCCACGTGGAACAGGGGGAGCAGCACCATGTATCTGTCATTCATGTGGATGTCTGCCGTGTTGGCCAGTGTCAGCAGAGCCCACATGACCGTGCTGTGAGTGTGTACAACGCCCTTGGGGTTACCGGTGGTTCCCGATGTGTACATGATGAACAGGTTGTCATCGTCCCGGGCCTTCTCGGTGGGCTCTACGTCGTCCTGTTCAGCCAGCAGGGCTTCATAATTCAGGGCAAAGTCCGGCAGTTCATCGCCGATGCCGATCCAGTGCTGGATATCGCTGCCTTCGTTGCCCATTGCCAGGATCTGTTCCACCACGGGCGCGAAACTATGGTCGAAGATAATGCTGGTAGCCCCGCCGTCCTTCAGAATATAGGCAAGTTCATCGGCCGTCAGGCGCCAGTTGAGCGGCATGATGACCATGCCCGCCTTGCTTGGACCGAAAAAACTCTCCAGGAACTCGTGGCCGTTGTAGACCAGCAGGGCAACCCGGTCACCTTTGCCAACGCCCAGTGCGCCCAGTGCCGCACAGACACGATTAGCCCGGGCGTTTGCCTCGCGAAAGGTGAAGCGGTCGCCGGAGACCACGTCGTATAAAGCCTCCTTGTCGGGATTCAGGAAGGCTCGTGTGGCCAGAAAATCACCGATATTGATATCTGTCGACATGGCAGGTCCTCGCATTGCTGTGGTAGTCGGGTGGCAGGCAGTCACTGGTCACCGTTTTTTAGCGGCTGTCTGCGGGCGTCACGTTCCCGGGACGCGCGCCGGAGCACTGCCTGGAGATCCGCTATTGAGTATCACTCAATATTAATATAGTATCGCCAAATTTGCTGGCTGGCAACGGCTGGCAGAGCCAATTCACCTTGACCGGCATATGGCGCCGGGGAGTGGGCAGATGAGTAAGACTATCACGATCGGAGGCGCATCCGGCTTCTGGGGAGATGCCGCACTGGCAACGCCTCAATTGCTCTCTACCCGGAGTCTGGATTACCTCGTCTATGACTACCTGGCCGAGATCACCATGTCGATCATGGCCCGTGCCCGGGCAGCCGACGAGAGCAAAGGCTATGCCGTGGATTTCATTGGCGCGGTGCTCAAGCCCAACCTGGCGGAGATAGCGCGGCAAGGGGTCAAGGTGATTGCCAACGCGGGGGGGGTTAATTCCCGGTCCTGTGCCGAGGCGGCGCGGGCCCTGATCGCGGAGGAGGGCCTGGACCTCAAGGTGGCCATTGTCGAGGGAGACGACCTGCTCCAGCGGCGCGAAGAGTTCGCTGCCAGCGGCATCACCGAAATGTTTTCCGGCGAATCCTTTCCGAATCCGGAAGCCATTGCCAGTATCAACGCCTACCTCGGGGCCTTTCCGATAGCGGCCGCATTGGAGCGAGGAGCCGATATCGTCATCACTGGCCGCTGCGTGGACAGTGCCGTCACCCTGGGCGCCTGCGTCCACGCTTTCGGCTGGCAGCGGAATGACTACGACCGGCTGGCGCAGGCCAGCCTGGCGGGACACCTGCTCGAGTGCGGCACCCAGGCTACCGGCGGCAATTACACGGACTGGGAAACGGTGGTGGATACGCTGCCGGATGCCGGTTACCCGATCGCAGAAATCAGCGATAACGGCGATATTGTCGTGACCAAGCCGTCGGGAACGGGTGGGACGGTCACTGTGGGCACTGTAGCCGAGCAGATGTTGTACGAGATAGGCGATCCCCAGGCCTATCTGCTGCCCGATGTGGCCTGTGACTTCTCCGGTGTCGAGCTGCGGCAGGAGGATACTGACCGGGTATCGGTCCGCGGCGCTCGCGGTCACGGTGCGCCGGATGGTTACAAGGTCAGCGCCACCTACGCCGATGGCTATCGCGCTGGTCACATCTGGACCATGTATGGGCGGGATGCGGACATCAAGGCTGAAAAGCTGGCAGAGAGCATTTTTTCCCGTGCCCGTATGATGTTGAAGCAGGCCGGCCTGCCCGACTTTATCGAGACAAGCTGTGAGGTAATCGGCGCAGAGTCACACTACGGGCCCGCCCGGCGGGTCGAACGTGTGCGCGAGGTGGATGTGAAAATAGCCGCCCGGCATGAGAGCCCTCGCGGTATCGGCGTGTTGTTGAAAGAGATGGTGGGTATGGCGTTGACGGCGCCGCCGGGCCTGACTGGCTTCGCCGGGGCCCGGGCCAAGCCGTCGCCGGTGGTGCGACTGTTTTCCATGATCGTGCCGAAGACCCAGGTCGAAATAACGGTCGAATGCCAGGGCGAATATTTCAGCTGCAATGATACGGTGAGCGAGGTGTTCCGGGCGGGACAGCACGCTCCCTGCGTGCCACCGGAAGCGGAAGCCTGCACCGATGGGGTAGCGGTCCCGCTGGAAGCCCTGGCCTGGGGGCGCAGCGGCGATAAGGGCAACAAGGCCAATATCGGGATCATTGCCCGCCAGCCGGAATTTGTACCCTATATCGCCGACCAGATAACCGCCGCGCGGGTGGCCGGGCTGTTCTGCCATTTCCTGGCCGCGGGCCAGGATAGGCCGGTGGAGCGTTTCTACCTGCCGGGGCCCGCCGCTTTCAACTTCCTGCTGCACGACGTGCTGGGTGGTGGCGGCGTGGCCAGCCTGCGCACCGACCCCCAGGGCAAGGGCTATGCCCAGTTGTTGCTGGCCGAGAGCGTGCAGCTGCCCCGGGATCTGGCCGCACGTTTTGAACTGGACATTCTGCAGGACCCGTCGTGCGCTGCCTGAGAGCGCCGCAATAGGAGTTGTTATGCCCCTGTATCAATCCACGGTAAATACTGGCTCTGAACAGTTCCGACAGAACCGGCGGGACATGCTGGAGCGCATCGAGCAGATGCGGGAAATTCTCGGCCGCAGCGCCGCGCTGTCCGATCGCAGCCTGCCCAAATTCGAAAAACGCGGCCAGCTGCTGCCGCGGGAGCGCCTGAGTCGAATACTCGATCCCGGCATGCCCTTCCTCGAGTTGATGGCCATGGCCGGCTTTCTGGTCGAATCCGATGATCGGGAAACTTCGGTCCCCGGGTGCAACTCGATCTGCGGCATCGGTTACATATCCGGGGTCCGCTGCATGCTGATGGTCGACGACTCCGGCATCAACGCCGGCGCCATGACGGCAATGTCCACAACGAAAGCCTGCCGCACCATGGATATCGCGCGGGAAAAGAAACTGCCCCTTGTACACCTGGTGGAGAGCGCCGGCGCCAACCTCCTGGAATACAAGGTGGAGATGTGGATGGAAGGTGGCGGCGTTTTTGCCCGCCTGGCCCGCCTCAGTGCGGCCGGTGTGCCGACCTTTGTGGTTTTGCACGGCGCCTCGGCTGCCGGGGGGGCCTATATGCCAGGGATGAGCGATTATGTCATTGGCGTGAAGGGTAACGGCAAGGCCTATCTTGCAGGCCCCGCCCTGTTAAAAGCGGCCACCGGGGAGGATGCAGATGACGAATCCCTGGGCGGCGCGGAAATGCACTCGAAGGTCTCGGGTCTGGTGGAGTACCTGGCTGAGGACGATGCCCACGGTCTGGCTATCGGCCGTGAGCTGATGGAGAACCTGGACTGGAACCGCCTCTGTCCGCAACCGCCCCCGAAGGAATTCGAGGAGCCGGTATACGACATCGATGAACTGGCCGGTATCGTGCCGGCAGATTACCGTCAGCCCTACGATGTACGTGAGGTGGTCGCGCGCATCGTTGACGGCTCTGATTTCCTCGATTTCAAACCCGCCTATGGGGCGGCCACCGTCTGCATACAGGCCAGGGTTTGCGGGATGCCGGTGGGTATCATCGGCAACAACGGTCCGATCGATAATGCCGGTGCCGCCAAGGCAGCCCAGTTCATCCAGCTGTGCGACCAGTCCGATATCCCGCTGGTCTTCCTGCAGAACATCACCGGCTACATGGTGGGTACCGAGGTGGAGCAGAACGGCATGATCAAGCACGGTTCCAAGATGATCCAGGCGGTGACCAACGCCCGTGTACCGCGCATCACCTTCATGATCGGTGCCAGCTTCGGCGCCGGCAATTACGGCATGTGCGGCCAGGGCTACGACCCGGACTTCCTGTTCAGCTGGCCAAATATCGATATCGGTGTCATGGGCGGTGAGTCGGCAGCCAGGACCATGTCCCATGTGATGCTGGCCGGCGCCCGGCGCAAGGGGATCGAAATTCCCCCGGAGCAGATCGCAGCGCAGGAGGCGAAAATCATCGAGCATTTCAACAAACAGTCGGATGCATTCTATACGTCGGGCCGATTACTGGACGACGGGATCATCGATCCCCGGGATACGCGCAAGGTACTGGGCTTTGTACTTCAGACCTGCTGGGAAGCCCGTCACCGAACAACGCACCCCAATACCTTTGGTGTAGGAAGAATGTAAGCACTTACAAACACCGTGGAGAAAAACGATGCTGCCTGACGTAGAGAACCTGTTGCTGGATCGGCAGGGCGATACCCTTACCATCTGGTTCAATCGCCCCGAGGTTCGCAACGCCCTCTCCCAGGCCGTGGCTGATGACCTCGCCGCGACCCTGGAAGCCCTGCCCACAGAGACCTCGATCCGTTTCGTCATTCTGCGGGGCAAGGGTGGCGTGTTCTGTGCAGGTGGCGACCTGAAGGTGTTCAAGAACGTGTTCCAGGGCGGCGCTGACCGCGAGGAGATCGTGCGCTTCAATGCTGATTTCGGGCGGCTGATGAGAGCGATACGGGCCATGCCCCAGCTGCTGATCGTGTTGATCGAGGGAGCAGCGATGGCGGGGGGGCTGGGCCTCTCCTGCCTGGCGGACGTGGTGATCACGACCGCTGATGCGAAGTACGCACTGACCGAAGTGACTCTCGGTATTCCACCCGCCCAGATCACGCCGGTAGTGATCAAGCGCATCGGTGCCTCCGAGGCACGACGGCTGCTGCTGACAGCCGCCCGCTTCGACGGGCGCGAGGCGGGCCGGCTGGGCTTTGCCCATTTTGTGGAGGAGGACGGGGCAGCGCTGGAGTCCAGGGCGGAAGAGATCCTGCGGCAGGCGCGGTTGGGTGCGCCGGGCGCTATCGCCCGGACCAAGGAGATCATCAATGCCACCGAACAGTTGGATGGCGACGACCTGGTGCAGTTTGCGGCAGAGCGCTTTGCCGACTGCATGCTCTCGGATGAGGCACGCGAGGGCCTGGCAGCGTTCGCCGAGAAGCGCAAGCCGGCCTGGTCGCAGCACGATACACGCGGCGAATGAATTCAGCCGGAACAGGCACACAAGAGAGACCGCTCATGAAACATTTTGACAGCATCCTGGTCGCCAACCGCGGGGAAATCGCGGTGAGAGTTATCCGCTCCGCACAACAACAGGGCTACCGTGCTATCGCAGTCTATTCCGAAGCGGATTCCCGGGCGCCCCATGTGCTGATGGCGGACGAGGCTGTGCTGATCGGTCCGGCGCCGGTGAAAGAGTCCTACCTGGATCCGGTGAAAATAGTCGCGGCGGCGCAGCAGACCGGGGCGCGGGCAATCCATCCCGGCTACGGGTTTCTCTCTGAGAATGCGGATTTTTCCCGGGCGTGTGAAGAAGCGGGAATCGTATTTATCGGTCCGACACCGCAGGCTATCGAGATCATGGGCAACAAGGCGGCATCCAAGCGGCGCATGCTGGAAGTGGAAGTCCCCTGCATCCCCGGCTATCAGAGTGAGGACCAGTCCGATGAAACCCTGACGGCGGCTGCGCGGGACATAGGCTTCCCGATCATGGTGAAAGCGGCAGCCGGTGGGGGCGGTCGCGGCATGCGCTTGGTGGACAGCCCTGACGACCTGCCGATGGCGCTGGCCTCCGCACGATCCGAGGCGGAGAATGCCTTCGGCAGTGGCGAGCTGATCCTGGAAAAAGCGGTGGTCAGCCCTCGCCATGTGGAGATCCAGGTATTCGGGGACAGCCAGGGCAACGTCATTCACCTGGGGGAGCGGGACTGCTCGGTACAGCGCCGCCACCAGAAAGTGGTGGAGGAATCCCCCTGCCCGGTGATGACCCCCGCGCTGCGAGAGGCCATGGGCCGGGCCGCGGTCAGT
>Ga0316201_10001267_pt1 | contig 16715 bp, 13 predicted proteins | sample CS6wburrow_MG_FD_204516 | JGI IMG/M metagenome (GOLD analysis project Ga0316201, IMG submission 204516) | Coastal sediment microbial communities from Delaware Bay, Delaware, United States - CS-6 worm burrow | ecosystem: Environmental > Aquatic > Marine > Coastal > Sediment | place: USA... | reverse complement strand
AATCTCAAATATCCATCCTCTTCAACTCCCCAATTAGATGCTCACTCGCCCTCCATGCCAGGGCCATTATCGTCCAGGTAGGATTTTTATCGGCCTGCGATACGAATGTTCCTCCATCCATGATGTAAAGATTACGCACATCATGACATTGATTGTACTTATTGGTCACCGAAGTCCTGGCATCATCACCCATCCTGGTCGTACCCACTTCATGAATGATCTTACCTGGAGCTTCAAGTCCATAGCTTCTATCTTTCCCCGGAGCTTCTCCGAGAGGAATGGCACCCATGGCATCCAGAAGATTGGAAAATGTTTCCTGCATATGTTTGGCCTGAGTGACTTCATTGTCCGTCCACTTATAGTCAAACTTCAATACAGGTATTCCCCATTCATCAACCACTTCATCATCAATGGTACACCTGTTTCTGAATTGTGGCACGGATTCACCTCTACCTCCGAATCCGATCACCGCTCCGAAAAACTTACGCATGTCCTTCTTGAGGTGAACACCATATCCTCCAGGCCGATCCGTGGTGCCGGTTAACTTTTGGAATTCCTGGATGTTAAAACCAAAACCATAATTGGGCATACCCATTCCTCCCCAGACTTCAATGTGATAGCCTCTCGGAAAATCAATGGAATTATTGTCCAGCCACCATGGAGAATAAACATGCATGCCACCAACTCCATCTTCATTGAATCGCTTTCTATCCAACAGCTGGGGAAGTATTCCTGACCTGGACGCTCCTGTTGAATCGTGTAAGTATCGACCTACATGATCACTTGAATTGGCAATTCCATTTGGATGTTGCTCCGAGACGGAATTCATCATAATCCTTGCACTACTACAAGCAGAAGCTGCAAGTACCACACTCCGAGCTTTAATCTTATATTCCTGGCGGTCACCTTTATTGACATAGGAGATACCCGTTGCTTTCCCTTCATTATCTGTTGTTATCGTCCTGACCATGGCACCCAGATATACATCTACTTCCCCTTTGGTAAGAAGAGGCTTTACAAGCACGGAACTAGAAGAGAAATCCGCAAGAACAGAACAAGCCCGATTACACTGCCTGCAGTAAAAACAGACACCGCGTTTATCATTGATCTTCTGAGTCAACATGGACATCCTTGCGGGGATGACAGGTATTTTAAGTTTTTTAGCCGCTTCAGTATAAATCAATTCATGTACTCTGGGCTTTGGAGGAGGTAAGAAAAATCCATCGGGTTCATTGGGCAATCCTTCTTTGGTTCCAAAGATCCCAATCAATCGATCGACCTTATCATAATAAGGCTTAACATCCTCGTATCCGATAGGCCAGTTGTCACTTAATCCGTCCTGATCCCTTCTCTTAAAATCCCTGGGTCCGAATCGCAATGAAATCCTGCCCCAATGATTGGTTCTCCCTCCGAGCATCCTCGACCGCCACCAGTCAAATTGAGTGCCCTCGACATGTGTATAAGGTTCACCTTTTATCTGCCAATCTCCATACGAAGAATCAAAATCACCAAATGCACGAGTAGTAGATGCTCCTCTCCTGGGAGATTCCCATGGCCATTTCATCTGAGTCATATGTTCTGGATCTGTGGGATCAAAGTTTGGTCCTGCCTCCATAACAGCTATTTTAAGGCCTGCATCTGCAAGTACTTTTGCAGCCATTCCGCCTCCGGCCCCGGATCCTACTATGACTACATCATATGTTTTTGGTTGTGCTTTTATCTGAAAGGGCATCTTCAAATGATTTAGCCCTTTAAGGTACAATTTCAATAAGAATATAGGCTACGATAAGGGTGATTTAAATCATATATTTTTTTAATACCCGTCACTTTAAGGAATGGATTGGTTTATTACATTTGTGTCTTTATTAAGACTAAGTCTAAATAAACAACCATCATGTCAAAACAGCTCTATATATCAATTATCGCTTTTTTATTTTGTACTCACATCTGCAGTCAAAGTATTTCAGGTGTTGTCAGCCTGGGAGGTACAGCCTCAAGTATTCCGGGTATGAATATAATTATCAATGATGGACAATATCATGATGTATCAGATGCAAATGGTGCTTTTAAGTTTGAAAATTTGCCGGAAGGCACATATACTGTGAAAGTATCGGGAATAGGATATAAACCCTGGATTGACACCATTAATTATATCGAGAATGCACTCCTGACATTGAATATCGAAGTTACTGAAGATATTATTGACTTACCTATTGTAGAAGTGAATGCCCATAGCAGTACCGGAGGTAAGATGGGGTCGATGAAACTACCAGGTTCCAGTCATTATATATCTGCGAGAGAATTGAAAGAGATCAATTCTACCAATCCCAATGATATCCTTGCAAGGATTCCGGGTGTTCAGATACAAGAGGAAGATGGATTTGGTCTTAGACCCAATATTGGTCTGAGAGGAACGGGTTCTGAACGTTCATCAAGGATCACTATCATGGAAGATGGTGTTCTTGCTGCTCCAGCTCCATACGCTGCTCCATCAGCTTATTACTTTCCTACAATAGCCAGGATGCAAGGTGTTGAAGTGAAAAAAGGCAGCAGCCAGATTAATTATGGTCCTTATACTACCGGTGGTGTAATCAATTTTTTATCTACCCCGATTCCGCAGGAATTTTCAGGAAGGGTCAGATTAGGAACAGGAAGTTTTGGCTCCAGAAACCTCCATGCTCACATTGGAGACTCAAAAGGTCAGTTAAGTTATGGGTTGGAAGCATTTCAATATTCCAGCAATGGATTCAAGGATATTGATTTTTCTGATTCCGATACAGGATTTGACAAAAAAGATTATCTCGCTAAGATCAGATGGACCTCTAAGGCATCAAATATGTATCAATCTCTTCAATTTAAAATAGGAGAAAGCAGGGAACATAGCGATGAGACCTATCTTGGTCTAAGTTATAACGATTTTCTTAATGACCCATATAGGAGGTATGCGGCAAGCCAAATGGATGAAATGAATACCAACCATCGTCAGATGTCTCTTCATTACATAGTGAATCCGATCTCCTCCTTGTACATTCAGGCAACTGCATATAGGAATACATTCTCACGCAATTGGTATAAATTAGATAAGGTCATCAATGATTTGGGAGAGAAATTATCGATCAATCAACTGGTTAGAGATCCTCAATCTTACAGCAATGGATATGATATCCTTACAGGAAGTAGAACATCTGCTTCAGAATCCTTACTTGTAAAAGCAAATAACAGAAGCTACCTTTCAGAAGGAATTCAGGCAAAAGCCAACTATGAAACAGGAGACCATCAACTAGAATGGGGAATAAGAATTCATCGTGATGAAATGGATAGATTCCAATGGTTGGATGGATACTCAGTTGATTCAGGAATTATGGAATTAGAATCAGCTGGAGTAAAAGGTACAGAAAGCAATAGGATTGAATCTGCTTCAGCAATAGCATCATACCTAAATTATATAGTAACGTATGGCAAGTTTAAATTTAACCTGGGGTTGAGGATGGAGGATATCACCATCAGGAGAGACGACTATGGTAAGGAAGATCCTGAAAGAAATGGAACGAATCTTAACACCCGGACCAATGAGATTATGAGTTGGATCCCAGGATGGGGTTTTCAATATGAAATTGATGAAACTAGCCAATTGTTTGGAGGTATACACAAGGGATTTTCACCTCCTGGCTCTTCCCCTGAGACCAGTCCGGAATCCAGTATTAATTATGAACTCGGTTACCGGATAATGAATAATACGACGTTTGCTTCAATTGTAGTTTTCTTAAATGATTATGATAACCTGTTGGGATCTGACCTGGCTGCTTCAGGAGGAATAGGCACCGGAGATCAATTTAATGGTGGAGAAGCTGCAGCTCGTGGATTAGAATTAGCTTTTTCAACAAGAAAAGTTATTTCGGATCATATTTGGATTCCCGTGGAATTCCAATATACGTTTACTGATGCAAGATTTAATAATGAGTTTGAATCGGAATTTGAGGCATGGGGTTCTGTACAAAATGGAGATTTTCTACCATACATTGCACCTCATGTGTGGTCGCTTTCATCAGGAATTAAGTCAGGTAATTGGGGTATTGTATTGAGCGCCAATTACATGGATGACATGAGGATTGTTGCTGGTAAAGGATCAACGAAAGAAGATCAGGCTGTTGATAACCGCCTTTTGTTATCCTTGAATGTGAATTATGCTCTTTCACAGAATTCTGATATTTCAATAGGAGTTCATAACCTAACTGATAGGCAATATGCTGTTGCCAGCAGACCTGCAGGATGGCGACCAGGGGCACCAAGAAACATAGTGCTAGGTCTGGAAGCTAGGTTTTAACGAATGATGGTGTAAATAAAAAACGTAGTGATAGCTGTTAAAGAAACAATGGTATGAGACAAGATAATTAGAGATTCACCTTCAATTCTTTATCTTTCCGGCTCAAATTTTTAGTCTATGTTTAGCCTTTTAGCAATGCCCGACTTTGGAGATCCCACAATGTGGTTGAGTCTCCTTACTTTGACATTTCTTGAAATAGTACTGGGAGTAGATAATATCATCTTTATATCCATAGCTTCCAGTAAACTTCCAGAGAAAGATATTCCTAAGGCAACCAATATTGGCTTGATCCTCGCCATGGTGCTTCGGATTGTATTATTATTAGGGATATCAGTATTGATTGCAATGAACAGCTCATGGATTGATATTGACTTCTGGGGAATCCATGCTGGATTTTCCGGCCAGAGCATCATCCTAATTCTGGGTGGAATGTTTCTATTGTATAAAAGTGTTTCTGAAATACATGGAAAGTTGGAAGGACATGAACATCATGCAGGGGATACAAGTAAGAAAACGGACACTTTGTCCAATGCAATCATACAGATTACCATCATCAATATTGTATTTTCTTTTGATAGTATTTTGACAGCTGTAGGGATGACCAATGGCTTGCAGGGAGCATTGTTGATCATGATCGTTGCAGTAGTATTTTCGGTAATAATCATGATGGTATTCGCAGTACCTGTAGGAAAATTTGTCAATAAACATCCAACCATTCAGATGTTGGGATTGGCATTTCTAATTTTGATAGGCTTCATGTTGATCATAGAAGGAGCTCACCTGGCACATTTATCCATCGCAGGTTCCGAAATAGGTGCTGTACCCAAAGGTTATTTGTACTTTGCAATTGCTTTCTCACTCCTTGTTGAGTTTCTCAATATGAAACTCAGGAAGAAAGTGCCAAAACCGATCCAGTTGCATGGTATAGGTGAAGAGGCTAAAGAGGAAGGAATACTTAATTAGATGCGATACACCATATTCTTCTTATTGATTTTAATGTATTCCTGCACAAAGGATGTTCCTTATAGCATGATTGAAGGTCAGACCATGGGGACTACCTACCACATTACAATTAAATCCGCTGAAGCAACAGAATTGAAAAGGCAGGTTGATTCTTTGTTAGTGGCTTTTAATCAGGAGTTATCGACCTATATTTCATCTAGTACCATCTCCAGGTTTAATAAGTCTGATAATGGAATAGCATTAAGCAAAATCAAGTCACCTCACTTCTATAATATGATGGTGAGGTCTCGTGAGCTATATGATATGACAGAGGGAGCCTTCGATCCATCGATAGGCCCGCTGGTAGAGTTTTATGGTTTTGGAAATGAAAAAAGAGATCTTGATAATCTTAGTAATACCATTCAATTGAAGGAAAAATTAAATTTGGTAGGCTTTGACAAATTTATAATTGAAGAGTATAAAGACTCTTTTAGTATTGAAAAACTGCAACCAGGAATGACCATTGACTTCAGTAGCATTGCCAAAGGCTACGGAGTTGACCTGGTCTGTCAGCTTGTAAATCAGAAAGGTATAAGTGATTATCTTGTTGAAATAGGAGGTGAAAGCCGCGCCAAAGGCGTAAATGCAAAGGGTAAGGTATGGACGCTCGGAATCAATACTCCGGATCCGGCAGCGGGATTAAGAGACTTTATTTCAGTAGTCAGGCTCAACAATAAATCGCTGGCTACTTCAGGTAATTACCGCAATTTTTATAATGTTGATAGCATCACCTATGTTCATATCATTGATCCAATGACGGGATTGAGTAAGCCGAGCGACATCCTTTCAGCAACCATCCTGGCTGATGATTGTGCGACAGCCGATGCCATTGCCACTGCTTCGATAGTGATGGGAGCTGCGGATGCGATGAAGCTGATTAATGAAATTGAAGGCGTAGAAGCATGCTTTATTATCGCGCCTTCCGGCAAATATGATTTTTTATATTCTAACAACTACAAAGCCTTCAGCAATGAATGATATACATTTTAATTTGGACAAAGACTTAATTTTCTTTGATATTGAATCAACAGGATTGCATGTATTAAAAGACAGGATAATCCAAATTGCACTGATCAAATACAAGAAATCAGGGGGTGAACCTGAAGAAAAAGAGTATTTACTTAATCCGGGAGTCCCAATCAGTGCTGAAGCATTTGCTGTACACGGCATTTCTGTAGACATGATAAGAAATAAACCATCTTTTAAGGACATTGCCGATGAATTATTTGAATGGATCGGAAATGCTGATCTTGCCGGATACAATTCTGATCGATTTGACATCCCTATGTTGATGGAGGAATTTGGAAGGGTTGGGAAGAAACTGGATTTGACCAAGAGACGATGCATTGACGTGCAAAAGATTTTCTACAAAATGGAACCTCGCACCCTCAAAGCAGCATATAAGTATTTCTGTAATGAAACTCTGGATGATGCACATGATGCATTAGCTGACGTAAAGGCTACTGCTGAAGTATTAAAGGGACAACTTAAAAAATATGATGGTGTAGACTATGAAGATGGAGATGGTTTTATAACAAAAGCACCTATAAAAAATGACATATCAGCTTTAGCAGAATTTACAACGGACAATCGTTCTATTGATGTAACCAATAGGTTGAAGCTTAATGCTGAAGGAAAAGTTGTATTTAATTTTGGTAAGCACATCGGAAGAGCAGTGGCTGACGTTTTTAGAGAAGATCGTCAATATTACCGTTGGATGATGGAAAAAGATTTTTCAATTCAGGTAAAAGAAGCCATAAAGAAAATCATGGATGAAGAAGTCAAGGGTAATTGAATTATTGTTTTTTACATTTTTACTCAGTTTGATAACATCTTGTTATGAATCTGTAGATGGATGCCTGGATCCTGAGGCTACCAATTATGATGTCAATGCAGATAATGAATGTGAAGATTGTTGCAATCTACCTACTTTCAGTATCCTGATGTCGTATTTAGTAGATGGAGAAAGTTATATCCAGGGAGATTCCTTCAGAATTTCTCAGCAAGGATTGATGATTGAGGATTTTCACTTCTTTGTTTCAGATATTAAACTCATTGATCCGGAAGGAAATGAAATCGGTTATGAGGATGATTTTTTAATTTATGACCAGACTGGGTCAGGAGAAACCATTACTGAAGATTTTAAATATTTTGCATCCAATCAATTTAGAGGCACATTAGAAAATGTACGTTACAGCGGATTTGTAAATGAAATAAGATTCAATATTGGACTTTCTGAAAGGATTAATAATTATGACAAAGATTCTCTTGAAGTAAATACAGATTTGAGCAAAGTCCCGGACTCAATCTATGTGAGTATCCAAGACGGATATGAGTTTTATGCACTGCATATAAGAGATACGCTGGACAACTTTATTGAATTAAGAGAAACTAACGCATATCCCCTCCCTGAAATTATTGTGATATTAGATGATGTTGAGATCAGACGCGGATTTAATGATGAACTAAATCTTTTTATTGATTTTGGACTATTATTTGAGGGTATTAAACTGTCGGAAATGAATGAAAATGAAGTTCTGTTGGCCATAATAGATAACTTTCCCAGTTCATTCGGAAAGAGATGATTCTATTAAACTCTTGAAGCTAATTGTTCGTTAAGGTATAGAGCAGTTTATGTATAAAATCGTAAAAAGATATAATCTCCTATTGTTGATCATGGCAACATTTATCTTCAGTTGTTCTGATGATACTCCCGTTGTGGAAGATGAAGGCGACTTGACTGACATTACCTATGATCCAGAGGTATATGATATTTTAGTTTCTCCCAATTTTCCAGCGCTAGAACAACCTTCTGACAATATTGCAACAATTGCAGGTGTAGAGTTAGGGCGCCATATATTTTATGATCCGATATTAAGTAGAGATTCAACCATTAGTTGTTCAAGTTGTCACTTACCCAATGGTAGCTTTACTGACAATAAGCCCGTGAGTTTGGGAATTGAAGGAGCAATGACAAGTCGGTCCTCAATGAGTCTATTAAATGTTGCTTTTTACAATAGGGGCTTATTTTGGGATGGTAGGGAATCTAGTTTAGAATCTTTATCCTTAGTACCAGTTGAAGACATCCATGAAATGGATAATACATGGACAGAAGTTGTGAGCAGAATAAAAGAACACCCCATTTATCCTCAGATGATCCGAAAAGCATTTGGTATTGAGAATAAATCTGAAATAAAAAAAGAACATATAAGTTACGCATTATCCCAATTTCAAAGGATTATGGTAAGCAGAGGTATGGCTAAATATGATCGCGTTGAAGCTGGACTTGATGTGTTTACAGATGAAGAGCTTTTAGGTAGAGATTTATTTTTTGATGACAATCCTGATGTCCCGGATGCAGAATGCAGCCATTGTCATTCTGTTCCTTTAATGACAGCCAATGATTTTTTTAACAATGGATTGGACGAGGCACCAACACTTACAGAATTTTCAGACCTGGGACTAGGTAAATTTACCGGGCTTATTTCAGATAATGGTAAATTCAGAGCTCCGACTCTAAGAAATATTTTCTTCACTGCCCCATACATGCATGATGGTAGGTTTAATTCTCTGGAAGAAGTGATAGAACACTATAACTCAGGGGGTAAGCCTTCCAGAAATAAAGATCCTCTTTTGCGTCCTCTCAATCTTACAGAAGAATATAAGCAGGCCCTGATAGCTTTTATCCGGACAATGGAAGAACCAGATTTCAATAACCGCCCAGAGTTACAAAACCCATTTAAATAACATATTACAAATAATAATATATTACAATCTTTAATTTTTGTAATTGATTACCCTTTTATTTATTTCGATTATTGTATTGTGAATGGAAATCGTAGAAAGAGCCATCACAAAAACTGATTAAAGAATCAGTTCCGTTCGTTCGGATATGTTCATGGGATTATAAACTTGTTATTGGGAGGTTGTACTTTAATGTACAGCTTTCCTATAACAAGCATTTCAAAAATTGAGATTGAGTTTTTTACTATAATTTTTGAATCTGCCACTGTCCCTGTGGCAACTTAGAATACGGATATGTTCATGGGATTATAATTTATAATGGCTGCTGGGGAGCAGCCATTTTTTTTTGCCTTATTTAAAGGTCATTTGTACATTTAGGAGGCCAATATTAATTTTATGAAGTCTCAAGACATAAAGTATCTATTTGCATATATTCTTCCTGCTTCAGGATTTTTAGCAGTATATGCTCGGGGAATATGGTCTTTTTTAGCTGTATTGATTGCCTTTGGAGCTATTCCTTTACTCGAGCTATTATCTGGAACCGATCATCAGAATCTCTCAAAGGAAGAATACAACAAAAGGTCAGAGATAAAACTATTTGATTGGCTGTTGTTTCTTAATATTCCTATCTTATGGGTTCTGTTTTTATATACTTTCCATATTGTTTCTTCAATTCCTCTAGACAGGTTTGAATTAATTGGAATTGTACTTTCAGTAGGAATTATTGGTGGTTCTGCAGGTATTAATGTCGCACACGAATTGGGACATAAATCAGGTTTAATTCATCAACTCGGAGCTAAACTTTTATTGTGCCCATGTCTTTACATGCATTTTATAATTGAGCACAATCGAGGTCACCATTTATTTGTGAGTACCCCACAAGACCCTGCAACTTCAAGATATGGTGAGGTGGTTTATACTTTTTGGTTTAGATCTGTAATCATGTCCTACCTTCATGCATGGGAGTTAGAATCAAAAAGGCTAAGAAAACTGAATGAATCTGTGATTGGTCTCAATAATGAAATGATAAGATTCACATTTATTCAATTTCTCTATTTGTTGTTAGTTTACTTACTATTTGGACAATTTGCTCTTTTCATTGCCATTACAATTGGTTGTGTTTCATTCCTTCTGCTCGAGACCATTAATTATATTGAACACTATGGATTGATGAGAGAATTATTACCTGATGGTAGATATGAAAGGGTAAATGTTAACCATTCATGGAATTCTGATCATATCATTGGTCGTATTATGCTATATGAGCTTACACGTCATTCAGATCATCACTACAAAGCTTCTAAGAAATATCAGGTTCTGGAAAGCTATGACTCTAGTCCTCAACTACCATTTGGTTATCCAAGTTCAATGTTGATTGCTTTAATTCCTCCTCTCTGGTTTTATATTATGAACCCAAGAGTAAAACAACTCACATTGGCCAATTGATTTTTCTCCCTTTTACTGTTGGATTGTTCAAATTATTTTAATTTCGGTTCTCATCATTATTAGAAGACTAAAATCGTTGTTGATTTGAGTTTTACTAATATTGTTTTTTTGAAATGCTAAAGACTGAAATTCATGTATTTTAATTCCCAGGGGCAGGAAGAAGTATCTTATGATGCCATTGTAATAGGTTCAGGCATCAGTGGAGGATGGGCTGCAAAGGAGCTTTCTGAAAAAGGCCTTAAAACTTTGGTGCTGGAAAGAGGAAGAATGGTTAAGCATGGAGAGTATCCAACTGCGGGAATGGATCCATGGGATCTACCTAATAGAAATCGACTTACTCAAGAAGAACTTAAAGATTATCCACAACAGAGTCGTACTGGTTATACTACCAGGCCGGATTCAATTCACTGGTGGGTTAAAGACACCGAACACCCATACACCGAGAATAAGCCATTTGACTGGATCAGAGGATACCATGTTGGTGGACGGTCATTGATGTGGGGTCGACAGAGTTATCGTTTAAGTGACCTTGATTTTGAGGCCAATTTGAAAGATGGCGTTGCCGTAGACTGGCCCATCAGATATAAGGATCTAGCACCATGGTATGATTATGTAGAGACATTTATAGGAGTGAGTGGACGAAAGGAAGGACTGAAACAACTTCCGGATGGGAATTTCCTGCCTCCAATGGAATTTAATTGTATAGAAGAGCATGTCAGTACTAAGATTCGAGAAAATTTCTCTGATAGAATTATGACGATTGGTAGAACTGCCCACATTACAGAATATAGAGATCAATTTAAGACAAGAGGAAAATGTCAATTCAGGAATCGATGTATAAGAGGTTGTCCGTATGGTGCATATTTTAGTTCTAATGCGAGTACACTTCCTGCGGGTGAGGCAAGTGGGAATATGTTCATTAGACCACACTCAATCGTAACCGAAGTCATTTATGATGAAAAAACTCAAAAAGCCAAGGGAGTAAGAATTCTGGATGCTGAAACTAGGGAAACCAAGGAATACTATGCTAAAATTGTTTTTATATGTGCCTCTGCATTAGGCACCACATGGATTATGATGAACTCTGTATCTGATCGTTTCCCCAATGGGTTGGGAAATGACTCAGGAGAGTTGGGACATAACGTGATGGATCACCACTTCAGGCTTGGTGCTTCTGGTGAAACAGAGATGTTTGGAGATAAGTATTTTAAAGGAAGAAGGCCTAATGGAATTTACATTCCTCGCTTTCAAAACCTTGGAAGGCGCCCGGATAAACCATACTTACGCGGATTTGGTTACCAGGGAGGTGGCGGGCGACATGGATGGTCTAGAAATGTAAAAGAACTATCATTTGGTGCCGGATTTAAAGAAGCGTTAAGAGAACCAGGTATGTGGAGAATTGGATTGACTGCTTTTGGTGAGTGCTTGCCATATCACGAGAATAAAGTGACCATGAATCAAGAGATCAAAGATAAGTTTGGTCTGCCTACATTAACCATGGATGCAGAATGGAAAGAAAATGAATATGAAATGAGGAAAGACATGATGACCCAGGCGGCTGAAATGCTTGAAGCTTCAGGGCTTAAAGATGTCAGAACCTTTGACAATGGATGTAATCCAGGATTGGGTATCCATGAAATGGGAACTGCAAGAATGGGGAGAGATCCTAAAACGTCTGTCCTTAATAAATGGAACCAGGTTCATAGCGTCAAAAATGTCTTTGTTACCGATGGGGCTGCCATGACTTCAGCTGGATGTCAGAATCCTTCACTCACATATATGGCCCTCACCGCAAGAGCTGCTAATTATGCAGTAGATCAATTGAAAAAAGGAAATCTATAATCAAAGTATCAATGAAAAGAAGAGAATATCTTAAAACCTCAGCAGCAGTAGCTGGATATACCTTACTCTTTGGAGGAGCAGTTGCATCAATAAAAGCTTGCAAAGTTGATCCTACATTGAATTGGACTCCAGCCTTCTTGACTACTGAAGAAGCGCTTCTTGTATCAGATATTTCTGAAAGGATTATACCCAAAACAGATACACCGGGTGCTAAGGATGCAATGGTTGACAGGTTTGTCGATGTTAACATAGCTGATAATTTTACATCAGAACAACAAGAGTTATTTAGAAGTGACTTGGTTGCCTTTGATGAAAAAGCGAAATCAGGTTATAATAATAAATTCATTGACTTGAAACCGGAGGAACAAGATCAAGTATTACAATTATTGGCTGATCAAGCCAAAGAACTTAAAGGAGACCGTGCTCATATCTTTAATGTCTTGAAGGATATGACTGTATTTGGTTTCTTTACTTCAAAAGTAGGTGCCATGGCTTGTCTGAAATACGATGCTATTCCTGGGGATTATCAAGGGTGTATAGATTACAGTGAAGTCAATGGTGTCTGGGCATTCTGATGTCTCAATGAGTCTGGAAGGTACGGCATTATCTTCTCAACGAATAAGCTATCCATTACACCAATTTTCACAATATCATAGGCATGCTTTAAGGGTCCATGTTTCGAAGTGTAGGCCACTATAAGCCTGGCTTCCTGACGATTGATATAAGGATGGTTAGAAAGTGCCTTATAGTCTGAACTATTAACATTGATATCTTGGACCTTCCCTCCAATAGTTATTTGATCTTTTATCTGATGGAATTTTGAATGATCCAATCCATATACCTCCAGAAGTTGACCTTTGCTGTGATACCCTCCGACCAGATCCCGATATTTTATTATCCTTTTGGCAAATGAAGGTCCGATTCCATTAACATATTGCAATTGAATTTCATCTGCTGTGTTTATGTCAATCAATATGGACTTTTTTTCTGTTTTTGCTTTTGCAAATGTATTGGAGTCGATAGACTTATCTATTGTTTCTAGTGCTTCTGCTACAATAAATGTATCTGATACATCTGGTTTTGGAATGGATATTTTATCCTTTATATTGAAAAACGTACTAGAGTCAATACCATAAATCTTTGTGAGCTGAGAGGAATATTTTATTTTTCCTCCTTTCTCTCGATACTTGATTAGATTGCTTACTGCAAATGATGATAGGCCTAATAATTTTAGAGAGTCTTCACTTGCCGTATTGGGATTGATTTTTCCGTTAAAATGGCTTGTTTTTAACTCTTTATGGGACAATGTCTTTTTAGATTCAATATCATATTTAGACCTTTTCTTAAATGTAGTTTTTTTGAATTTGTTTTTTGGTTTTGTTTCTTCCTTTAACTCAAGAATACCTTCCAGGTAACATAAATCTTCGATCTCAGCTTTATTCATAGATAATAAATACTCTCTGCCTAAAGTCAGAATAGAAATAAGAATTACCAATAGGAATATTGATCGTTTTTCAGATTTTGTATGATAAATAAGATCTTTAAATGTTTCCATAGTTAGTTAAAGTTTTATCCTCAGAGCTCCGGTATTAAATAGATTTTTGATGGGTTGTCCTATGTGAGATAAATATTGTTTGTAATCATAATATTGGTCCCATGACATTGACTTGTCAAGAACTACATATTGGGGCTTAACACTATTGATAAGCTCAGAAAGTTTTCCTTTATAGGAATCAGTTAGAATCAGGTAATCAATAGACTTTGAAGAAGCATAATTTATATTCTCGTGAGCAATGAGTATAATTTTATTTTTACTTAAGACATATCCATTTTTGATCAATACATTATCTCCCATTTGATGGTATTGATCATCAATATACTTTTGATGCTCAATAGATTTGGACAATCTATAATTATCGCACATAAATTTTTCGCTCTGATCTTCTCTAGGTATTGACTTATAGGTATAAAGGTTTTTACCATCAATTATATCAATTACCGTTCCCCCATATATATCATAAACCATTAATTCCAATTGGTCTTGAGTTTCAATGTCCTTCATTATCCCATGCATAAAAAGACCTGTTATTAGTGTCGAACACACCCAGTAGTTAAACTTCAACTTAGAGTAAAAGCTAATCCCCAAAAGTGCTATGAGACCGTATATCATTATCAGTTGAGAAGTATCGATCCATAAGTGATCATTACTGCTACTGGGTAAGCTCTGTATTTGGATAATTAAAGTGTTCAATAACTCAATAGTTGCTTGAAGAACCTCTCCAATAAAATTGGTGAGAATAGGTAATACGTAATGGCTAATAATTAATGCAACCCCAAGTCCAAGAATTACAAAGGCCAGAGGAACTGCAATCATTCCACTCAACCAGAAAAAGCTTGGAAATTTATGGAAGTAATATACAGTAATTGGAAATACAGCAATCTGAGCTGCAAATGAAACACAAATCAAACCCCATAGATACCTTAATGGTGTATTATCAATGTAAGGGATGAACCTATTGATTGGTCTGTAAAAAACGATGATTCCCATCAACGCCAAAAAGGAAAATTGAAATCCAGCTTGATAAACAATATATGGATTAAACAAAACCATGAAAAATCCTGCGGCACATAAGCTATTTAGGATATTTCGACTGTCACTCCATTGATAGTCACAGATAATTATGGTAAACATGATTGCTGCTCTTACAATAGCAGGTCCTGCTCCTGTAATAAGGACATAAAACCATATCCCTCCGGTTAGTAGCAAGAATTTTATGAACTTCATAAATTGCTTCCTTGAAGGAAATGCACTTAGGAGAAGGCCTAGTATGGATGCCATGATTCCTACATGGAGACCTGAAACTGCAAGTGTATGAACGGCTCCGGTATCAGTATATGCATCATAAAGATCCTCATCCAGTTTATTTTTATATCCTAAGATCATTGCATATGCAATTCCAAGTTCTTTATCTGATTTAATATATGAGGATAAAATATTTTGAAACTCTGCTCTTGCCTTCCTTGCATATGTCATCAAGGAGAAGGAAGTGTCATAGCCTATTTTTTCAATTTGCCCTTCCTTCAAATAAACTTGTTTTGTTACTCCTCGATTATATAGATATGACTTCCAGTCAAATGTATAGGGATTTGTATTATTAACTACTTCTTGAATTTTACTGTTAACTATGAAAATGTCATTGATGCTTGGTTTAGGAAAATCGGCAGGAAAGTATATTAAAATATTCCCATTACATTCTTTCATTTCAGATAACTTGTTTCCTATATTCTGAACAGTACAAACCGCACGATATCTTTTTCCTTTTTTAGGTTCTTCTATGACCTTTGCCTTAATAAATTGGTTTTGTGATTCTATTTGGTGATGAAAGTCTTGGGGAGAAATTGTTTTTCTGTGTTCAAGCCTCATTCCAGCCAGAGCAATAATCATCAACATGACTATTCCTCCATGATAATGAAGTGCAATCGCTTTTTTGTCAACATAAATAAGAAGTCCACCCAGCCCTATCAGCAAGAATATCCAGGTTCCGTTCATGAGGTTTGTATGGTCCAGAACAACCACAGTCAATAGTATCAAGATGAACGGCCTGAAAAATGGTATCTCTTGCCACGTTGAAATCATGATTCTCGATTTGTTTTTTCAAATCTATATGAATCAGGAATAAAATTCTCAAAAAACTTACCAATGGTAGCTGCGGGTTTCCCTGTGACATTATTTCAAGATTAACGGTAAAAAATTACTCGATTTTAATTGTAATTATTGTTTGCTAATTTTTGTTATTTCGTCAAGGTAACTATATTTGCAGCCCACTTTGGTGAGGTGGGTGAGTGGCTGAAACCACCGGTTTGCTAAACCGGCGTACTCTGAAAAGGGTACCGCGGGTTCGAATCCCGCCCTCACCGCATGATTTTATTGAACTATATAGTTAGTTCGATTTTTGAAAGATAGAAAGTTACATATGCACAGAAGTCTAACTTCATATAGTATGTAATTATTTCGTAGAATTTATTCTACGGCCTCGGGGCATAGCGCAGTCCGGTTAGCGTACCTGCTTTGGGAGCAGGGGGTCCCAGGTTCGAATCCTGGTGCCCCGACTTTTTGGAATTCATTAGAATTCAAAAGCCTGTAAATCTACTGATTTACAGGCTTTTATATTTTATACATATTCATATGTGTACAATTGAATGCAAAATGTAGGTTCGTGATTCGGTTCGTCTTTTTGATTTTCAAAAAAGACGAACTATATTCGACCTAAATCACTGGTAATCAACGAATTAATTTTGAGGTTGATTGGTGTCATTTGACTTAATTTTTTGATAAACGGCCGCATTTGCGGTTCGT
>Ga0316201_10001266_pt1 | contig 16720 bp, 14 predicted proteins | sample CS6wburrow_MG_FD_204516 | JGI IMG/M metagenome (GOLD analysis project Ga0316201, IMG submission 204516) | Coastal sediment microbial communities from Delaware Bay, Delaware, United States - CS-6 worm burrow | ecosystem: Environmental > Aquatic > Marine > Coastal > Sediment | place: USA... | reverse complement strand
CAGCTGTTGTTCCCGATCATGCCCCCTATCATACTTCGGTTGGAGGTAGAAGTCTCCGGACTGAAAAACAAGCCTGTGGAACGAAGTGCCAGGTTCAGCTCATCCAGGATAACCCCCGGCTGCACCCTCACCCATCGCTCCTTTTCATTGATCTCCAGGATCTGATTCAGGTGCCGCGACATATCCACCACTATTCCGGATCCCACAACCTGACCGGCAAGTGATGTTCCTGCTGTCCTGGGAATCAAGGATATAAGGTTCTCCTTTGCGAACCTGACCAGTTCTTTGATATCCGATTCATGCTTCGGATAGACCACCGCCCGAGGGACCTCCCTGTAATCCGAAGCATCCGTGGCATACATGAGCAGCCTCAGTCGGTCAGTAAAGAGTTCACCGTCGATCCGGGCACGAAGCTGATCCAGTTTTACCTGCTCTATTTGATTGGATTTTTTAATAATCCAACAAATATAACAGATTCTACAATCCGGCCACTACCTGTAGTCGGTGCTTTCGAAGATCTTATCAGCCGAACCTGCAATAAATCCGCTGAAAAGCTGACCCCTGGCATCCGGAAACCTCCTGGCAAATTCATAATAACACCCGGGAATTGCTTTCTTCCCATCGCTAAAATGAAACTCCACCTGGTCGGCCAGTGTACTGGACTGCTGCAGCAGTTGACCGGGAGTTCCCTTCACTTCACCTCCTGAGCTGTTTAATGGAAAGCCATGTTCTTTCAGAAAGGAGTTGACCTCCTCTATTCCTTTGAATTTTTCCAGGTAATTGATGCTTACCGTAAAGTGATTGGCCCTGTACCCAAAGGCATACACCCAGGCGGCATATTCAGACTCTTTCCTGAGCCGCTCATAGACCTCGAAAGAAATGGGATCAAAAATGCTTCCCTGGTAGATCAGCTCCGGTGAAGTCAGCACTTCCTCCGGAACCTTGTCCAGGTGGGTCCGGATGGTGTTCTGAAGCTCCTCCGAAAACTCATCCAGGAGCAGCTCACTGATAAAAACCCGGGGGGATTCAGGTTTTCCTGGTAACTCATAATGCCTGGCTCTCAGCTTCTTCACTTCAAAAATATATTCTCCTGCCGGCCGATAGCCTGCATCCAGAAAGGGACGGGCAATGACCTCCATATGGACCCTGGGATCGTTAAAGGTCCGGAAAGCCACATGGTCATTGACCACCCGTTCACCCTGGCTTACAAAAAGATTATGGATCTCTTCCACACGCGGATTTTCCCCTGCGTATTGTGTCCAAAGTCGCTCAAAAATTTTCTCTGCTTTCATAGTAATCTGGTTTTATATCTTAATTAACCACTCCGCAGCGAAAGTGTTGAAAAAGATGTTTAACAAGATCCGGACTATCCTTTTTTTAATTAACTTTATGACTTGCATAATTTAAACTCAAATTACTGATAATCAATGGATTTAATTAATAGAATCAAGGCGAAGGCCCGCCGGGATTGCCAGCGGATCGTGCTTCCGGAAGGAAATGAGGAGCGAACCATCATGGCAGCAGATGCCATTATCCGTGAACAACTCTGCTACATCTATCTGATAGCGGATCCCGAGCAGCTGGAGCAGAAAGTGCAACAATACGGCCTCACCAATATCGAAAAGGCTACGGTTATCAATCCCAAGGATCACCCCAAAAAACAGGCTTACACGGAGCTGCTTTACGAGATCAGGAAATCCAAGGGAATGACCATGGAAGAGGCGGCCAGACTGGTGGAGGATCCACTTTATCTGGGAACTCTGATGATCAAGGCCGGCGATGCCGATGGCGAGGTTGCCGGGGCTTCCAATGCCACCAGTGATGTGTTGCGCCCTGCTTTTCAAATTGTGAAGACCCTTCCCGGGATCAGCATCGTATCGGGTGCTTTTATCATGATCCTGCAGGATCGCTCCTTCGGGGAAGATGGCGTACTCGTTTTTGCCGACGGCGCGGTGCATCCGGATCCCGATGAAAAACAACTGGCAGAAATCGCTGTTGCCACCGCGACCACCACCCGCTCCATCCTCGGTTTTGAACCCCGGATCGCCATGATCTCTTTCTCTACCAAAGGAAGTGCCAGTCACCCCATGGTAGACAAAGTGGCCAATGCAACTAAACTGGCCAGGGAGATGGATCCCACACTGATTATCGGGGGGGAAATGCAGGCCGATGCCGCTCTTGTTGCTGCCATTGCTGCCAGCAAAGCCCCTGACAGCCCTATCCAGGGCAATGCGAACGTATTGATTTTCCCCGACCTGAATGTGGGCAATACTGCTTATAAACTGGTACAGCGCCTGGCTAAAGCTGAAGCCATCGGTCCTGTTTTGCAGGGTATGGCAGCCCCCATCAATGATCTTTCCAGGGGCTGTTCTGTAAGCGATATTGTCAACCTGGTTGCCATTACGGCCAACCAGGCCTCTGGAATAAAAAGATCAGAAAAAGATTGTGAATCGCAAAATTTAATGGACTTAAAGGCATGATTATATTAGTATTAAACTGCGGAAGTTCATCCATCAAATACCAATTATTCAAGATGGGTGAAAAGGAGGAGGTCATCGCCAAAGGGATGGTCGAGCGTATCGGGTTTACCGATGCGGTGATCTCTCATAAGCCCGCCGGGAAAGTAAAGCACAAACAGATACTGCCGATTATGGACCATACCACCGGGATCAATCTGGTTATGGCTGCCCTGGTGGATGCCGAGCACGGGGTGATCAAGAAGGTGGAGGATATCGCTGCAGTGGGGCATCGTGTGGTACAGGGAGGGGAAAAATACAAAGAAAGTGTGCTGATTACCAAGGAGGTTATCCAGGATGTGGAAGCCTGTGTTGATTTGGCTCCCCTCCACAATCCGGCTAACCTGAAGGGGATCATCTCCGTGGATGCTTTGCTTCCCGGAATCCCCCAGGTCGCCGTATTTGACACCTCCTTTCACCAGAGCATGCCCCCTCATGCCTACATGTATGCCATTCCCCGCGAATATTATGAAAAGTATGGGGTCAGAAAATACGGGTATCATGGAACCAGCCATAAATATGTAGTTAAAATGGCCAGTAATATCCTGGGCAGGGATACCCGTAAAATGAAAGTGGTAAGCTGTCACCTGGGTAACGGAGCATCTGTTACCGCCATTGAACATGGAAAATCCATGGATACCTCCATGGGATTCACACCGGTGGACGGACTGATCATGGGAACCCGGACCGGGGATATTGATCCCGGGGTCCTGCTCTTCCTGGCCGATAAGGAGCACCTGAGCCTGAAGGGGATCAGCAATCTGATCAATAAGCGCAGCGGCATGATGGGAATCTCTGAGATTTCATCCGATATGCGCGACCTGGAGCTGGCTTATTACGAAGGGAACGAACGCGCCAACCTGGCCCTGACCATGTACGCCTACCGGGTCAAGAAATTCATCGGGGCCTATGCAGCCGTTATGAACGGGCTGGACCTGGTGATCTTTACCGGAGGGATCGGAGAAAACGATTTTAACATCCGGCGCATGATCCTCCAGAATATGGAATACCTGGGGCTCGATTTTGACGAGCCGGGGAACCATGGGATCAAGGGAGAGGATAAAATTATCTCCAAACCCGATTCCAATGTGACTGCCATGGTATTAAGAACGAATGAAGAGCTGGTTATCGCCACGGACACCTACAAGATCCTCGAGAAGTGTTTTTAAGGGAATAAATGTGTTGAATATCATAAGGGAATGCCCGGTTTACACCGGGTATTTCTTTTTCTTTGTCTAGGAAAAAAAAAGAACATGCTGACAGAACTTTCTCAATTACGCGACTTATTGGATAGAAGCCACAAACCAAAAAAACTGGTACTGGCCGCCTCTGAAGATGCTCACTCTCTCAATGCAGTGGTAAATGCCGCCAAGCAGAGGATCATACGGCCCATTCTGGTCGGTGACCGGGAAAAGACCTTCGGAATGGCAGAGATCCTGAACCTGGATATCAGCAATTTTGAATTTATAGAGGCTTCTAACCCCCTGGAAGCCATTGCCGCCTCCGTAAAAATGGTGCACGATAAGAAAGCGGACGTCCTGATGAAGGGAAAGGTGGGGACCTCCGATATGATGAGCTGTGTGCTGAACAGAGAGTATGGATTGAGAACCGGGAAGCTCCTCTCCCATTTTGCCTATTTCGAAGTGGAAACCTATCACAAGCTGATTGCGGTGACCGATGTAGCCATGAATATTGCTCCGAACCTGGCAGAAAAGATCCAGATTTTGAACAATTCCGTGAAAGTTCTCAATAACCTGGGCATCTTGAAACCGAAAGTGGCCGTACTGGGTGCCGTTGAGAAAGTAAATACCGAAATGAGTGCCACCATGGACGCAGCTCTGCTCTCCAAAATGAACCAGCGGGACCAGATTCTCAACTGCATAGTGGATGGACCGCTGGCCTTTGATAATGCGGTATCTGTGGAGAGTGCCAAGCACAAGGAGATCAAAAGTGATGTGGCCGGGGATACGGATCTGCTCTTAATGCCCGATATTGAGGTGGGGAATGTCCTGTACAAATCACTGGTGTTTTTTGCCAAAGCAAAGGTGGCCTCCATGATCGTGGGCGCCTCTGCTCCCATTGTACTCACTTCCAGGTCCGATTCTGAGCAGGCAAAATTCGATTCAATCCTCCTGGCCGCGGTAGCGGCTGAAAATGGAGGAAAGCGCTGAAAATAGAGCTTAAAACTGTCTTAAAATGGATGCCAACCACATACTTGTGATCAATCCGGGAGCAACTTCCACTAAAATTGCGGTCTACCGGGATAATAAATCAGTATTTCTGAAAACCATCCGTCATGAGGGCGGAGAGCTGGACGCCTTCCGTAAAACAAGCGATCAGCTGGAATACAGGCTCAACCTGGTCCTTTCAGAAGTGGAAGCCAACCACATTCCATTCGACCAGGTGGGGATCATTATCGCAAGAGGCGGATTGATCCACCCCATCGAATCCGGAGTGTACGAAGTGAATAAAGAAATGATCCGGGATCTGGAAGTCGGGGTTATGGGCGATCATGCCAGCAACCTGGGGGGATTGATCGCACACCGCCTGCTTCAAACCTTCCAGAGGGCCGGAGCCTATATTGCCGATCCGGTGGTGGTGGATGAACTTCAGGAGGTGGCTCGCATATCCGGACACCCCGCATTTCAGCGTATATCCATCTTCCATGCCCTGAATCAAAAATCGGTGGCCCGGACCTATGCCCAATCCCGTGGCATGGAATACGAGGATTTGAACCTGGTGATTGCCCACCTGGGAAGCGGGATCTCTGTGGGAGCTCACAGGAAGGGCCGGGTGATTGACGTGAACAATGCCCTGGATGGTGAGGGGCCCTTTGGTCCGGAACGGTCCGGGACCCTGCCTGCGGGTGCGCTGGCCAGATACTGTATTGAAAAGAAGCTGCCCTGGACCGAACTCCGGAAAATGCTCACCGGGGAGGGTGGTCTTTACGCCTATATCGGACACCGTGACGCCCAGAAGGTGGAAAGAGCGGCACGGGAGGGTGATCCTCAGGCCAAACTCCTGCAGAAAGCCATGGCTTACCAGATCAGCAAGGAGATTGGAGCCATGTCCACGGTATTGGGCGGAGAGGTGAATGCCATCCTGATCACCGGGGGCATTGCTCATAATCCGGATCTAACCGGTGAAATCAAGGAGCGGGTGGGTTTTATTGCCCCGGTTTTCATCTATCCCGGGGAAGATGAAATGAGAGCCCTGGCCCAGAACGGAGCCCTGTTGCTTAGCGGGAAAATCAGTGCCAGGAAATATCTTTCTAAAAAAGAGCGTTCATGAAAAAAGTCACGTTGCTGCTTCTCCTGGCTGCACTGACTTTAACATCCATGGCACAGGAAGAAGCAGCCAGCAGAAAAGGAAAATTCTTTCTGGTCCCCGAGCTATGGCTCTCCTTCGGGACCACCACCTACATTGATCTGGCACCCATGGTGGGTTACCACATCGTGGATCGCCTGGCAGTGGGGCTGGGCCCCCACTATATGTATCAATCACAGAAAGCCACACCCTACATGCCTTATGCTTATAAGGCACACTCCTACGGGCTTAAAGGTTTTGTTCGCTTCTCCCTGATTACCAATGCAGAGCAGTGGTTGCCCATAAAAATTTTCAGTGAACTTTTTGTACATGCCGAGTATGAAGGACTCAGCCTGGAGAAGCAATTCTATGTCCCTCCGTATACAGACGAGGGAAGGTTTATTTACCAGGGACTATTGCTGGGAGGGGGACTCTCGCAACGGGTAGGTATTTACAATACCGTCTCCTTTACCATTCTATGGGATATCAATGAATCCGCTATTTCACCTTACTCCAATCCGGTTTTCCGGGTCGGATTCAATACCTATTTCTGATGGAACACTTTGATTCGAACGGACTGGTTATTGCCGGGTCCCTGATAATCATTATCTCCTATCTCTTTAACCTGGCAGCAAGCCGCTACAGCATTCCCAGCGTACTTTTGCTCATTGTTCTTGGGGTAGCCCTGAAGGGACTGGTATCGGCCTTTGGCTTAGAGGCCCCCAATCTGACTCCCATTCTGGAAGTGCTGGGTACCATCGGACTTATCATGATCGTCCTGGAGGCCTCCCTGGATCTTGAATTGGAACGAGGCAAACGAAAAGTAATCTCCAAGGCCTTTTTTACCTCCCTGGTGACCCTGCTCCTTTCTGCCCTGCTCATAGGCGGAATCATGACCCTCTACCTGAAGGTGAATCTGACAACCGGCCTCTTATACGCCGTACCACTTTCCATCATGAGTTCTGCCATCATAATTCCCAGTGTTGCAGCACTTTCCAAGGACAAGCGTGAACTTATGGTTTATGAGAGTACCTTCTCGGATATCCTGGGAATCATGTTGTTCTACTTCCTGATCAGCAGCATGAAGGCTGAAAGTGTGGGGGAAATGGGCCTGGAGGTATTGCTTAATCTGAGCCTGACCGCCCTGGTCTCGGTGGCGGCCAGCTACTTGCTGATCTTCCTCTTTCAGAAGATCCGTACCGAATTAAAGCTCTTCCTGCTGATTGCTGTGCTGATCCTGCTCTATGGCATCAGTAAAATGTTCCACCTTTCCAGTCTGTTGATTATCCTGGTATTCGGACTGATGCTCTCGAACCGGAATATCTTCTTTCCGGGAAAGCTTCGCGTATTCCTGGATGAAACTCAGATGTCGACCATTTTTGACAACTTTAAAATGATCACCCTGGAGTCCTCCTTTGTGGTCCGGACCTTCTTCTTTGTGATCTTCGGATTTACCATCATTCTGACCAGCCTGTTAAATTTTGAGGTGTGGCTTGTGAGTATCCTGGTCCTGGCTGTCCTCTATGGCATCCGTTTCGCCTGGTTCCGGCTTATAATCCGGAAGAACATTTACCCGGATATCTGGATGGCCCCCCGGGGATTGATTACCATCCTGCTCTTCTACTCCATCCCTGAAAATCTCGCGGTAGCCCAGTTTAATGAGGGAATCCTGCTGCTGGTCATTCTGGCTTCCAGTATCATGATGGCTGGCTCTTTAATCAGGTATAAAAAGAGGCCCCGGGAAGAGGTCTTAATGGAGGTCTCTGACACGACGGAGAGTGAGCTTCCTGCTGGTGAATCACCCTCCGGAGAGGTGGAAAGTGTTAATTAAATGCAAAATAATTTGAGAGCCGGTTTTTCTTTTTAGATAAAGAGAAATTATTGCTTTCTTTGCACCTTTAAAAAATGAGATCATGATTGCTGAAAAGAATAATGTAGTTTCCATCGTATATGAACTCCGTGCAGATTCGAAAGAGGGTGAAGTGGTTGAATCACTGAGCAGTGAGAATCCCCTTACCTTTCTTTTTGGAACAGGTGGACTGCTTCCCAAATTTGAGGAGCACCTGAGTGGCCTGAAAAGCGGCGATAGTTTTGAGTTCCTGCTGAACAGCGAAGATGCCTACGGACCCGTAGTGGAGAATGCCATTGTACACGTTCCTCAGTCGGTATTCGAAGTGGATGGTAAGATCGATGAAACCCTGATGAAGATTGGATCCATGGTTCCAATGATGGATGCAGAAGGAAGACGCCTGAATGGAAAGGTTATTGCCATTGAGGGCGATGCGGTCAAGATGGATTTCAATCATCCCATGGCCGGTAACGATCTCTTTTTTAAGGGTAAGGTAACCGATGTCCGCAGTGCTACCGAGGAGGAATTGTCTCACGGACATATTCATGCGGAAGGTGGTTGTGGCTGCGGAGGCAATGGCCAGGGTTCCTGCGATGATGAAAACTGCGGGGACAAGGGTTCCTGCAATGATGAGGGTCAGGGCGGCTGCGGTTGCGGCTGTTAGATCACCCGGATCCGGATTACCAGCCGGGTTCAAACTCATCCGCATCTTTCCAGGCCGGGAACTTTTCCCTGAAATTCCTCAGTTTTTCCAGGTTCAGAATTGAATGCCCGATTCCGGGCTTTTCATCCATGCGGATGATCTCGCCTCCAATGGGATTGATGGCGCAGCTGCCTCCAATAGAAGGAATTCCGGTACCATCGGTGCCCACGCGGTTGGCGCCCAGAAGATAACTCTGGTTTTCAATGGCCCGGGCCCTGGTGAGGATCTCCCAGACCGGTTGACGGGTGGCAGGCCAGTTGGCCACATAGATCATCACATCATAATCCCCCCGGTTCCTGCTGAATACCGGGAAACGCAGATCATAGCAGATCTGGGGCAGGATCCTGAAGGATCCCAGCCTGAATATTTTTCGTTCTCTTCCCTGGCTGAAGTTCTCTTTTTCCCCGCCCGGGCGGAAGAGATGCCGCTTGTCATAGTAATCTTCGACCCCTTCCGGTGACACCCAAAAAAGACGGTTAAAGATCTGACCATTAACTTCCCTGAATATAAGACTGCCGGAAAAATAACAGTTTTTCTCTCTGGCCATTCTTCGTAGCCACGTGACCGCCCTGCCTTCCTCCCCTTCGGCCAGTTGCTCTGCACGCATGGTAAATCCTGTGGAGAAAGTCTCGGGCAGGACCACCAGGTCTTTATCTCTTTCCAGTGTTTCCAGCATCCCTTCCAGCAGATCCAGATTGGCTTCAATATCTTCCCAGACCAGGTCTGCCTGCACCAGACTCACTTTTAATTGTTCCTTCATCCCTGCATCTTTCCGTAAAAGAATAAAATTAATGCATTTTTTATACTTTTACATGTCCTTAAAAAGGAACTCGAACTGAACATCAATTTAATATACCTTTATCACGTTAATTTATTTTTTGGCCCATAGTTTAACAAGCACTTTTCATGGAGGCATACTATATTCTAATCGTTGCTGTTCTTTTTCTTCTGGCAATCTCTGATCTGATCGTGGGGGTCAGCAACGATGCTGTCAACTTTCTCAACTCAGCTATTGGATCCAAAGCTGCTCCTTTTAAGATTATCCTCGCCATTGCTGCCGCCGGTGTCCTTGTCGGAGCCGTTTTCTCCAATGGAATGATGGAAGTAGCCCGGAAGGGGATCTTCAATCCACAGTTTTTCGCCTTTAACGAAATCATGATAATTTTCCTGGCGGTGATGCTTACCGATATCCTGCTACTGGATTTTTTCAATACAATCGGGCTGCCCACCTCCACCACCGTATCCATCGTTTTTGAAATACTGGGGGCATCTGTTGCTGTGTCCATCTATAAGGTAAGCAAAGCGGTAGACGGACTTTATAAAGTGAGTGACTACATCAACATAGAGAGCTCCGTGATGATTATTGTGGGGATTTTCCTCTCGGTGGTGATTGCCTTTACCGTGGGGATGATTATTCAATGGATTGTACGGCTTGCTTTTTCATTCAATGTAAAGAAAACCCTTAAATACTGGACCGGTGTATGGGGCGGATTTGCCATAACGGCCATTTTATTTTTCCTCTTGATCAAAGGGGCCAAGGGATCCACCCTGGTCTCGGAGGAAATGCTGGCCAGCATCCAGGAACACACCACCCGGGTGATGCTGATCAGTTTTATTGCCTGGACCCTTCTGTTCCAGCTATTATCCATGTTCACCCGCGTAAATGTCATGAAAATCACCGTACTGGTAGGAACTTTTGCGCTGGCCATGGCTTTTGCAGGGAACGACCTGGTGAACTTTATCGGGGTTCCTCTGGCAGGATACGAGTCCTTCAAAGCCTTTATGGCCTCCGGGAGTGGAGATCCCTCGGGGTTCCTGATGACCGCCCTGCAGGAAAAGGTAAATACCCCCATTTATTTTCTAATTGCAGCCGGCGTGATCATGGTTCTGACCCTCCGCTTCTCAAAGAAGGCAAGGTCGGTGACCGAAACCACCATTGATCTGAGCCGCCAGGGAGAAGGTTCGGAGCGCTTTGCCTCCTCTTCCCTTGCCCGCTTTCTGGTGAGACGTGCGGTGGAGACCAGCAATGGAATTGCCAGGATCACTCCTCCGAAAGTGGTTAATTTTGTACAGAAGAGGTTCGATGCCGAGAAATACCAGGATGAAAAAGAGAAAAAGCTGGCCTTTGACCTGGTCCGGGCCTCTGTGAATCTGGTGGTTGCCAGTATTCTGATTGCCATCGGAACCTCCTTAAAATTGCCCCTTTCCACCACCTACGTAACCTTTATGGTGGCCATGGGAACCTCCCTGGCCGATGGAGCCTGGGGCAGGGAGAGTGCAGTTTACCGTATCACCGGTGTGCTAACCGTGATTGGCGGCTGGTTCTTTACCGCCTTCAGTGCCTTTCTGGCCTCCTTCCTGATCGCTTCCCTTATTTTCTTCGGGAAGCTCCCGGTCATCCTGATTCTGATCATTCTGGCCATCTTCATCCTTTTAAGGACACATGCTTTTCACAAAAGAAGGTCCAAAAAGAAGGAGTCATTCGCAAGCGAATTAACCTCAGCCTCTTACGCCGTTCTGAAAAGCTGTGACGACGAAGTGAAAGATTCTGTTCTCAAGATTTCCAGGATCTTTAATCAGACCTATTCGGCCCTGTTGAAGGAACAGCACAAGGATCTGAAACAAATAAAAAAACAGTCCAAGAAGCTTGGGAGAAATATTACCAAAATCAGAGAGAACATTCCGGCAAAACTGAGGCTCTTTGAAGAGACCGAGCTGGAAAGCGGCCACCACTACGTCCAGGTAGTAGACCATATGAAGGAAATGAGCAATTCCATGATGCATATTATCCTGCCGGCCTTTAAGCACCTGGATAATAATCATGCCATTGATAAGGAGCAGCTTGAATCATTCCAGGCCTTCATTCTTAAGTCTGACGCATTCTTCAGCTTTTTAATGCAGATTCTGAAAGACAAAAAATTTGAAAAACTCCCTGAACTGGTAAAACAGCGCGACTTGCTGATCGAAACAGCAAACACCCTTCTGCTGCAGCGGATCAGGATCCTTAAGAAAACACAGAAAGGGGTCAAAGTGAGTATCACATTTATGGAGATGCTTTCAGAATCCAAAAACCTCTTCCTTAATACCGTCCACATGGCAAAAGCTCACTCGCAACTGCACGAATCCATGGGAAAAAACGGAGTCATTGTTGAACAGGCATAAGCGGAATCAGGACCCTGAAAATCGGATCAGGCATTATTAGTGATGGAACAGTCAGACCCTGTGCTCCTTGCGGGCCAGGTCAAAAACTGTTTTGACCGGGGAAAATGTTTCCACGGGAACGTCCACAAAAAGAGTGAGCCATCCGGCCATGGATCCGTTCCAGAGCCCGGGCAGTTCCAGGGCCTTCAGGGTTTTTCCACCCTCCGATTTCTCTGAAATAAACCCAGTATTGGGATCCACGAAACGACCCAGGTTAAATTTCTCTCCCCGGTAATCGCGCAAGCTGCACACCAGGTCCACCGGATTAAAATGGGTGGATGCCTGAACCAGAGCTGTCTTCGCCGGATCCTTCATATCAACCTGTGAGGATTCCACTATTTGCAGGCTTACTTCACCTGACTCGGAACGCACATAAAAGGGACCTCCGCCCGGCTCCCCTTCGTTCCGTACCATGCCACACACCCGGATGGGTCTGTTCATGGTGGTTACCAGCCACTTTTTTAAGTCACTCACATCCCAGCTTTCCAGCTTTTCCGGGATGGCGATACCCAGGCGTTGGTGGAGATAGCTGACCATGCTGTCCAGACGGGTTTTCTCGGGTTTCTCCTCTCCATCCAGTTGCTGCAGGTAGTAGAATATTTTCGACCGGATTTCCAGTAATATCCCTCCCAGCACCTGTTTCTGCTTTACTCTCAGGTTTTTCAGTCTGTCGGGTGCCACATTGTCTATGTTGCTTACAAAAACCAGATCTCCATCCAGTGCATCCAGGTTCCGGATCAGTGCACCGTGTCCCCCCGGCCGGAAAAGCAGCGTTCCATCGGACTTTCGGAAAGGAACATTGTCCTGATCCACAGCAATGGTATCGGTTTCCGGCTTTTGAAAGGAGAAGGTGAGATCCACGCTCATTCCCGTCTCTCCTTCGATTTTCGGTAAAATCCGTGCCGCCTCGGTCTGGAAACCATCCAGGTGATCGGAGGAAACAGTCAGGTGCATTCGCACCATTCCATCCCTGCTTCCACAATATTTTACAGCCTCTCTCACATGCTCCTCGAAGGCAGTCCTGCGGTCATTTTCACTGTATTTATGGAATTTCAGTAAGCCCTTGGGTTTATTGCCGTAATCGAGCCCTTCCCTGCCCAGCAAATGCTGAAGCAGACTGGCGGGCTCCTCCTCCCGGGGCAGGTCCTCATAAAAGGGGTAGCTCTCCAGTTTCTTAAAAAAACGTTCAATCTCCTTATTCTTTGAGATCCACTCCTGCTGGGCCTGCATGGCTTTACCTTCCAACTCCTCTAAAGCACTATAGAGAGCCTTGAACATCCGGGAGGCCGCCCCGGATGCTGGAACAAAGCGAATGATCCGGTTGTCCGGAGCATTGTCCAGGTAGATGTTTTTATAACGTTCCTGGTCTCCTTCGGTGAGCAAGATGATGCCCTTGCCGGGGGTGGCCGGCATGGTAATATCTGCGGGTGGAAAGCCAAGCTGGAAATGTCTGATCTGCTGATTGATATCATCAAGTCTGATCCCTTTGGAGCGGATCTGCTGTAGGTCTTTCTGTGTAAACATTACTAGAGGATTTATTCTATAACACCAGGCGGTAGAATTTGTTTCAGATCCTGACCCCTTGCTTTCCGGCCTTCAAAGCCTCCTTGTTGAGTTGTACCACTTCCTCCCCCTTTCGCCCGAAAAGCAAATTCAAAGCTCCTTCCAGGCTTTCCTGGGAGATTCCCAGGTAGTCGGAAGCAGCGCCCAGCATCACCATGTTGGAAACCTTCTGGGAGCCGATCTCTTTTGCAATGGAATAGGCATCGATAATCACATGGTTCTGTACTCTGCGAATCTCCTCAAAGAGGGACGCTTCCGTGGGATAATCCTTAATATTCTCAAAGGGCTTGCTACTGGTCACCACCCAGCCATCCGGAGCCAGAAATGGCAGATAGCGAAGGGCCTCCATGGGTTCCACCGAGAGGATCATATCACAGCTGCCTACCGGAATAAGGTCAGATGAAATGGGTTTATCCGAGATCCGCAGGTGGGACTGTACCGCACCTCCCCGCTGGCTCATTCCATGTACCTCAGCCTGTTTGAGATAGAGGCCCGATTCAACAGCTGCCATCCCAATGACTGCCGCAATGGAGAGGATCCCCTGTCCCCCGACTCCTGCCAGGATGATATCTCTTTTCATGATGCTGCTTTTTTACTTTTTTCTTTTCTCAGTCTCCTGCTGGCTGTCTGAATACACTCCCGCTGGGCAACAATCACCGAAACGCCCTCATAGGCGAGTTCCTCAGCGATCATTTCCCGGTTTTTTTCGTGATGCTTTTTTAAAGGATCCATCACCCTGATATGCTCCTGCTCCACCCCGATTCCGCGGCATATTTCAAGGATGCGGTTGGTGGCGTGCGATTTCTGGCCCCCGGTCATACCGGTGGTGGAGTTATCCGAAATAATCACGGTTACAGGGGTCTGTTCCACTACCGCATCCAGCAATCCGGTCATCCCCGAATGGGTAAAGGTGGAGTCCCCAATGACGGCCACCGCCGGGCGCAGTCCGGCGTCCGAAGCCCCTTTGGCCATGGTCACGGAAGCTCCCATATCCACACAGGTATTGATGGCATTGTAGGGAGGAAGTGCTCCCAGGGTATAACATCCGATATCAGAGAAGACACGGCCCGGAGTATATGGCTCCAGGGCCTCGTTCAGGGCATGATACATATCGATATGTCCACAGCCCTTACACAGAGCCGGAGGTCTGTTCTTAACAATCTCCGGCACCTCACGTACCATTGCCGTGGGTATGTCCAGAGCTTTCTTAACCAGCAGGGGATCCAGTTCCCCGTCCCGCGGGAGCAGTCCGTTCAGCCGCCCGCCGATCCGGTAGTTGTTGTGGAGTACGCCTGTAAGCGATTCTTCCAGCAATGGGGCCCCTTCTTCCAGCACCAGAACCCTGTCCACCTGCTTTACAAATGCATTGAGAAGCTCTGCAGGCACCGGGTACTGGGAGATTTTAAGCAGAGGATGCTTTAATCCTTCCGCTGTGGCCACCTCTCTGTAATAATTATAAGAAAGTCCACAGGCGATTATGCCCAGGCCGGGATCCTCCCCTTGCTCCAGTCGATTAAATCCGGATTCTCCGCTCTCTACCTCCAACTTTTCCTGCAGCGATAGCAGCAGTTTAAACCTTTGCCTGGCCAGGGAGGGAAGCAGGATGAACTGCTTTAAATCAGCAGGCAGTCTCAAGCCGTTCTCCTTCCTGATCTCCGAGCGTTGGACCGCGGAGCGGGAATGTGCCAGGCGTGTGGTAATTCGCAGCAAAACCGGCAGTGCAAATTTCTCCGAAAGTTCAAACCCATAGCGGGTCATATCATAAGCCTCCTGCTGGGTGGCAGGCTCAAGAACCGGGATCATGGCAAACTTCCCGTAAAACCTGGAATCCTGTTCGTTCTGGGAGGAGTGCATGGAGGGATCATCCGCCACCACTACCACCAATCCCCCGTTCACACCGGTCATTCCTGCGTTGATAAAGGCATCGGCCGCCACATTAAGTCCCACATGCTTCATACATACCATGGCCCTCTTTCCGGCATAGGACATGCCCAATCCGGCCTCCATGGCCGTCTTTTCATTGGCAGACCACTGGGCATGCACCTGTCTCTCGCGCGCCTCCTTCGATCCCTGGATAAATTCGGTGATCTCGGTGGAGGGGGTACCCGGGTAGGCATACACCCCCGAAAGGCCCGCATCCAGCGCTCCCTGGCCAATAGCTTCATCTCCTAGTAATACCAGTCCTTTCATGAGCAACAGCTTTTGTGTTGCTCAAAATTATACAAAATATATACGGTATGAAGCTATTCTATAACATGGTCAAATAACAGATCCAGGTCTGATTCAGGAGCATATTGAAATCACCAGTCGACGCGATCCTCCGTGTTTCCTGAATTCACAGAGGTAGATCCCCTGCCAGGTACCCAGGTTCAGTTTTCCATGGGTAATGGGGATACTTACTGAACTGCCAATCAGGGAGGCTTTCAGATGGGCCGGCATATCATCAGCACCCTCGTAAATATGAGAATAGAGGGGATGGTTCTCCGGTACCAGGTGGTTCATAAAGGATTCGAAATCGTTCCGCACCGAGGGATCCGCATTTTCATTCAGGGTAAGACCTGCGGAGGTATGCTGGATCAGAACATGTAAAACTCCCGTTTCCGGCAGTTCCCCTGCAGCTTCTTCCACCTGCCGGGTGATCAGGTGAAATCCCCTGGACATGGGAGACAGGGTGATTGTTTTCTGTGAGACCATCAGTTCTGCGAATTGTTTTAAATCATACAAGTCAATCTATAGCAGGAAGCGTAAAACAGAAGGAACTTCCTTTATCCGGGACGCTTTCCACCCAAATCTTACCTTTATGCATATCCAAAAATTCTTTACACACGATCAGTCCAAGCCCGGTGCCCCGTTCACCTTTTGTCCCATTTGTGCTTGTATTTGTATCCAGAGAAAATAACTTGTTCACTCTGTCTGATGACATTCCAATTCCATCATCTTTTATGCACACCTGGATCGCTCGGGATTTTTGGATGGCTTGTACCACAATGTTTCCATCTTCGTTTGTAAATTTTATGGCATTAGATATCAAATTCCGGAGTATGGCATCCAGCATGTACCGATCGGCCCGGACTTCAATATTTTTGTCCATATCCACAGTCATTCTTATATTTTTCTCTTCAGCCTGATTGGCAATCGACTTTAAAGTCTTATGGGCAAAATCATTCAATGCTAAAGTCTCAGGATTATACATTATTCCCTTAATTTGTGCGCTGGCCCATTGCAGCAGGTTGGTCAATAAATCGTAAGTTTCATTGATATTGTTATGCATTGAAAGAAAAATCTCCTTGAAATCTGAGTCATTTTTAGTTTCCAGTTTCTGAAGCAGCACTTCGCTTAATCCCCGCGTTGTGCCCATCGGACTCTTTAAATCATGCGAAATTATGGAGAACAGTTTGTCCTTGGTTATATTTAGCTGATTTAGCAGTTGGTTATTCCGTTGTATTTTTCTGCTGAAAAGATATATCGTAAGGGCTATAATAACTGCCAAAAATATCCCTATTACCATAAATATCTGATAGGTACGTTGCTGCTGAATTCTCAAAGAATTGATTTCATTCTCCTTCTCCAGTTCCAGAATCT
>Ga0316201_10001265_pt1 | contig 16733 bp, 17 predicted proteins | sample CS6wburrow_MG_FD_204516 | JGI IMG/M metagenome (GOLD analysis project Ga0316201, IMG submission 204516) | Coastal sediment microbial communities from Delaware Bay, Delaware, United States - CS-6 worm burrow | ecosystem: Environmental > Aquatic > Marine > Coastal > Sediment | place: USA... | reverse complement strand
TGTACGGCGGGTCGTCGTCGCGCTTCCAGCCGCTCTCGGTCATCAGCTTGATCCGTGCCAGATCGCAACGGAACGCGTCGCCGACGATGACGTCGCTCTCGACGGCGTTGGCTCGCATCACCTCGACGATGCAGGCGTCGGCGAACTCCAGCACCTCTCGCTCGAATGCTCCGCCCCGCCGGTCGTGGCGGACCTGGATGTCGTACCCACGGAACATTGGATTGGCAAGCACCCACGCCGCCACCCCGGACTCGTCCTCCCAGATCGTCGCCAGATCGGCGGGGTCGAAGTGCTTGTTGCCGTAGAACAGGTGGTGGACGATGTCGCCTGGATGGAGATAGCCGCACCCGCCGGTGACGGCGATCGACTCGGAGTTGAAGCGCTGCAACCGCAACACATCGGCCTCACCTTCATACGAGCGGCGTCGCATCACTCCTCCGGGGTTCCCAGTGCATGCTCGACTCTATCGGTGCAGATCCGTTCGGACTAGGGGCGCTCAGACCGTCGTCGTCGGCGCGAGGCTCATAGGCTCTTTCCCCACGCGCTCGAACCCGAGACCAGCCAGCCGCATCGAAGGCCAAGGAGGGAGGATGCAGGGATTGCGGAGAGGCAAATACGGCATCGCCGAGGAATGCGCTGCCAACACGGCGGAGGATCGCTCGCCACCTCCGGCTGAGGCCTGCCACAAGCGGCTTGTACTAACTAGCGCAGCAGCACAAGACAAGAGCCCCCCGCAACCCAGGGGGCTCTTGCATCTTGAATTGGCCAGACGGCCTCACCCCGGACGTCCAGCCCCAGCCTCGGCCGTCAGTACGAACTCGACGGGGTCGGAAAATGCCGTTTCCTGGATGGTGACAACCACCGCGGGCCGGGTGTCGGGAATACCTGCGCCGCGCGGCACCATTGTTACAACGACTTTGTCGCCGTCGGGAGTCCATGACCATGTTGGCTCGAACTCGATGCCATTGTCGGTGAGGCCCGTTGAAGTGATCTCGCCATCGATGCTCGACAGAGTCACGGTGACACCGGGGTCGTTGGAGTCGGCTTCGATGTACATCTGGATTTCGAGCACGTGTGCTCCGCCTTCGACGAGGGCCCGGGCGTTGCCCGCGAATTCGAGAGTTGCCCTCGACGCCTGGTCGTTCTGGACCTGGGTCGGCGCAACCGCTCCGATGTCGATCGGTTCGGGAGCGACCGTCGTCTGCGGTGGCGCCGTTGTCGTTGCCGGAACAGTGGTCGTCGTCGGGTTGGCGGGTTCTGTGCCTTCGTTCGGGCTCGTGAGAAGCGCCCCCACCAAGCCGATGATGACGACCAGAGCGAAGGCCGCCGCCGCAACCAGGGGCCCGTTCCGCCTCTGCCGTGGTGGTTTCACCGTCTGTACTCGTTCCATTGTGTCCATGTCCGACCTCCTTGCGATCTCGAGGAGCCCAATGTCAGGACGCATGGTTTCGGGCAGGGGGCGGTCATTCCGATACAAATCGGTCTCCGCCAGCCGCTCGATCAGCTGCGAATCGTTCACTGTTCACCTCCCTGTTCTGTCGCACGGGGGTTGATGCCGGACGGGACCGGCCTGTCGATCGCCGCGGCTTTCCGAAGGCGACCAAGCGCGCGGGATACACGCTTTTTCGCAGCCTCTTCAGAACAGCCGAGAGCGAACGAAATCTGTCTGACCGAAAGACCTTCATATGCTCGCAGTCTGAGCACCTCCTGGTCGTCGGGCTTGAGACTCTCGAGTGCGGTAACGAGTTCAGCGTCTTGCTCGTTGCGAACAATCTGCAGCTCGGGTGATGGTTCGGGGTAGTGGGGTTGCGCTCTGAACTTTGCGGACAATCGCAAGGTGCGGCGCTGCGAACGACTTGCATTGCGAACCACGTTTCTGGCGACCCCGTAGAGCCAGGGAAGACTTCCGTCGTCGGTTGGCATGGATTCGCGGCGGCGCCACGCCGTTAGGAAGACCTCGGAAACTGCGTCCTGGGCTATGTGTTCCGGCAGTCGCCGCAGGCAGTAGCGCGCGACCGAGTCGAAGTGGTGGTCGTAGATGACCTTGAATTCCGCCTCGGTGGGGCTCTGCTGCTTCATTTGCCTCGTGTTGCTCATTGCGACCCTATATGTCCGGAACGCCAATTGCGGGACACCTGTCCCGTTGCGAGGCCATGCGGACATAGATGGCTACTCCGGAGAAAGCACGGGAGAAGCGAGGGGAAGGCGGGAACCTTCCCCTCCTTCGCGTCAACAGTTGCGGCGAAGTCCACACCCCACTCCGCGGTCCACTCCCCTAGGGTCGGGTTCCGAGCGTCCAGGGAGAGATGAGTGAGTGTTGCCGGCAGTCGAGTAGCTGTAGTTGGTGGAAGTATTGCGGGCTGCGCTACCGCGATTGCGCTAGGCCGAGCCGGGTGTGATGTCGCTGTTTTCGAGCGATCGAGCACCGGCCTCCGTGATCGAGGCGCCGGAATAGCGATCCCTCATGCCCTCCGGGAGTCGCTCATTGCATCCGATTATCTCGACGCTGACTATCCCTATTGGCCGGCGAGGAAGCGTGTGTGGCTCGTCAAGCTTGGCGACGATCCCACCGGTCGGGTTCTCTGGGAGCAACCCGGCGAAGCGTCTTTGAACAACTGGTCGATTCTGTGGAAGTCGCTGCGGTCGCGGGTTGGCGACGAAACCTATAGAGAGGGAGAGCGGGTGCTCGGCTTCCGGGACGATGCAGATGGAGTCACCGTCCTCCTCGACAACCACCAGAAGGAGAGATTCGACCTGTTGGTAGGGGCCGACGGCTACCGCTCGCTGACCAGATCGAAGCTCTTCCCCGAAACCCACATCGACTATGCAGGTTATGTCTTATGGCGAGGCAACTTCCCGGAAGAGCGCGTCACCGACCGTGGGCCGATCGATGAGGCCGACCAGGACAACGCCTGGCATACAATCTGCTTCCCCGAGGGCCATGGCGTCTTCTATATGATCCCCGGTTCTGAGGATCGAGCAGAGGTTGGCCATCGCCGGGTCAACTGGGCTGTTTATGCGGCAACTCCCGACGGTCTTGTCCTCGATACGCCGGCCTCGATCGCCCCCGGCGACATCACCGCTCAGGTCGAGGCGAGCTTTCGCCAGATTCTTGCCGACCATTTCCCACCATGGCACCGAGGTCTGCTCGAGCTCACCAGACCGAAGGAGCTGTCAATCCAGCCGATCTACGACGAGACAGTCCCGGCGTACCGTTCCGGGATGGTGATGCTCATCGGCGACGCCGGAACCGTGACTCGTCCTCACACTGGTAGTGGGGCGACGAAGGCCCTGCAGGAGGCGTTGCTGCTCGAGGAGCTGTGCGTCAAGCTAGGAGACTGGGAGTCCATCTTGTCGCGTTACGACGCCGAGCGTACCGCGGCCGGGAATTCGATCGTTGAACTGGGTCGGCGCCTCGGCGCTGCCCAGGTAGAGAACACCCCGCCGTGGCGCGAGATGAAGCCGTCCGACTTCGAGGACTGGGTTTCTGCGACCCTGTCCGGGTCGAAGCTGTACTTCTACGGAGACAAGGAATAGCCGACCCCCGGCACCGGAGCAGCAGCCGGCCCTCCCGGATGGCATCATGTCGACGAACCGCTCGGTCGACAACGGAGGGACTGATGGATGGGACCAGTGTCGCCGCGGTGCTCACCGCACCGGGTGAGTACGAGGTTCGCGAGTATCCGATTGGGGTCTTGGTCGAGCCGGGAGAGGCAATCGTCAAGGTGAATCTGTGCGGCATATGTGGCACCGACAAGCACACCTATCAGGGCTACACCGGCCAGTACACGGGGCTGTCGAATCCGAGCCAAACACCATTCCCGATCATCCAGGGACACGAAATCGTCGGCGAGCTGGTCGACGCCAGAGGCCCGATCCGGGACTATGCCGGGACGCTGCTCCAACCAGGTGACCGGGTGGTGGTGGGGCCCAACCTGGTGTGCGGTCACTGTCGGGCGTGCGTCAGGCGCGGGCCATACACCTTGTGTGAGAACATCCGCGATTACGGCAACACCATAACTTGTGCCGAGCCTCCGCACTTGCTCGGTGGATGGTCGCAGTACATGCACACCCTCCCCGGTACCTACTTCTTCAAGGTTCCCGATGAGGTTCCGGACGAGATCGCGGTGCTCGCTGAGGTGTTTGCGGTCACGGTTGGGTTGGATCGGGCGCGTCAGATATCGGCGGTTCCGGGGGAGTCTTTCCTGTTCGGTGACACGGTGATCGTCATCGGATGTGGACCGCTCGGGCTGCTCCACATTGTGAAGGCAAGGATGCTCGGGGCGGGCGAGATTGTCGCCGTGGATCTGTTGCCGGGCAGGCTCGAGGTCGCCCTGACCCTGGGTGCCACCAAGACAGTGTGCAACCGGGATATGGGCCAGGAAGGGTTGGCGGTCGAGTTGCTCGAGTTGACCGACGGTGGCGGGGATGTGGTGGTGGAGACGGCAGGGGTTCCCGAGGTGGTGCCCACTGTGTTCGATGCGACCCGGCCGGGTGGGTTGGCTGTCATGGTTGGGAATTTCAGCGACTTGGGTACGGTGGAGATCGATCCCAATCGCCACCTGGTGAGCAAGGGGATACGCGTCATCGGGGTCTCGGGTCAGGAGGCGTCGGGTTACCTCCCGGGGATGCGTCAGATGGCGCGCGATGCGGCAACGTCGGGATTGGATGGTTTTGTGACCCACCGCTTCGGCCTCCAGCAGGCCGCGGCTGCGATCGCCAAGTCGATGGAGGAGGACTCCGTCAAGGTCGTCATCGACCCATGGAAGGTCGACTGAGGCACGCAGGCGGAGCCCCCTCCGCGAGTTCAGTCATCAGTCTCGGTGGTGTGATCCTTCTCGTACTTTCTGACCGCGCTGATGGTATTGGGATGGAAGTGTTCGTCACCAATCCGGTCGTAGATTCCGTACGACTGGAGGTGATCCTTCACGTGCCCCTTCACCCCGGCGAACGCGATTCCGACGCCCTTGGCGTCGAGATTGTCGAGGATGTCGCCCAGGATCTCAGCCCCGGTCGTGTCGATGTCGGTGATGGCGTTGCCGACTACGAGCACGGTGTCGATGGGACGCTCGGCCGATTGCATCAGCTCCTGCAACCTTCGGCCGAACCTCGGGGCGTTCGCAAAGAACAGGGGAGCGTCGAACCTGATGATCAGCAGGCCGGGGACGACGGCCGCTTCGGGATGTCGGTCCCGGTCGTGGTAGCCCGGCACACCCTCGATCTTGCCCAGCTCGGTGCTGTGAGGTCGAAGGGCCTTGCGGATGAAGTTGGCCAGCGATAGCACGACCGCAATAGCGATGCCTTCGAGGATGCCCACGACAACGACTCCGAGGAATGAACCGAGGAGCATCACGAATTCGGAGCGCCTCGCCCTGAATAGCCACTTCGACGCCGGCCAGTCGAACAGGCTGAACGACGCAGTTATCACGATGGCGGCCAGCGTCGGCGAGGGCATCTCGGCCACGAGACCGGGGACCGCGAGCATGACGGTGATCACACCAACGGCCGCGATCAAGCCGGTCAGCTGTGTCTTCGACCCAACGGACATCGCCACAGCGGTCCGAGAGGAGCTGGCGCTGGTCGGGAAGCCCTGGAAGACGCCGGACAGGATGTTGGCGACTCCGAGGGCCTTGATCTCGCTGTTTGGATCGACCCGGACTCCCGACTTGAGCGCCGTTGCCGTCGACAGGGCCCCGGTATCAGCAAACGATACCAACGCCACCGCTACCGCGCCCCACAGCAGGGTCGGGAAATCCCCGAGGGAGAATTCGGGAATCGTGAACGGCGGCAGACCGGCCGGGATATCACCGACGATGCTCACGCCCCGGTCGACCAGGTTGAACAGCGAAACCGCCGCGATCGACATCAAGGCCGCGATGACGATGCCGGGGATGGTGCGGTTCACCCTGCGGAGGCCGACGATAACGAGGACTGTACCTGCGGACAGTGCCAGGGCTGCGAACACGGTTGCGCTATCGAACACCTCCCTGACGGTGGCGATCAACACGTTGACGGTCCGTTCCTCGTCGACAGAGAATCCGAGCGCTTTTGGGAGCTGCGAGATGAGAACAACTACGGCGATCCCGTTGAGGTAGCCGATTCGGATCGGTTTGGACAGCAGCTCGGTGATGATACCGGCCCGCAGATAGCCGGCCAGGATGCAGACCACTCCGGTGATAACGCTCAACGCGGACGCTAGAACAACTGCGGTTGCCGCATTGCCGGCGGCGAGTGGCAGGATCACCGCCGCGATGATCGGGGCAAGGGAGGAATCGGGGCCGAGGATGAGCTGCCGGTTGGGGCCGAGGAGCGAGTAGGCAAGCAGGGCGGCGATTGTCGTGTAGATCCCGGTTATGGCCGGCAGCCCGGTCAGCTCGGCGTAGGCCATGCCCTGTGGAATCAGCATCGTCGCCAGTACCAGACCAGCGACGAGGTCGTAGCGGAAGAAGCTGCGCTCGTAATTGCGCAGCATTCTCGTCACCGGGATCTGGTCGGCGCCGACCCTTCGTGCTGTCACCGAAACTCTCTCCAGTACCCGCACGGTAGTCGGCGGCCGGCGGTGGAGTCCTATCCATCCTCCCTCCTCCTGGTTCGGGGCCCTGATCCGTGGCACGCCGTTCCGTTCGACGTCCTCGCCTGTGCTAATCGATCAACCGTTGCGGCTGGGCATGCCCACCTACGCTCACATCAACAGGTTCCCATGCCTACGGCGGACTGCGTACCTGGCGTTGGTGAAGGCTGAGCTCAATGAGGTGAAGTGCCAAGTTGCCGATCTGGCTCGCTGAGCCATCCTCGTGCGGTGGACCTGAACGCGACGCGGTTCGCGACTCCCCGCGGGAGTCGAGTTGGGAGCCATTCTGCGGATTCACCGTGGGCGGCTGTGGACGTGGGTGGGCTCGAAGATCTGTCGTTCCGGCCTGTGTTCATGCCCGTGGACGCATGTGGACACGGCTTGGAGATCTGCGGATCAGAAAGATGGGGCCTATCGCACGCGACAGGTGCGAGTTTTCCCGGGCGCACCCCCAGACTTCTTCCTCTGGTAGGCCGAATCCCCCTGCGTTGCAGGGGGATTCTTCCGTTCTAGTGGCCCGGATCGCCCGGCCTGCACCTCCGACAACGCTGGGCCGGCAGAGACCGGGACCCGTTCACGGGCGAGGGCACCAAGACACGTCTTTCTCACCAGCCGTCATCACGGAAGGAAGGAAAGCGTCGACAGAATCTCCTCGTAGGCATCCCACCACGCAAGGTCAGACTCATTGGTGATGCCGAGGATCACGGCGAGCGGCTCCTCGGTCTCCTGTTCGACCACCCAGATCCGATACTTCGCACCAGGGTTGAGGGACTTCCGTCGACTCAGGTCGAAGAGGACGCAAGCGTTACCCGAAAGGCACTCGATATCGCCAAGCTCGAGGTCGACCCGAATTGCCGGGAGGCCCCCGAGGGTCGTTTCCTCGCGATCGGTTGCGAGGACCCCGTCGGTGAGGTTGTCGAGCCAGCCGGCGAAGTCGTCGGCCGGCCAACCCTCGCCTTGGGCATTCGGTGCGGTCGGATCTGATAGCTCCGCCAGCCGTATGATCACCATATCGCGATCGTCGAAGTCCCGGCTATTCGGGGGCGCCACAGCAAAGAAGCCACTTCGGTTCTCCATGACGAAGAAGACCGAGTTCTCGACCTCGAATGTGAAAGGCGTTCCGAAGGTGTCGAGGCGGTAGGTGCCCGCCTCAAGGGAACCGAAACTCGTAGTGAGTGGCGTCGCGCCGGCTGCCTCCTCCGTTGGCGGCTGCGCCTCGGTCGTTGTCGTAGTCACCGGGGTTGTGGTTGTTGTGGTTGTTGGGTCGGCCACGTCACCTTCGCCCACCCCGATCAGCCAGATCACGGCGCCGACTGCAAGCACCGCTACGAATGCTCCAACCGCCACCAGGGCCGGGGTCCATCTCCGCTGCGGGTCTGGCCGCCTCACATCAACTCGTTCCTTGGTCTGCATAGTCCTGTTCCTCTCATCGATCTCGGCGAGGACGCGTTCCGCAGGAGCCATGCCGGTCGGCAGCTCGGTACCGGTCGGAGCCGGATCGAGCGCCTTCACCTGCATCAGCAACTCAGCATTCATGCGTCACCCCCTTCTCTGATCGCACGGGGACGGACTTTGACCTTGCGACGCTCTACCGCCCTCGTGAGGCGCTGGGACGCACGGGTCACACGTTTCTCAGCCGCAGCCACGGAGCACCCGAGCACGACCGCGATCTGCGGAGCGGTCAGCTCCTCCCACGCCCGAAGTCGGATTACCTCTTGATCTGCTTGATTCAATGAGCTCAGGGCCGCAGCCACCTCGGCGTATTCGACGTGGCGGATCACCTGGGCCTCAGGACCGGGATTGGCCGGAGTGGGTTCTTGTTCGACCCTGGCCTTGAGTCGCAACGACCGACGTCCCGATCGCTCGAGGTTGCGGATCACATTGCGTGCAACGCCAAGCAACCACGGTAAGGCTTCGTCACCCTCAGGCATCCGGTGGATCCGGCGCCACGCCACCAGAAAGACCTCTGCAACGGCATCGTTGGCATCAGCAGGGCGCAGCCGGCGCGCGCAGTAGCGCTGCACCGAAGAGAGGTGCGCGTCGAAGACCTGACGGAACTTCGTATCGCTGCCGGGGGACTCAGCCACTTCCACTCCTTGCGGAATCTGTTCACCGGGGAATGTCCATAACCCTCGTCATCCGGACAGGCGATTTCAACCGGTCCGGATTCGCCGCCTGCCGGACATCCCTACGATGCAGGGACCCGCCGGGTCTCTTGCACGGGGACGCACCAGAGGGGCGGCCAAGGCCGCCCCTCTGCGTCAATCGAGCAACTCTCCAGTTCAACGACGGGTAGATGTTCCTGTTGCCGCCCCGGCCTACGCCGCTTGACTGCCGATATCGAGCCGCACTCGCGGGGAGCCACGCGTATATTGTGTAGCGATGCGTCAGCTCAGACAGTTGTACATAGCCGTGGCCGCGCTGGTACTCGTCGCCGTCGCTTGCGGCGGTGACGATGACCCTGCCACGACGACCGCAGCTTCTTCGGAAACGACGTCGGCTCCGACGACTACGGCAACCAGCTCGCCGCAGGACGAGCCTGGAACCCCCGCCGGCGAGGATCGGGGTGGAGAGCTGCTGGGTCGGTGGGAGATCATCAACTACCTGTTGCCCGGCGGTGGAGGCCTCACCAACGTTGTCGGTGACGATCCGGTCTTCATCGAATTCAAGTCCGACGGCTCGGTTGATTACAACACCGGGTGTAACTCGGGCGGCACCGAATTCGCGACGAGCGGAACCCATTACGAGCCGGAGTCGGCGCTCGACGACACACCCGCGGGCCAGCCGATCACCCTCGGTCCCGTATTCGAGCAAACCGAACGAGGCTGCGACGGCTTCCTTGGGGAGCAAGACCGGGACCTGCCCGACAATATGGGCGCGGTCACGCGATTTGTCCTCGACGATGATCGCCTCCTGCTGGTCGACGAGTTCCTTCTGATCGAGGCCGTTAGGTAGGGTCGGCAAGTCGCAGGCGATTGGTGCGAGTTGTCCCGGCCGTATTGACGAAGCCCCTGTGGGGAAGGGGGATTCTGGTTTGACCCATGTACACTTTGTACAGCAAGCAGCCATGGCGACTGTTGATGGGGTGGGCGTGGCGGAGCTCATAAACGAAGCCAATCGGGACCGGTTTCTGACGGCTCGCTGGAACAACATCCTCACGCTCTCGTTGGGCGTTCCGGCGCTCCTCTTCGCTCTTGTTGCGCTGACCACCGATGCCTTCTCTGACCGCGCCGCCTTTATTGGGCTTGTCATAGTCAGTGCCTTCTACTGAATAGTCGTGGAGCAGCACTCCGTCATGCGGTTCGCATGGCTCCATAAGAAGCAGGGAACCGAAGACCCGACGATGACTCCGGCCGCCCGGCTGATCTACCTCGGCTACAACGCCATCTGGTGGTTGCCGGTGGTGTTGGTCATCGTCGGGGCCTGGTCGTATCGAGCCGGCGCTGTCGGGTTCGCCGTCGTCACCGTCTTCCGAGCTCTCGCAAATCTGTACCGCAACAATGTGCTGCCCATCGAAGCTGCACAGCGGTTCCCGCTTCGTTCGCCCTGAACTCCTACCGTTGTTCCGACCCTGTCTTCCCGATGCTCCCGTGCGCTCAGCGCGCGATGCGGCGGGACAGGAGCAGCCACAGGCCGAGCCAGCCTTCGCCGATCACCGACGGGAGCGCCACCATGACGAGGAAAGCCGGGGCCAGATCCGCGTAGTTGGCGAGGGTGACGTTGGCGACCGTGTCGAGCACGTAGGCGCCACCGGCCGCCATCAGAAGGTATGCCATCCATCTCGACGCCAGGCCGGATCGGATGATCAGCACCCCGAGCAGCACCAGGTGCAGCCCGAAAGCGGCCAGACCCACCAGCCAGGTGGCGTTGAATGAATCGAGGGCGATCATGACCTGCGCGTTGACTTGGTCGGATCCCAGCGCGGACACGTAGTCGGCGCCGCTCAGGAACTGCAGCACCTGGAAAAGGAAGACCAGTGCGACTCCGAGGAACACCGTGTACACCAACCGAAACCACGCGGTGACGAGCGATAGGTCCCGGTTCGCGTCACGGAAAACGATGTGTAGCGCCCAGGCGATGACCACATCGAGGACGAAGATCGCCAGGAAGGCAACCATCCCCAGCCGGAACAACCCCATCGATTCGGTGATGTTGGCCACCGTGGCCGCGGCGTTGTCGGGCTCGACCAGGCCCTCGCGAACGTAGAAGTTGGCGAAGATCGCCAGCACGAAGATCAGCACGTAGCCGATTCCGGCCATCCGGGCGGCCCGTCGGCGGGACAACCAGCCCTGGGATTCTCGTGCGGCCGGGGTGGTGTCGACTGGGCTGATGGTCTGACGGTTCATGGTTCGTTCCCTGGTTGGAATGGTGGGCGGGTGGTTGGTTCGATGGTCGGTCTGCATCTCGAGCTCCTGCTGGTATGTTCGTACTGTTCGTACTTTGTACGACTGATTGACGGAAGCTATCGTACTTAGTACGGTATGTCAAGCAGTTCCTGCAAGAAGGTCAAAGATGAAAGAGGAAACACACCGTCAGGCGCTCACCCGGGAGCGGGTGTTGGCGGGAGCGGTGGCGCTGGCCGACGAGATCGGGATCGAAGCGCTCACGATCCGCAAGCTGGCGGCTGCGCTGGACACCAAGCCGATGACGATCTACCACCACGTCCCTTCGAAGGACGCGATCATCGACGGGATGGTCGAGATGGTTTTCGCCGAAATCGACAAACCGCCGCAGGACCTGGAATGGAAGCCGGCAATCAGGAAACGATGCTTCTCGGCTCGCGAGGTATTGAAGCGGCACCGGTGGGCGTCGCCGCTGATGGAGTCACGCACCTCTCCCGGCCCTGAGAACCTCGGCCACCATGAATCGGTGCTGGCATGTTTGCGGCGTGGTGGGCTCAGCTGGCAGATGACCGCCCATGCGTATGCCGTCCTCGATGCCTTTGTATACGGATTTGCGTTCCAGGAGGCCACCCTGCCCGCCGGTGCCGGCGATGAGTTCGTCGAGATCGCAAAGGACATTGCTGTGGCGTTTGACCCGGACGCCCTGCCTCACCTGGTCGACTTCACCGTCAACCACGTCTTTCAACCCGGGTACAGCTTTGCCGACTCGTTCGAGTTCGGCCTGGACCTGATTCTCGACGGATTGGAGCAGGCGGCCAGCCGCGCGGGCTAAGGCCAGTCCGGGCACCAATGGCGGCGAGTTTTCCACCCACGCCGCCGGGTTCGATCGCTAGCGCCGCGGCAGTAGCCGAGCAAGGTGACTACGGATCAACCCTTCTTTCCCCGGTGGTAGGTTGCAGCATGAGTTTGCGGTGGCAATGCCTGAACGTCGACACCGTTGATCCTGCGCCTCTGGCGAGATGGTGGGCTGAACTGCTCGGGTGGCGGATCACGTTCGAGGAACCCGACGAGGTCGTGCTCGAGCCACCGGAAGGGTCGCCGGAAGACGGTGTATCCCCCGACATTCTGTTTGCCCGGGTTCCCGAGACGAAGCAGGTCAAGAACCGGCTGCACATTGACCTTCGCCCTGATGACCAGGCATTGGAGATCGCGAGAGCCGAGGCGTTAGGTGCCCGTCGAGTCGACGTTGGACAGACGGACGCAGTGACATGGGTCGTTATGGCCGACCCCGAAGGCAACGAGTTCTGCATTCTTAGGGCACTCGAACCCGAGCACGCGCCGTAACCGGGTGCAACTTCTGACCACCATCGCGTGGAGCAGTCCGCAGAACTCCGACCCACACCATTGGGAGTCCGAGCCTCTGGTACTCGAGGCCGTGTCCATAACCGGGATCTCGTACCATGCACGGCATGATGAACAATCAATGGTCCAGGCCGGTCACGGTTGACGAGATGTACGGCGAATGGGATTGGGACGCTGCTGTTGCCGCGGTGGACCGCAGCCTTGATCCACGCCCGAGCTCCTCCATCGTCGACATGTTCGGGGCACTGGATCCCGGGCCCGGAGACGTCGTTCTCGACATCGGCGGGCGAGACGCCCGGCTCGGCCTGGATATGGCCGAGCGGTTCGGGTGCAGGGTGATATCTGTCGATCCGGTCGCCGCGAACATCGCCGACGGAAAGGTCGCTATCTCCGAGCACGAGTTTGGCCATCTCGTGGAGGCCGTACCCGGGTCGATCGAGGAGATCCCGGCCGATGATGGCGCCTTCCAATTTGCATTCTCACGCGACATGTTCGCCCATGTTGCCGACGCCAATCGGGCTCTGGCCGAGTTAGTTCGTGTCCTCGCCCCGGGCGGGCTCATGTTGTTTCACCAGGTGTTTGCAACAGATCTGCTGGAGCCGATCGAAGCAGACCAGGTCTTTGGTCACACCGCAGCGGTACCGGAGAGATTCTCTGTGAGCGGCTTCGAGGAGGCGGTCGAGGCGGCAGGCTTCACGGTTGAGAAGGTCGACGTGGTGGGATCCGAGTGGTACGAGGCATCACAGGAGGCTGGCAAGGCGCCGAATTACTTGTTGCAGGTCTCCCGGCTCCGACGCAACAAAGAAGCTCTGATTAGGGAGATCGGCGAGGTCGCTTACCGCGTTGTGTACGGAAATGCGCTGTGGAGCATCAACCAATTGCTCGGCAAGCTCGAGTCCCGCGTCTATACGCTGAGACGCATCTGAAGCTGCTCGCACAGTTTGCCACTGGGCCACGGCGAGCGCCTTGGTTCTTCGCCTGGTCGGGCGATCCGCCACCCCGAAACATCCATCCAAGCCGATGTCCGGCACCGATATATAGGTGTCCCTCAGAATGGAAGACGATGAGTTCCCGCAATCTCCAATCCCGCATCCGGCCGTTCCTCCCGGCCCTTGTTGTGCTGATCCTCGTCAGCCTCCTCTTTGGCTCGCCGACCGGGACCGAGGCAACGGCTCAGATCACCCTGGACCAGCTCGAGACGCTGATCTCAGACGACGAGGTGGTTGCGGCGGAGATCCGAGTCGACGCCGATGAGATAGTCGGCGAACTGCGTACCCCGATCGACAACGCAACTGAGTTCTCGACCTCCTATCCCGACGGGTTCGAGGGCGATATCACAGCATTGCTACTGGCCTCGAGCGCGGAGACCACGGTGGAGCGGTCTGGTCCGGGGTTCTGGTCGATTCTCGTTGGTCTGCTGCCCATCCTGCTCTTTGTGGGTCTCTTCATCTTGATCTTCCGAGGAGTTAGCCGTGCTCAGGGCGGGTTGATGAGCATCCGCAAGGCGCAGGCGAATCAGGTCACCGCCGATCAGCCCAAAGTGAAGTTTGCGGACGTGGCCGGTCTGGACGAAGCAGTTGCAGAGATCACTGAGATCAGGGACTTCCTCGAATCTCCCGACCGCTTCAAGGCCATGGGTGCCCGGGTCCCCAAAGGCGTGCTCCTTACGGGGCCTCCGGGGACGGGCAAGACCTTGCTGGCCCGCGCCGTAGCCGGGGAGGCCGGAGTGCCGTTTTTCTCGATCTCCGGGTCCGACTTCGTCGAGATGTTCGTCGGCGTTGGCGCCAGCCGAGTGCGCGACCTCTTCAAGCAAGCGAAGGAATCCGCGCCTGCAATTGTTTTCATCGACGAGATCGATGCCGTCGGACGGAGCCGTGGCGTTGGACTCGGCGGTGGCAACGATGAGCGAGAGCAGACTCTGAATCAGCTGTTGGTCGAGATGGATGGGTTTGACAATCAAACAGGCGTCATCGTGATGGCTGCAACGAACCGTCCCGACGTACTCGATGCCGCGCTGCTGCGGCCGGGTAGATTTGATCGGCAGATTCTGATCGATCGTCCCGATCTCACCGGAAGGGTGGCGATTCTTGGTGTCCATGCCAAAGGGAAGCCACTGTCGCAAGAGATTGACCTGGAGACTGTCGCCAAGCGGACGCCTGGTTTCACCGGCGCCGACCTGGCCAACGTGCTCAACGAAGCCACGCTGCTGGCAACCCGCCGCGGCGAAGAGCTTGTGGGCAATGCCGAACTCGAGGACGCCGTCGATAAGGTGATGGCCGGTCCCGAACGGCGCGGCTCCGTCCTGACGCCGACCGAGCGCGAGATCGTCGCCTATCACGAGGCCGGCCACGCCCTTGTCGGGTGGGCCCTGCCAGGAGCGGATCCGCTCCACAAGGTCACGATCATTCCGCGCGGGCAGGCACTCGGCTACACCCAGGCGCTTCCTGCGGAAGAGCGTCGCCTGATGCATCGCAGCCAGCTGTGGAACCAGATGGCCATGCTCGCCGGCGGCCGTTCTGCGGAGGAGCTGGTGTTCGGCGATCCGACCACAGGAGCGTCAAACGACTTGGAGAAGGCGACGCAGATCGCCCGAGAGATGGTGACCCGTTTCGGCATGACCGAAGCCTTGGGATTCATGCGCCTCAGCGATGGGGAGCAGGGCTTCCTCGGCCAAACCGTCGGGGGGCAGCAGTCCTACTCGGACGGTACGGCAACGGCAATCGATGCCGAGGTCCGGCGCCTGCTAGACAACTCGCAGCAAGAGGCAGATACCGTCCTAGCGGCGCACCGTGACGCACTCGAGGCGATGGCGGAGGAGCTTCTGGAGCGGGAGACCCTTGATGCCGACGACATCGCTCGGCTCTTCGTCGACGTGCCCAAGTGGCGTCGCGAAGCCGGGGGCAACGGTGTTCTGCGACGCTGCCCGGAGGCGGTGGACAGCGACGCCGCTGCGTAGGACTGAATGAGTAAGGCACCGTCGGCGGGTGCCCAGTAACTCCGACGCTAGAGCGTGTGCCTTCGTTGGTTTTGTATCGGGTATTAGGGGGTCGTCGGGCTGCAGCGAAACTCAACCAGGTAGATCTGGACGAACCCCGGATCCCCGTGACCGCGGGCGAATCGCGAAACGGAGGCCACCCCGGCTGGCAACCACCGGGCGCCGCGGTCCCTCACTCGAGCAATCGAACGAACGTGTAGACGCCTTCGAGGATCCCGTAGGCGGGGAACATACCCCAGACGATCACCCAATAGACGAACGTGTTCTCGCGGAATCCCATGTCGCGATCCCAGATGAAGATGGGGATGGCGGTGTACCAAAACGGCACCGATCCGACCAGGGCGAGCAGGTATCCCCAACGTTCACCGAGCAACATCCCGATGCTGCCGGCGATCTGTAGCGGTGCCCAGAAGAACGGGTCGGCCCAGGCCCACCCCTGGTTGTATGCGAAGTAGGCCGTGGGGTCGGTATCTGCCGGACTGCTGCCGTAGACATTCTTGATGGTCCATTCCGCGCGCGGTCGCAACACGGCCACCAGTTGCAACGACGCCAGGAGCCCCATCAGCAGCAGACCCCCGATAGCAACGATCCAAGTGAGCAGCGTTGTTTCCACGGGAGTGTCCTTTCTACGGAACCATCATTTGCGAGTTGGCGACGAGGATCGTGAGCAGGCCGGTGCCGAGGTTGGCTACCGTCCAGATCGGGCGAAACGGGTCCCTCGTCGTTGCGTAGTCGTCACCGGACTTCCGATGATTTGCCGTCCAGAACCAGAAGCTCGCGGCGTGATAGGTCAGCACTACTCCCGGCAGCCACGCCCAGGCGTATGCCCACGACGCGTCGATGATCAAGCCGATTGCGGCGACGCCGTAGGTCCATCCGATCAGTGAATCTGCAACCGCGATGGCATGCTCGTAGCTCTTGTGCTCGGGACGCATGCCTGCTTCTTGTAGGCCGAGACGTGTCGCCAGGTCCCAGTTCGTCAGCGAGAACAGCTGGCCTCCGAAGTGGAGGCCGAAACCAATGACCAGAACCAACAGTCCTGCAACAACGTTTGCATAGGGGAAGATCTGGTCCATCGTTGGTCCTCCTAGCTAGGTGTCGGGGTCCGCGGGGACAAGCAGCGAGAACAGGCGCATCGCGTTGGTCACGATCCGGCCCGCAACGTCTTCACCGGGTACCGTCCGCTGGTTGATCAGGTTGAAGGTCTCGCCGTCGATGTAGGCGTACACGATGTTGCACGCCTCCTCGGCCACAGCCGGGTCGGTGTTTGGAGCAGAGGCTGCGAACGCATCCACCAGCCAACGCTTCATTGAGACGACGGTTCGGAGGATGTCTGACGGGAACTCGGGACCGACCGGGTCGGAGCCAATGAATCGATAGAGACCGGGGTTGTCCTGCGGATATGTGACGAGGTTGGTGATGAGGCGCTGGCGGTGCTCGCCGGGGGGGAGGGAGCTGTCCA
>Ga0316201_10001264_pt1 | contig 16736 bp, 13 predicted proteins | sample CS6wburrow_MG_FD_204516 | JGI IMG/M metagenome (GOLD analysis project Ga0316201, IMG submission 204516) | Coastal sediment microbial communities from Delaware Bay, Delaware, United States - CS-6 worm burrow | ecosystem: Environmental > Aquatic > Marine > Coastal > Sediment | place: USA... | reverse complement strand
TGCTGCTGCCAGTAATCCTGCAACGCGAAAATCAGGCCCTGAAAAGTGGAAACGTCGTAATTCATTACATTCAGCTCTAAAGAAGCCGGCTAGTATAAACGCCCAGCCTTTGACACGCCATATTTGCCCGTTTGTTCATACAGTTAGACCTCTCAGGGTGGTTTTTTCACATACAGGCACATTCCTTGCTATATGTTTAACAGGTATCGGGATAAATCAGGCGACACGCCTGCTGAGAACGCGATACATTATATATATCTGATCGAATGCCGATTTAGTAAGTAATCCGTACATTCAGGAGGACCGGTTATGCCAGAGCAACCGCTTTCGCAATCGAGTGACCCAGCCGTTGAGAAGTTAATTCTCGAGCCCAGCGCGCTGGCCCAGTGGCACGCCCTGGTGAAACAGGCCGAGGACAGCTATGGCTGCCATCTCGATGAAGCCATGGAAAGTTACCTGGTGTTTACCCTGATGCGCTTCATGAGCCAGAACAAGCTCGGCGCAACGGCGCTGGCGACTGATTACCTCGAAGCGCACAGCCTGCCTAAATCTCTCAGGCTCGACCAGTTACGTGATGTCGGCGACCAGTGCCTGATTCTTTCCGGCCTGTTTCCGCAGCGTGCCGAAAAACGCCTGGTGCGCGTCAGTTACTACGTCAACATGGGGCGCTCGGCCTACCATCATCTCAGCGGCCAAATCCAGCAATCCACGGCCGAGCTCTACCGTGAGCTGGCCGAAACCTTTGTCACCCTGATGGACCTGCTACAGACAATTCGGGGTTTCAACAGCAGCGTAATGCAACCGATCCAGGCACTGGAGTTGTGGAGTGATACCGGCAGCCAGCGTGCGTTTGCCTCGCTCAATGGATGTTCGACGCCCTTGCACGAATCGTTGATCAATACCGGCCACAAGCAATAACCACACACTAAGCGTGTAATCGTTATCCCGGTGTGGCGCGCAGGTTTGTCGCGCCTGTCATCGCGTGCTGCTTGTTGATACAATATCAACCTGTTAACTCCGCACTGCCCGCATACTCACCATGACTACACCCCGCAAAGCCGTCGCCCTGATTTCAGGCGGACTGGATTCACTGCTCGCCGCGCGCCTGATGCTCGACCAGGGCATTCACGTCGAAGGTATAAATTTTTATACCGGTTTCTGCGTTGAAGGTCACACTCACGCGATTCGCAAAAAAGACAAAAGCAAACCCAAGCGCAACAATGCCTTATGGAGCGCGGAGCAACTTGGCATCAAGCTGCATATCATCGACATTATCGAAGAATACAAGCAGGTGGTGATCAACCCCAAACACGGTTACGGCAGTAACCTTAACCCGTGTCTCGACTGCAAAATATTCATGGTGGGGAAAGCCAAACAATGGATGGATGAACACGGTTTTGATTTCATTATCACCGGTGAAGTCATGGGCCAACGTCCGATGTCGCAGCGTAAAAAAATGTTGCCCGTAGTACTAGAAGAATCTAAAGCCGATGACCGGCTATTACGCCCGTTGTGCGCCAAACATCTCAACCCCACCCTGCCCGAACGCGAAGGCTGGGTGGACCGCGAAAAACTGCTCAGCTTTCATGGCCGCAACCGCAAGCCACAAATTGCGCTGGCTAAAAGATTAGGCTTTGATGATTTTGCATCACCCTCGGGCGGCTGCTGTTTTTTGACCGACAAAAATTATTCGACCAAGCTGGCAGACCTGTGGCAGGCGCAAAAAAGCCGGGACTATGAACTCGACGACATCATGTTATTAAAAGTCGGCCGTCACCTGCGGCCCAAACCCAATTACAAACTGATTATCAGTCGTGAAGAAGGTGAAAACCGTTTTCTCAGTGGTTATCGAAAAACGTTTTCCAGTATCGAACCCGAAAGCCACGAAGGCCCGCTGGCCCTGGTCGATGGTACGCCGGATGATGCCGATCTTGAGTATGCTGCCCGCATTGTCGCGCGCTTCAGCCAGGGCCGCGATGCCGACACAGTCACGCTGAAAGTAAACCACGCCGGTCATGAAAAAATCATCAGCGTCACACCCATGCCCGCCGATGACATTCCAAAGGAGTGGTATGTCTGATCAAAGTTTTACACTGGATGCACGCAACATGTTGTGCCCTATGCCGGTAATCAAAACCCAGAACAGGATTGCCGAACTGTCACCCGGTGACGTACTTGAAGTTACCTGCACCGACCCGGGTGCGCTCAATGATATTCCGGCGTGGTGCCGGATTAATGGTCATAGCATTATTGAGACGCGTGAGCTGGGTGATGAAGTTGTGGTTATTATCAGGGTCGGCAACTGAATCGCAGGTAAGAATTGCGCAGTTTTTATATGTAACAGGGTGTTGTGTGTTTACTGGTTGATTTTTAGTGTGCTGATGCATTGCTTTTCGCCTTGCTGGCGAGTCACTTTACAAATCACGTCCCTGTGATTTGCCCTTCGGGCCATGCTTCGCATGTTCAAATTCGATCCCGTCGAATTTGTCTTTTGCTTGTCCAAAAGAAAGTAACCAAAGAAAAAGACACCCCAACGCCACAGCCGCTCATAAACAACATGAGCGGTTCCCTCGTCGGAAGCAATCGTCGGGGCCGCTGCAGAACTCGCGAGTAAACAACACTCGCTCAGACAGCTGCAGCGGAAAACTCCCCGTCGATTGCATCCTCCTCGGCTGCGTCGATGGGGCCGAAAAGCAGACACAGCAAATAACAGTAAACACAAAAATGTGTCCTGTAGATGTAAGGGGACTATAACTCTATGGAAGACATGTTTGAAATGACTTATCGCATTTGTGATCAACAATTAAGTGTGTGAATCGCAAGACTCATAAGTTTTTTGAAATGTCTTGTTTTTGCTTTTTACCCCCCCCCTTTTGGCGCAGCCGAGGAGGGCCTGGTTTGCGAGGGGTTTTCCGCTGAAACTGTCTGAGCGAGTGTTGTTTACTCGCGAGTTTTTCAGCGGCCTCGCAAACCAGGCTCGACGAGGGAACCGGCTGTTTTCTAGCCGGCTGTGACAGTGGGGCGGCCTTTCTTTTGGTTACTTTTCTTTGGCCACGCAAAGAAAAGTGACTCGCCAGCAAGGCGAAAAACAATGCCATGTAGTACTGCAATTAAAACAGTAAACAAGACCAGATCCAACGATCCACAAAAAAGGGCGGCCACTGGCCGCCCTTATACAATTATCGCTAATTGCGATTATGCGCTGATAAGCTTTTGTATTTCTGCCATCGACTTCACTGCGGGGCGCTGTGAATTGATGTAGTGCGGCATTCTGCGCATTGCTGCACTGGCTGCATTACCGCTGTCAAAACCACCGTAGACCAGAACGTATTTGTTGCCATTGGTGTAATACGCCAGTGGCTGTTTCAGGTAATGGTTATAGCGTATGGCAATTTCATACATTTCTTTTTTATTGCTCACGCTTGCGAGTGCAATTACAAACTTGTTCGGTGACTGTTCAGCAATCCACTGCGAACCATGGATAGTATTGTCACCGCCAAAATCATTCAGCGGCGAAATTCGGCTGATGCGGCCATCCAGGCTTTGTGACTGGTCATCAAGGTTCTGCACTTTCTTGTTCACAACTGTCAGCTTGTCATTGAGCACGTCGACTTCATCAGCCAGTTTTTCATTCAGTGCTACCAGCTCGTTATTCACGTGCTGATTAAACGCACCCAGTTCAGTCGTTACATCAGCTATCTGCGTATCGACCACCTCTACACGTTCGGTTGTATTCACAGCGACTGTATCATTGTAGCTAGACTGGTAGAAATATAATCCGACTAGCGCCAGCGCCAGCAGAACCAGTGACACACTCGCAATTCTGAAATGCTTGCGTTCGGTACCACCAAGATCGAACAGGTTTTGTGCTAATTGCGAAACGTTTTTCTGTATACCGAAAATCAATGAACCATGCCTGTCGCTTTCAAGTTGCAGCGCTTCGGTATGTGCAATCAGCTCGCGCACTGATTCAGTAAGATCAGATGTGCGGTCATCAAGGAAACCAACCGATACATCCAGCTCGCGCGTTTTGTCTGACAGCCTGGTGCTCGATGCTTCAAGCTCGGCAGCACGCTTGTCGAGTGCTTCGTCAATTTTTTCCAGCTTGAGAATTTTTGCCTTGCTGACTTCTTCAGCCGTGCGCAGATCATCGGCCAGCTGTTCATCACGGCGTTGCGTGGTGTTGGCCAGTGAGTCAATTTCGGCGACCAGTTTGTGCTCGGCTACCAGCATGGCTTCCTTGACATCACGAATGCTCAGCTGGATCTGCGTGCTGGTGTCGTGTGATTCTTTTACCAGGTGATCGACACGGCCGGCCAGCGCTTCGTGCTGGCGCGTGATATTACTGTTCTGTACCTCTGAAGTGGCTTCCAGTTTTTCAAGATCAGCCGCTGACTGTACTGCAAGCTGCGAGATATCAACCGTCAGCTTTTTAATTTCGCCGTCGATGTTGTCTGAAATTGTAGACAGTGACTTGTAGGTTTTATCCAGTTCGCCGAGGCGTTTGTAGGTATCGGAAACCTTGGACGTCAGGTCAAGTTCTTTGTCACCCATACGGTCGAGGCCTTCTTCGACGCTGGCCTTTATAGTACCTAGCGTGAGATTCAGATCGCCAAGACTGCCTTCGAGGTGGTCTATTTTAGAGTTGATGTCCCTGGCCTGGACCTGGGCTTCGCCGGGCATCTGCACCAGCGTGTCATTGGATGTTGATTTGGCTGCAGACCGGGTCTGCACGTCTTCTAGTTTTTGAGAATTCATCTTGTTTTTAAACCTGGTTATGATCGTTTATTGCCGGCAAACCGCCCCGGACCATACAAATGCGGGCAATTATAGCATATTAGTGTTTGGTAATATAGATGCAGGTCATGATTTCTGCTGGTTAGCAGGCGGGTTTATTGACCCGGTCGGGTCGGCAAAGTTTTAGCTGCCCTTCCGTGGGCCGTACGCTCTTAAGAAACAGGATATTACCCTTTCTGGTTTACTGCCCCGTCGCCAGGTAAGTACCGACTACAACTGCATCAAAGCTATTAGACAAATTATAAGCGCCATAGGCACCTTCAGCAGCGGCACCAACCAGATTGATGCCGATCTGTCCATTCATCCCGGTACCGCCCGTACCATTGCATAGTGCAAATGCACACGTACCAGCCAGGCTTATAACACTACTGTTGCCAGATATAAACTCGATTGTTAACTGCGATGCAGTTATAAGATTACCACCAATATCCGCCGTAACTGACAATCCAGTTAACTCGCCTGTTCCATAGTTAATATCAAAAGCAATATTTTGAGTACCAACTCCTGATGAGGATGGCCCTACAAATGTCGGTAAAGTACCGTCAACACTTGTGTAGCTTAGTGTCCCGGTTGTTGGCAACACTGCAGTGAGTGCCTCTGCGCCGATAACGTGAATATCACTCGCTGTAACCGCGCCTATGCCACCTTCTACAAGTGCGTAACCACCAGACCATCGGCTCCAGATAACGCGCAGATCCTGGTCACTACCACTCTCAACGAGTGCGCCACCAGTCGAATCGAACGTTGTGGCTATAGGACTTACGTCTACAAGATCTCCGGCGAATGCAGAAATTGAAGTCGCATCATGTGTAATCGAGTCAGCTGGATTGACGGTATCTGCAACGTACTCATGAGAATCTACAAATCCTGAACCAAAATCAATTGTAACCACAGCGTCTAATTTATTAAGCACAATTGGAATCAATGGCGGTGGCGGATCAATAATTGAACCACTATCAGTCGTGCCACCACCCGCTGCATCACCCACATCAAAATCATATGTTTCAACATCGTTGATCGCTACATTATACGGCGCGACCGGTTCATTAATCTGTTGCGGCGCATCTTCATTTGTTGCTGCGAACGCTGACTGCCCCTGGGCCAGCGAAATATCGCCGCCTTTAGTTTTCATGGTGATAATGCCGGTATCGTTTTTCACGTACATACCGTCGGGCAGCAGGTTGCCATCAGCATCAAAACAATCGGCCTGGCAGAGCTTTACAAAAAAACCGGTGCCGCGTATACCAATGGTGGCCACCGTGGTGCGGAAGCGGAAATTGTCGCGCTTGAATTTGCCGAGCAGGCCGGTGATCTGGCGCGCACCACCGCGCAACAAACTGAAAAAGCCTTTCTGTTTGGTGTCATCGCCGGCGACAAAGTTATATTCATCAATTTTATATTCCGAGCCCGGGTACACAGAGACCATGCCACCGTCGCTGAATCGTACGTGCATGCGGCCACGTTTACCGGTGACCAGGGTATCGCCTTCAAATATTTTGGCACCCTTGAGCAGCTTGCGCTTGTTGCCATCACTATCCAGCGCGTGGTAATCACCGTAGCCATAAATAATACTGCCAACATTTGCGAATGCGCCGGTTGATACAAGCAGCGAACACAACAGCAAAACAAGTGAGTATTTATTAAATAATTTCATGAGTATCTCCGCCTAAAATTCCTTGCGTAGGTTCACCATCGCGCGTGTGCGCGTGTATGAACTCAGATCTGCGTTTGAATCATTTTTGGTGTAACTGATTTCAGGTTTCAGTGACCAGTCTTTCGGAAAAGTATAATTTGCCGCCAGCTGCAGGTTTATATAATCATCTTGGTGCGTGATATTGAAAATGTCGGGGCCGTGATAATCACTGGACTGGTACGCCAGCACACCGTTCCAGCTCAGTCGTGATGATGTTCTGAGTTGCGCGCCTGCGCGCACACCAAAGTAATCACGGCCGGCAAAAGTCGCGGTTGACGATTTTTCATCTTCAGTGCCGAGATAACCAGTGAGATAAATCACCGGCTGGTACTGCGCAGCCATGGCGTGTATCCAGGAAACACCGCTGGATAACTGGTCAGCATCGAGTGTGCTCGCATCAGGGTATTTCAGCGTAGCGTATTGCGCGAACACACTCAGCATGTTGCGCGCATCGAAAGTATGCTGCCACTGGCCGTTCAGGCCAAACAGGTTGCGGCTGGTTTTGCTGTCAACTGCAAAGTTTTGTGCGACGAGTGCAACGCGGTATTGTTCTCGGCCCTGCAAAAAATGCAGCCCCAGCGAACCTTCAGCATTACGGGTTGAAAACTCGCTGGCATCACTGGCCTGGTAGAACTCGAGCTTGCCGTTACCATACCAGTTGAGATTGTCCTTGAGCGCACGGCTGAAAGAGCCACCGCCTTCGACTCTTGCTACCGGTGAATCTGTTTCAGGCTTGTTGACATTGAACACCAGCCCGCCCGGTGCTGTAATCTGCGATGAGGCTGTCGCGCTGTTCACGTTGCTGTCGAAACCGATACCGGCTTCGGCATAAATACTAGTGCGCTGCTTGCCACCGAGAATACGTTCATCAATCGATGACACATAACTGTCGATCAAGGCGCGTGCCGCGTCGGGCATTTCGGCCTGTTTCGCCTTGTCAAATTCTGCACGCGCGGCCTGGTTTTCACCGATCAGGTAATAGGCTTTGGCGAGTTCGGCGCGAGCCGCAGCATTATCAGGATTACTATCGAGCACCCGCTCTAGTGCGAACACCGCCTGCAGCGGCACCCCGGCATCAATCGCGGCTATACCTAGCTGGTAGTCGAACGCGGGATCGCCGGCATATTTATCCGCCTGGCCAAGCAGCAGCTGGTAGGCCTGTTTGACCTGGCCGCTTGCGCGTAACGCGCTGGCCTTGTCGAGCAGGGCCTGGTCGGCAATTACGACGGCGCTCATGCTGAGCATGAGCGCACAGAAGAATAATTTGATCGGGGTTGTATACAATTGCATAGCGCTTCCTTTACCTTGCCTGCTGCAGTCTTGTTATTAAACACCCGCTATTGTTTCGTATTCAAGGGCGTTTCGTCAGAATAACATAGAGCCTACCCCATATATAAGGTATCACCAGCGAACTGCGTCACAGATTGCCCCAACCCCAAAAGGTGCGGCTACCGCGCCTTTACATGACTATCATGAAATCAGGCTAAAGATCTAGCAGCAACTTCAGCGGTACGCGCATGCCGGCAATCTTGCAGGCCTGCTGGCCATACCCATAGGGAAACATTTTGTAGACGTACTTGCGGGTGGCTTTTTCCTTGCCATGACGCGACCTGAGTTCACGCAATAACAGCCGGTGCTCGGGCACGCTCTGGCGTTCTTCGTAATACTCACGGACAAACGTGACCACTTCCCAGGCCTCGTCTGTCATTTCAATATTTTCTTTTTCAGCTAGCGCATGTGCAACAGCTTCATCCCATTGCGCCGGATCCAGCAAATAGCCTTCCCTGTCGAGTGCAATTGTTTCACCATTTACATTAAGCATTTCTGATTACCCCCCGGTTCATTCCTGCTTAAGCCAATCCATCATATACTGCGCTATTTGCAGCGTATTATTGATATCCAGTTGTAGCAGGTCATCTATCCCCGCGGGCATGCAAAACGCTAACACGATAATTCTGATTAACCCGTAAATATACTTCGAAACTGTGTCAGCTTTTGTTTCATGCTCGTGGTACGAATGGTTTCGAACAGCTCAGCAATATTAAATGCATGATGGGTTTCGTAGGCCACGCCCAGTTGTGGCATATCTGCAAGGCCGATTTCTCTGGCGTGATCGACAAAGTCCGCATTCTTCCAGAAAAACGCGCCGGGCATGGTCGTTGGTATGACCACCACGTAGAACAATGCACGCCCTATCACATTGCTGGCGACGAGGACGGCGCCCAGGCATGCAAAAGCAATTACACCGAAGTTGTCCTCGAGTACCATATAGTTGCTCAGCAGCAACGCTACCAGCAACAGCGCGTTGCGCAACCAGTAGGCCTTCCCATACTGTGTCGTCTGTAGATAAAACGAGGCAGCGCCTTCGCTCGTAGCTGAACGCAGGCTGATTGCATGGCCGCAAAGTCCGACCAGCTCCAGTAATACGCCCAGGCTGATCATGCCTGTCAGCAGAATGCCGAGACTGAACGTCATGCTGGAAAATACCAGCGCGATGGCTGCAATCAATAATGCGCCAAGTGTCAGCCCGGTTGAAACAAAGCTGGCAGCGGTATACCAGTGGTTCCAGAACGGACGTGCTTCGATGCGATACAGCTTGTACATGAAATAACCGCCGAGTACCGCGCCTGCAAGCGCAATCACCGCAAACCCCCACTGGATTTCCTGCACATACGGAAAATCAAACAGGGCAAAAAAGCTGTAACCCAGCAAGCCGGTATAAAATGCCGATACACCCGCAATCTCGCGACTCACCGGCGAGTGTCTTAAATTATAAAACCCGCGGTAAAAACGGTGCGGCTTGCCAAGATGCATATTGAGTTTAAACAGGCCAAAGCTCATTAACACCAGCAGTACCACCAGGAGTGGAATCATCGCGCCGCTGGTTTGAAAAACCTTCACGGGTGCGAGCCAGACACCCGAAAGCAATAATATAAATGCAGCCATCACGGTTTGTGCGCTCAGGGTAAACGCGATGTGTGCGTTTTCGTGCGAACCCAGCAACCTGCCCCAGTTCCACTCGCGCTTCACGCCAGACTTGCTATCGACCACCGGTTTAAACGTTTCTGACTTTTCATCGCGATGGTACTTGACCGGGCTTTGATCTACGCGCTGCATATCACGTTGCGGTGTGCGCGTTTGTTGAAAGCGTATATTCGGACGGGTAATGTCGGTGCGCGGAAAGCCGGGGATTTCTGTTTTCGCCTGGCTGCGATTTTCCGGGACATTTTCGATCACGCCGAAATCAAGCGCATTGCCCAGGCAGGCGGTTACGCAGGCAGGCTTTAAACCCACTTCGAGACGATCGACGCACATATTGCACTTGGTGACCTGGCCCTTGACCGGGTCGAGCTGCGGTGCGTTATAAGGACATACCCAGGTGCAGTAACCACAGCCAAAACAGATATCCGGGTCCTGCAACACCGCGCCGTATTCAGCGAACTTGGTATAGGCGCGCGTCGGGCAGCCTTTTAAACACACCGGGTCATCGCAATGATTGCAGGCCATGGAAATATTCAGCCGCTGGTAGGCCGGGTAGGTGCCGCCTTCGACAAAGCCGACAGAACGAAACGCGATATGTGCAGGGTTGTCATTCTTTTCACTGCAGGCGGCTTCACAGGCGTGGCAGGCGATACAGTTATCAGCATTAAAATAAAACCCGTGCTGCTTGTAGCGGTTCGGATTTTCACCAATCTCGCCATCACCGTTGATGTTTAATGAAGACTCACGGCGCGGATCATCCGGCCCGACCGTTTCTATCGGTGCGCCATAACAATTGTGCGACTTGCTGGTGAAATCATTCAGCAGGGCGTAGCCGGGTTCATTTTCTCTTCTTTCAAACACAGGTATGTTCCTTATCTAGAATGCACGCATTTCCATGCTGAGTTTTGCCGCCGCCACCTGGTCGTGCAGTTTTTCGATCCTGACTGCCGACTGCTTGTACGCAGGCTGGCGCGAATGCGGATCGAGCAGGCCCAGCGTCAGGCGGTTGGCGCAATCATGAAAATGGAACGGCAGGAAAATCATATTTTTCGGCACGCGCTGGGTCGGTGTCGCCATCACCACGGCATCGGAACGCCGCGACACCAGGCGTACGTATTCGCCGCGCTGTATTTCGAGCTCGGCAGCCAGGTCAGGATTAATTTCGATAAAGGGTATCGGGCTGTATTTATTATTATTGCCGATCTTGCCGGTCTTGCTGCGGCCGTGCCAGTGCTCGATCAGGCGACCGGTGTTGAGCCAGACAGGAAATTTTTCATCCGGTACTTCGTTATTATCGATAAACGGAAGGGGTATAAGTTTTGCCTTGCCGTCTGCGTAACGGAATGTTGCGGGCTCAGTGTATAGACGTTTTCCACCTGCAGGCGGCGCTTCATTATTTTTGAGCTGGGTTTCGGTATAGGGCCATTGCACACCGCGATTTTTTTCAATCAGTTCATGGCTCATGCCGGAGATATCCGCCAGCCGACCTTTTGATATGCTCGCCATTTCAAGAAATATTTCCGACGCTTTCTCAGGGAAGCTGACTCTGGCGTCTTTATCAAACCGCTTTGCCATCTGGTTGAACACCCACAGGTCCGCTTTGGCTTCGCCCGGTGGCGCAGCGATCGGTTTAACAATATTTATGCGGCGTTCGGTGTTGGTCATCACGCCTTCTTTTTCCGCCCAGGTACCTGCAGGAAGATAGACATGTGCGTACTGCGCGCTTTCGGTATCTTCATAACAATCCTGCACTGCGCAGAATTCGAGTTTTTGCATGGCGCGGCGCACGCGCTCGGAATTTGGCAAGGACGATAAGGGATTGGTCGCGATTAACCACAGGCCTTTAATTTGCCCGGTTTCAATCGCGTGGTAAATATCGGTTTGAAACATACCACGCTTTCTCGGCAGGAAGGCTTCATCGATGTTCCAGAATTCTGCAATCTCTTTTCGGTCCTGCTCGTTTTCCAGCACGCGGTAGTTCGGCAGGCCCGAGCACGAAGACCACTCGCGCGTACCCATCGCGTTACACTGCCCGGTTATAGAGAGCGACGTGCCACCCGGCTTGCCGATGTTGCCGGTAATCAGCGCAAGATTATTAATGCCGACGACCCCATCCGAACCGTGGGTCGACTGGTTAATGCCCATGGTCCAGATCGACATTGCCGCGCCCGCGTTGGCATACAGGCGCGCAACGCTGCGTATGGTGTCTTCATCGATGCCGCATATTTTTGCCGCGGTGGTCGGGTCGTATTTGGCGACTTCTTCGCGCAGTGCTTCGATCCCGTTGGTGTTTGCCGCGATGTAATCTGCGTCTTCGAGTTTTTCAGCGAGGATGACGTGCATCAGCGCATTCTGTAATACCACGTCGGTGCCCGGTGTTATCGGCAAATGGATATCAGCGAACTGCGCCAGCATGGTGACGCGCGGGTCGACCACGATCAATGGAAACCTGCGTTTTTCCTGCGCGTCCTTCATACGCCAGTAAATGATCGGATGTTGCTCAGGCAGGTTTGAGCCCCAGGCGATCAGGCAATCGGTATGTTCAAAATCTTCATAACATCCGGGCGGGCCGTCGGAACCAAACGAACGCTTGTAACCCGACACGGCTGAAGCCATGCACAGGGTGGTATTACCGTCATAGTTATTGGTGCCGATCAGGCCGCGCGTGAGTTTACCAAGCGTATAAAACTCTTCGGTTAACATCTGCCCGGTTGAAATCACCGCGAATGAATCACGACCGTACTTTTCCTGGATACGACGAATTTCATCGTGAGTTTTATCCAGTGCCGTATCCCAGTCCGTCGGCTGCCAGTCCTCATGCCACTGCTCACGTATTTTAGGCACCGTGCCACGGCCAGCAGAATCAAACAGCTCGTGTTCGAAAATACCTTTCAGACAAAGTTTGCCGCGGTTGACATCAGCATCCGCAACGCCGCGCGACGATACCGGCTTACCCGCTTCGTTCAGGCCGACTTCTATCGAACAACCCGTTGAGCAATAACCGCAGGTGGCGTACTTCCACTCGACCACGCCCTTGTCTGCGATCTTGATCGGGTTTTTATTTTTACGACCGAATAGCATGTTTTCTCACTGCATTAAAAAGCCAAATATTTATTCCGCGAACAACGCTTATGAACGCGAAGTTACAATTTATGCAGCGACGGCGACTGCCAGGCTGATATACACTTTGCCGTTCTCGACCTTGGTCGGGAATACATTGGTACAACCTTCGTCAGGACCCAGCGCCTGGCCACTGGCAAGATCAATTTTCCAGTTGTGTAACGGGCATGTGACAGACGTACCGTGCACAATGCCCTGCGACAACGGTCCCTGTTTGTGCGGGCATTCATCTTTCATGGCGAACACTTCGTCACCTGAAGTGCGAAATATCGCTATGTTCATGGTGTCGGTTTTGATTACGCGTGATCCGAGTTTAGGAATTTGATCAAGCGCGACAATTTCGGTCCAGTTATTCATCTTTGTTACCCAGCAATTCTTAACGGTGTAAATTCATGTGAGGCCTCGCCTTCAGCACGCGCTTTCCACGGGTCGATTTGCGCAAATTTCTGGCCGAGCTTGAATCGCTCGTACAGTGCTTTACGCTCTTCCGCGTTTTCGACCACCGCCTGCTTGATGCTGCTCAGGCCAACGCGCTCAACCCAGGGCGCGGTACGCTCGAGGTAATGCGCTTCTTCGCGATACTTCTGGGTGAATGCGCCGCAGTATTCCAGCACTTCGGCTTCGGTCTCGACCTTGCACAGCAAATCGGTGACGCGTACCTTGATGCCACCGTTGCCGCCGACGTGTAATTCATAACCTGAATCCACGCACACCACGCCGAAGTCCTTGATCGTGGCTTCGGCACAGTTGCGCGGACAGCCCGATACCGCGAGTTTGAATTTATGCGGCATCCACGAACCCCAGGTGAGTTCTTCGAGCTGTACACCCAGGCCGGTCGAGTTCTGTGTGCCAAAGCGACACCAGGTTTTGCCGGCACAGGTTTTTACTGTACGCATGGCTTTGCCGTAGGCATGGCCCGAAACAAAGCCCGCGTCGGACAGGTCTTTCCACATCGACGGCAGGTCTTCTTTTTTGATACCAAACAGGTCAATACGCTGACCACCGGTGACTTTCATTTCAGGCACATTGTATTTATCAGACACATCTGCAATCGTGCGTAGATCTTTTGCGGTGCATAAACCGCCAAACATTCTGGGTACGACTGAATAGCTGCCGTCTTTCTGGATATTGCCGTGCGCACGTTCGTTGATGAAACGCGACTGGCTGTCATCCACGTATTCTTCCGGCCATCTTGCGAGTAAATAATAATTCAGCGCTGGTCGGCACGATGCACAACCGTCCGGCGTTTTCCAGTCCATGAATTCACGCACTGCCGGCATTGATTTTAGTTCATGTTGTTTGATCGCATGGATCACTTCATCGTGCGAATGCTCGGTACAGGGACACATCGGTTTTTTGCTGGGCGCCGCAGAGTAACCTTCTCCGACAGTCGAGGCCAGAATGGATTCGACCAGGCCGGTACACGAACCGCAGGACGATGACGCCTTGGTATGCGCGCGTACTTCTTCGAGAGTGAACAGGCCGCCTTTGCTGATCGCGGTCACAATGTCGCCTTTGGATACGCCATTACAACCGCATATCTCTGCGCTGGCAGGCAGCGACATAATACGTTCAGCGTCACCATGGCCGGCATCGCCGACATCGTGCTGGCCGAATAAAATTGTCTTTCTGAAATCGGCAATACTGGTGCCTTCACGCATCAGGCTGAAGTACCAGCTGCCATCCATGGTGTCGCCGAATAATACCGCGCCTTTTATCTTGTTGTCGCGAATCACCAGTTTTTTATAAGTACCGCTGGCAGAATCCTGTAACACGATAGCTTCATCGCCTTCGGTTTCATTAAAATCACCCGCTGAGAATAAATCAACACCGGTGACTTTTAGCTTGGTTGAGGTGACCGAACCTTCGTAACGCGAAGTACCGATTCTGGCGAGATGGTTTGCACATACCCGCGCCTGGTCAAATAACGGCGCCACAAGGCCGTAACACTGGTGGCGATGCTGCGCGCATTCACCGATGGCGTACACCACCGGGTCAAAGGTTTGCATGGTGTCACTCACCACTACACCGCGCTCGCAATAAATACCGGCTTTTTGCGCCAGTTCGACGTTCGGCCGAATACCCACTGCCATCACCACGAGATCGGCTTCGACTTCACTGCCATCGGCAAACTGCACCGCGGTGACACGGTCTTTGCCGATAATTGCCGCAGTCTGCGCTTCCATCGCAAAATTCATGCCGCGTTGTTCGAGATAACTTTTGAGCAATGTCGACGCCGGCTTGTCGAGCTGGCGCTCCATTAATGAATCGAGTAAATGCACCACGGTGACTTTCATACCGTGTTTCATCAGGCCGTTTGCGGCTTCGAGGCCCAGCAGGCCGCCACCGATCACCACGGCATTTTTATATTCGCGCGATGCTTCGAGCATGGCGTTGACATCGGCGATATCACGGAAGGTAATCACGCCCGGCAAATCCGCACCGGGCACCGGGATTAAAAACGGATCCGAACCGGTCGCAATCAATAATCGGTCATACAGTGCCTCGGTACCGTCTTCGGCCACCACGCAACGGCGCGCGCGGTCAATCTGGGTGACTTTTTTGCCGGCATGCAGGGTAATGTTGTTGTCCGTGTACCAGTCGATATCATTTAGCATGATTTCAGACAGTACTTTTTCTTTCGCCAGTAACGGCGACAGCATGATGCGGTTGTAATTACCGTAGGGCTCGGAGCCAAACACCGTGATGTCGTAAGTATCTGGCGCAAGCTTGATTAATTCTTCGAGTGTGCGGACACCGGCCATGCCGTTGCCCACCATTACCAGGCGTTGTTTCATGGTGTAACTTCCTCAGTACAGCTCGTGACAGGTTCAGAGTTGACCCGCCAGAAACACAAAAATAATCTATTAGCGTTGCCTCATCCCCCGTGTTGCACATACAGCGGTGATGGCGGTACAGGTAGTACCGCAGATTTACTGCTTAGCCAGCAAATTGTTAGCGCACAACTATTCGTAACTCTCATAATGCAATTAGCATGCCTAATCTTAATGATCATAAAATCAGGTGGTTATACGCGATGGACTCAAAACAGGGCGTATAGCCCCGCGCTAGAAAGCAAGATTGTGTGGCATTTGCACCAGAACAGTGCATTGAATAAGGCGCCCGGCTTGCAGCTGGCCAGACAGGGTATTTTAAAGCGCTATTCGATCACGGGATTTTGATCATGGCGTTCGAGCACGGCTGCCAGCTGGCCATCGTGGCGCAACTCGGCACGTTGATGCATAGTCGGGCCCTGCTCATCCAGTATTAATCTGAAATTTTGTTTGCGCTCAGTGCTGGTCGAGGCGCTGCATTCCAGGCTGGCAGCGTGCTCGCCGGCAGCGCTCCAGAAACAGCGCCAGCTCGCGGGTTGATATTTTGTAGTGTCAAAACCGGCCTTGCCATCAAAACCCAGGGTTAATTCAGTGATGCCATAACTGTTGTCGCCGGTCGATTTCCACACCCCGGCGCCGGGATGCGGTGCACAGGCGGCCAGCAGCGCAATGGCTGACACTATATATAGAGTGTGTCTGAAATTCATACTGATGCTGACCGCCTGCTGGAACAATGTCGGCAAGGTTAGCATGGCTGCGTTATCATCTGCCTGATCCCTGGCATACGATATCGATGCCACTACATTAATGCACAACAGGCACAGGACTCACCCAAATGGCGAAGAGCAAAAAATACGCTTATCGTGTGGTACAGGACAACAACAGCTGGACATGCGAAATCACGCGACGGGTGACGTCCCGGGTGACCGTCATTACAAAAAGCCAGGCCGGGTTTACAACCGAGGACGAGGCGACAGCCTGGGGACAGGCACAAGTTAAAGCCCTGCTGAAGAGCACCAACCTGAATGAACGCAACAAGCGCCGCGCCATTAAAGCTGCGCAGCACTGAACGGGCATGCGGCAACGCCATCGGCCAGACCCTGCTGAGCATTCTCGCTTGAAGAAAACTCCGGCCCGTCACAGCATGATCATTGTAGCGCTGTTGATGCTGGCTGCATATGCCACGGCGAATGCCGGCGAAGTAACAATTCTTGCCGCGGATTTTCGCAGCATTGATAACAGGCACTGGACAGTCAAGGTCACCCTGCAACATGCCGATACCGGCTGGGATCATTTTGCAGATAACTGGC
>Ga0316201_10001263_pt1 | contig 16740 bp, 15 predicted proteins | sample CS6wburrow_MG_FD_204516 | JGI IMG/M metagenome (GOLD analysis project Ga0316201, IMG submission 204516) | Coastal sediment microbial communities from Delaware Bay, Delaware, United States - CS-6 worm burrow | ecosystem: Environmental > Aquatic > Marine > Coastal > Sediment | place: USA... | reverse complement strand
TCGTTCCAAATTTATTTTGCGGCCGGATTGATTTTCGTTCCAAATTTATTTTGCGGTTCGATTTTCTTAATATAACTGTACTTTATTCAATCGGGAAACGCTATATTTAAATTCGCCACTGCAAAATAAATTTTGCACTCCAAGAAGGCCGCAAAATAAATTTTGCACTCAAATCAAATTTGTACTTAGCGTAGCACACCGAAGGTTCATTCAATCGGGAAACGCTATATATATACTGTCCACCGTTATAATTTGCGCTTTTGCATTTTGCAAAAAAAACGAAGTGGTTAGTAGAATATGATCGGAGATAAAAAATGCGAAAATTTTCATCTTATGGAGCCGTTGATCGAGAACTACATTATTACGTTCCTCGTCAAGAATTGATAAATGGGGCGATTCAAGAATTAAAAGGTGATAATCCCAACAAAGGCGGACATTACATCACCGTTTGGGCGCCTCGCCAAACGGGCAAAACTTGGATCATGCGAGAAGTGTTCTTAACATTGGCGCAGGAAAAGGATTTTGATGTCGTTATCCTCAGCTTGCAATTTCTTTCTGAGGTGACAGATAGCAATCGTGTGGCTCAACTCATTGCCCAAGAATTGACAAAAAATTTGAACTTAGAGAAACTCAGTATAGAGCGGTTGGAGGATTTTCATCGTTTGTTTGAACGGGGTACCCTCACTAAACCCTTGATTTTGATTTTGGATGAATTTGATGCCCTTGATCAAACAGTGATTGCCGGGTTAGTCGCCGTTTTTCGTCATATTTATAATACGCGCCAAAACCAAGTACACAAATCCACCGCTGAGAAAAGTTACCTGTTACATAGCATCGCTTTAATCGGAGTCCGCGCCGTTTTGGGCATAGAAAATCTCAGAGGTTCGCCTTTCAATACCCAACGTAGTGTACCTATTCCTAATTTGACTTGTGATGAAGTCACTGAACTGTTCAAGTCGTATCAACAAGAAAGTGGACAATCAATTGAACCTGAAGTTGTTCAACGCTTATGGGCTGAATTTCAAGGACAACCGGGTTTAACGTGTTGGTTTGGAGAATTATTGACGGAAACGTATAATCAAAACCTTGAACAACCCATTTTACACCCCTATTTTGAAGGAATTTATGCAAAGGCACTTAATCTGCTGCCCAATAACAACATTTTAAACATTATCAGTAAGGCAAAACAACCCCCTTACAAACCGTTTATTTTGGAATTGTTCCAAACCAAAAAGAAAGTCAATTTTCTCTATGATGATCCCATCATCAATTTTTTGTATATGAATGGGGTGGTGGATATTGAAGAAGTTGGCACTAGTGAAATTTATGTCAAATTTCCGTGTCCATACATACAAAAGCGATTGTTCAATTATTTTGCGAGAGAGTTGTATCAGGAAATGGATGGCTTATATGGGCCCTTTGAGGATTTGTCAGATACGATTACTGATCACAACATAAACATCCGTCAATTATTAGTGAGATATGAGCAATATTTGCAAGCGAATAGAGAAATGATCTTGAAAGAGGCCCCAAGGCGTAAAAATGATTTACGTGTCTATGAAGCGGTCTTTCATTTTCATTTTTATCTTTATCTCGTCAGTTTTCTTCGCAATTATGAGGCACAAATTTATCCCGAATTTCCAACGGGCAATGGGCAAATTGATTTATTAATACGTTATGCCGGGCAGTTGTTTGGATTAGAGCTAAAGAGCTTTGCCGATCAAAGAAGCTATCGAAAAGCGTTGGAGCAAGCGGCAAAATATGCTCAAGAATTATCGGTGACGGAAATTTGGTTAGTCTTATTTATTGAAAGCGTTGATGAAAAAAATCGCGAACTGTTTGAGACTGATTACTTTGAGAATGCAAGAGGTGTTACTGTGCATCCTTTGTTTGTGCAAACGGGAAAAGGATGATTTTGACACTCGTTCAACCACCGAATTAGCAAACTGATTGAATTAGGGATACTTGGGGGGAGTACAACCGATTAGCGGAATCAACCGTTTTTTGGAGGCCCATGAGCAGTGGGGCCGGTTGGCATAATTGGGCCATCATCGCAAAATAAATTTGGAACGAAAAGAAGGCCGCAAAATAAATTTTGCACTCCAAAAAGGCCGCAAAATAAATTTTGGAACGAAAAGAAGGCCGCAAAATAAATTTAGAACGAAAATTGGGCAGAATTGATAATGACTATTTTTTTTTAGAAATGCGCCCAAAACCATTTACAGTATCAATTCCTTAACCATGTCAATTTCACTTTCCCATCTCCACACCTATTGTGGACATACAGATACTATTAGTGCACTCGCTATAACGCCAGATGGTTCATATCTCATCTCTGGCTCCTATGATAAAACGTTAAAAGTTTGGGCCTTAGCATCGGGCAAAGAAAAATATACGCTGGCGGGCCATTATAATCACGTCACTGGGGTAGTCGTTACGCCCGATAGTACGTCTGCTATTTCATGCGCCGAAGATAAATCCCTCAAAATCTGGCAGTTAAAGACTGGCACCGAACAATTTTATTTGCAACAAGCCCATTTTAATCGCATTTTGGCTTTAGCCATTACCCCAGATGGTTCACGAATTATAACGGGTTCCAGAGATCACAGCTTGAAGGTTTGGGATTACGCCAAATTAGAGAGGGAGCAAGAATTGTGTACCTTAACGGGCCACACGCATTGGATTAACGCCGTTGCCGTTACGCCCGATGGCAATCAAGCCATTTCAGCGGCCAGAGATAATACCTTAAAAATATGGGATTTAAACCGAGGCCAACTCTTGGAGACATTGCAAGGGCATACTTATTTTGTCAGTGCGGTGGCAGTCACACCTGATGGTTCTTCAATCGTTTCTGGCTCTTGGGATAACACGCTAAAAGTTTGGGATTTGAAAACGGGCGATGAAATACGTACACTCACTGGACATACCGATTACATCGAAACCGTGACAGTGACACCAGACGGGTTATATATTATATCGGCCTCTTATGATAAGACTTTGAAAATTTGGGCATTGAATACGGGCGCGTTACTCGCCAATTTCACGACTGAAGAAAAATTAACCCGGTGTGTCGTGACATCAGATGGCAAAACCATTATGCTTGGTGATCAAGTTGGGCACATTAGGGTGTTGAGTGTCATGACTTCGGTGCCAAGCGGCTTTGCGTGAGATTAAAAATGCCACCCTTTTTGAAATTATATTTCTGAAAATATATAGTAAGCGGTTTAAATCTTTTCAGATATACAATCACATTTCTAAAGGAGTGCAAAATTTATTTTGCCGCCTGATTTTCGTTCCAAATTTATTTTGCCGCTTTGCTCTTTTCGTTCCAAATTTATTTTGCAGCGGCGAATATAAATGTACGTCATGAGATCGGGAAAGGCTATAAATAACTTAAACGATTTGGAATAGACAATGGCCTATAGTGATTTTAAAACCTTAGATCAAATAAATGAGCAATTAGGGATAATAATAAATGAAGCGAATAAAATATATAGCCATATTGAACCGGTTGAGGTTTCTCAATGGTTTATAGAGACCATGAAAAGAGCCTATACCAAAGCGGTTACCATAGGAACGGAAGTGGCGAGGCAAGCCTTAATAGTGGATCTGGTCTTAATTGAGTTAGAGGGGCATGTACCTATAAGCTTTTTCTTAGGGACTACTTTTAATGTCGATAGCAGTAAAGGGTTAACCGGTGCGCCTGATGGTTTAATCAGTAAAAGTCACAACCAATTATATATCGTGTCCCCGGTTATTGTATTAGTAGAAGCCAAGAAAGGCGATTTAGGAGAAGCGTTACCTCAGTGTCTAGCCGAAATGGAGGCCGCTAGGATATTTAATGAACGAAAAAACAATAGTATTCCTACGGTCTATGGCGTAGTGACTAATGGGGAATTATGGCAGTTTCTCAGTTTAAAGGATAACACCGCGACGATAGATGTTTGTTCCTATACTTTTGGCGGTGGGGACAAAATAATAGGGATATTGAAATCGTTTATTTGAGGGCTAATCAAAATAACAAATGTCCTAACATAGCCTTGCAACCTTAGCCTCAAGCCGTGCGGCTGAAGAGAGAGGTGATGCGAAAAAACCGTCGTGGAGATTAATTATGGGATTTGGAAATTTTAAAACGGATGCTGAAGTCGCTGAAAAATTCAACCTTATAATAAGAGAGGGATTTTTCATAGAAACTTTGCCCTTTAATATACCAGAGAACAAACGTGATGAAATTAAGGCGTTATTAGATGACCCTCTCGCTTATGTTTCTGAATACGCCATTTGTGAAGATATTATTAAACCTATATTAAGGGTATTAGATAAAGCTTATGAGGAATTTCGGGTTTGGTCACATATATTCTATGATGTAGAAGCCTCTTTGAATCTTTCCGGTACACCGGATTTTCTAATTGCTCGTCCCAAAAAAGTAGGTATTGGTAATTTGATAGATGTTCCACCTCTGTGTGTCATAGAGGCTAAAAAGCGTGATTGGGATAACGCTTGGGGGCAAGCATTGGCGGAATCTTATGCCGCTTCGACGCAAGGGGCGACTATTTGTTATGCCATTATTACTGATGGTAAACAATGGCAATTTGGTCAATATACGAAAAAATCTTTATTATTTCTAAAAGATAAAAGAAATTTACAAGCTGAAGATGCTCCAAATGAAGAAAATCTACAAAGATTATTTGATACCTTAAATTGGATATTTGCGGAAGCAAGCAAGGTCGTTATTGAGAGATAGATCGTCAGTTGGCGTGAGGATGTGGCCACCATAAGGGACATTTTCTCCACCCTGACCCCTTCACGGATAAAAAAAATGATTCAACAAATCACCGCCGATGCGGTTTTTGATGAGGCTTTTCAGTGGTTATGTGAACGACGCATCAATTACCCTCATAATGATGATGTGTGGCATTTGCGCTTTCATTGGCCCCGATTGCGGGGGCCTTTACAACGCGCCCTGTGCTCGGGGCAGTATCGCTTTTCGCCGGTGAAACGGGTGCGTGGGCCCAAAGACGTGTACTGGATTTGGGCCGCGCAAGATGCCCTGGTGTTGAAATGTTTGGCTATCGTGTTAACTCGGTTTATGCACCCGAAACTCAGTTGTTATCATTTGACGGGGCGGGGCGGAGGATCGGGGGCTGTGCGAGCGGTACAAGCGGCGGTTGGTGAGGCGACTTTCGTCTTTCGCAGCGATGTTAAAAGTTATTATGCCAGTATCAACCATGAGTGCCTGATGGGGTTGTTGCGGGATTTGATACCGTCGCCGCTGGTGTTGGATTTGGTATGGGGGTATTTGCAACATTTAGTCGATGAAGAGGGCGCGTTGCGGCAGATTGATTTGGGCATCAGTTTAGGGTGTCCGTTGTCGCCTTTGATGGGCGGGGTGTATCTGAAACCGCTGGATGACGCGATGACCAATACGGGTTTGTTTTATGCCCGCTTTATGGATGATTGGGTGGTGTTAGCGCCGAGCCGAGGGCCTTTAAGGGGCGCGATTAAACAAGCCAACCAAGTGTTGGAGTCGCTAAAGGTTGAAAAACATCCGGACAAAACCTTTATCGGCCGGGTGGCCCACGGGTTTGAGTTTATGGGTTATCGGTTTGATAGCGAGTCGGGGCGCACTGGTGTGGATATCTGCGCTCAATCATGGCATAATCATTTTAAACGAATGGAAACCCTGGAGTCAGAAGGGGCTGATGCTGAACGCCTCGCCAAGTATCAACATTTTTGGTGGCGGTGGGTAGAGAGTGGGGTTGATTTAAATTCTTAACTCGTGTCACTTTGGGGTATGTTATTAATTTCGATTGATTGATACTTGCTTTTTTTTCTTTTTCGGTATTTTGTGATACACGACAACGCTTTAGGAGTAGGGAGGGGAGAAAAGAAATTGAGCCTGACCCCTTTTTCCCATTAGGAGACAAACGATGTACAATGAATTTACGGCTATCATCGAACCCGATGAACCGGGGTATATTGCCTATTGTCCGGAGATACCGGGGGCAAATGGTCAAGGAAAAAGCATAGAAGAATGTAAAAACAATTTGACAGAGGCTATAGCATTAATTATTGAAGATAGGCGGGAGGATTCCCTGCGCGGCGTACCGAAGAATGCCATCCGCGATAAAGTGACCTTGAATTTATGAAGAGGACAACATTTCTAAAACATTTACGTCGGTAGGGTTGTTATTTGAAACGCGATGGTGGGTCACATTCCTTATGGAGTAATCCAATATCGGGTGCGACCGAAGCCGTACCGAGGCATACCGAAATAAAAAATCAACTGGCAAAAAAAATTTGTCGAAACTTAGGGATTCCAGTTATGTAGGAACAGCTAAGAATAACATCAAATCAAACTAAATGGGGTGTTTCGCTATGGCTCTACAGACCCGACGCTATCCTAACGGTGTTATACCGAACACCGGCATAAGGGAACAGGGGAGTCACGACACGGCAATAGTGGGGATCAAATTAGAAATAATAATGGCAAATAGTGAATTAAAATTAAAGATAATGTTAGCCCCCAGAACCAAGTTCAAAAAATGACCTAATTCGTGGTTTTCATGACCCGTTTAAATAACTCAATTAACCAAAATACCTTATACAATTTATGTGTTTTCATGACTCACCCGTTAATGTCATTCATAGATTGGTAAGACCTGCATTGGTTAGTAGTGAGTACCTCTTCTTACATTTTAGTGGGGATTTAACCTAGAAAATAGGGGAGGATAAGAAAATAATGATATAAGTACTGAAGCACAAATAAACCGGTATTTTAGGACAAAGGGCAACTGGTTGCTTCTATTAAAATACCTCAAAATTTAGGGTTCAGTACTTAATGAAAACGACTGGTATTAATTGGTGGGTTTCGCTATCGCTCTAACCGGGTTTATAATTCCTTCTAATTCTGATTTAAAAGTGGGACAACAAATGGGGGAATCTGAAAATCATGGGTGTTGGTAATTTTAAAAAGGATTCAGAGGTGGCGAAAAAAATTCAATCTCATCATTGAAGATGGCTTTTTTTTTAAAGGTTTACCATTTACGATACCAGAGTATGAATTGAAAAAATTCACGGTTAAATTGGGGGATAGAGTGAGCTTCGTTTCAGAAGAGGCTATTTGTGAAGACATTATCAAACCTATATTGAATATATTTGATGATGCTTAGGAGGAATTTCGCGTTTGGTCACACATCTCCTACAATGTAAAACCTGAAGAAAATCTCTCTGGCAGACCTGATTTTCTCATTGCTCGCCCAACAAATATTGTTGATATAATGGACGTGCCGCCTCTGTGTGTGATTGAAGCTAAAAAAGAGGATTGGGATGAAGGTTGGGCACCGGCTTTAGCCGAAATGTATGCCGCATCAATACAAGGCGCGACAGTCTGTTATGCGGTGGTCACTTCCGGTGAACAATGGCACAAGGTAAGTTTGAGAAAAAAGAGGCCCTATTTACAAAGGATAAAAGAAAACGACATGCGACTGACGACCCAGAGGAACCTAATAACTTGCAAAGAGTGTTTGATACATTAAACGGGATATTTGATGAAGCGAGCAAGGTAGAGATTAAAAAGGAATAAACATTAATTGGTCTTAGAGCCGGACGGGATTTGCAATCCGTAGGCAACGTTTAAGGGCGGAAACGCTGACCACCTATCAGTTTAGTACAACGAATTTAGTTCCTAAACGAATTAAAAGCGTTAATACTTTATACATTTTCATACAATACATGGTGTTAGGAAAATAAAAGTTGGGTAAAATTCGTTTATCCCCGTCAGTCGATGTACTTAATATTCAATGAGTTAAAAATACTTCTAGGTGGTAAGGTCAGTGGGTGACGGTGTTGATATAAGGTCACAATCTTGGCATAATCAGGTTCCGCGAAAGGAGACTATGGCGTATGATGTGGCATGTGAACAATGGATCGCCCAGTTTCTCCCGTTTTGGTGGCTGTGGGTTGAGAGTGGGGTTGATTTAAAGACTTAAATAGTGTAACTTTGGGGTTTGTACTTAATTGAGATTGATAGGTACTTACTTTTTTTTCATATGATGTATGAAGTTGGACACGACAACGCTTTAGGAGTGGGGATGTGTGAAAATAAATTGAGCCTGGCCCCTTTTTTATTAAGGGTGACATTGGATCACCACGCGTTGATGGTTCAACAAGTTTTTCAATAGCTTACAAAATAGTAGGATATTTTGCCAATAACTTTTTTCGCCCACCACCAGGGTTACGTATATTAGTCTTTATTAATCGAAAATTCTGCGGATAATTCTTCTAATCCTGCTGTAATAGTGCTTCTAGATAAACCTGTCGCACGAGAGACAATAGAAACACCGCCCTAACCTAGTGATCTAGCTTCAATAGCCGCCCAACGTCGTCGTGACATCTCATTCATTACTGGATTTAATGCCATTAATTTTTCTTTTTAAATATTTACTGGAATAAAACGAGGGGTAGGGGTAGATACGATGGGTTTACCCCACGCAATTTATATTTCTACTGCTAATGTTACAGACAGAAATGGTGCATTAGAAGCCTTTGCAATTCCATCTGCCTCATTAACGGTAGTTAGTAATATTATTGTTGATGGTGCTTATTCGGGAGAAAATTTTCAAATCAGGTACAATAATTGCATAAAGGCAACAGTTACGGTAGTCAAACGTACCTAATGGAATAAGTTTGTTGTATTACCAAAACGAGGGATTGTAGAACGTTCTTTCGGTTGGTTAGAAAGATGTCGTAGACTTTGGAAAAATTGTGAACGCAAGCTAGAAACTTCTGCTCAAATGGTAGTTTTAGCCTTTCTTTACTCCCGAAAATATCTGGAACAGGCTCTAAAAGATGAAATGTGGTATGTCCCCTATTTTCTCGCTATATGCTTACGATTGCATTTCTTCTCTGACTTGAGAGTTGTTTCAACTTGGGATTGTGGCTTTCTACGGAAGTAGAAACTTTGGTTTCAAGAGCATTCCAAACCTCTAACTTAGCGATTTCAGCTTCATTATTGTTATACAGGTTTGCCATCTCTTTGTACAAAGCATCTCGGGTCGTTAGACACATCTTTACATTTTCGTCAACGGGTAAAAACCATACCTTGCCTTTATTTTTAAACCCAGCCTGATTTATAGCGGCCCAAAATAAATTAGCCGATCCCCATTTGATATTGTGAAAGTCAACTGAAAAATTAGCTGCGGACTCAGCACCAAGCCCGGTTGTTACACCTGCTTTTGCACCAAGGCTTACTTTACCAAAAAGATCACAACTGAAATCGGCCCCGGCAGATGCACCCACCCCAGCGGTGGCCGATGCCTCTGCTTTACCCGAAAGAATTGCTCGTCCCCCAAATTTTAAGGTTCCTTTTGCTGTACCAGTTATTTTTGCACCCGCAAAAGCTTCAGCTGAAGCTTTGAGTGCAACACCCGTATTAGACATAGAAATCTCAACACCCGCTTTTGCCATAGCCCCGGCAATAGCGTCAACACCCGCTTCTGCTTCTAATATATCAAGCACATTAACTTCTACATTACCTTTAACTCTAATCGCAACTTCAATTTCAACTTCTCCTTTGGCATCAAAACGGGTTGCGGTTAAATTCATTTCACCTTCAGCATGTCCCCTAGCACCAGCAAATAATTCAGCATTGGCTTTCATTTTAAAGCCGGTATATTCCATTTCAAATTCACCCTTCACTTCGACACCGACTTGAAGCGTTGTTTCAGCTTTAATAGTCATTGACATCGAATCTTTTGTGAATTCTAGGGACTTTTCAGCCTTGGCACCTCGCCACGTTTCTAAAGAAGTTGAGTATGGTTTTGATAAAATGCTTTTTGCATCATTAAGCATCAATTCGAGAATGGGACGAACCTTTAAGGAATCAAACTGGAGAAACTCATGTACTGCCCAATTGTTTCCATCTTTCGGATATTCAGCTTCTACGGTACCTACAGCCACTGCTTGCCAGTAGTCTAATAACATAAATTTTTTCATCAAAATATTATAGTGTGCCTCAATTTTTTTCATGTTATCAACGACAGCCCTAACACTAGGAGAGGGACTAGGAAAGTGTTTTTCTTTGTAATAGCAGAGAACAGCCTGACGAAACCCAGCTATTTTTGCCGTACCATTAGGATAACCTAATTCTTTATAGATAACTAATGCGTTAGCAGCTTCTTGTATAGCTATTTTCCTTTCACGAGTGGAGGAACCACCACTAATCTGCGATTTTGTCAGAGTATTGACAAATTCTGTTTCAACTCTCAAATTAAATTGATTCAATGGTAAACCAATGAGGTTATAAAATTTCTTTAAATGTGTAGCCAAGAAAAAGTCTCCTGTGTAATGAGGAAGCCCCTACAAACCAATGGAGGAGGATTAAAAAAATGAGTTACAAAAAAAGAGGGAGAGGAAAAGAAGGGACTCCAAGTGGCAGGAAACACCTTAGAACTTTCCCGAAAAAGAAAAGAGGGGACATACCCCGTATCTTCATAAAGCGACATTGACTCTAAAAAAGGAAGTTTCTTTGTCCTTATTTCAAATGTGCTTTTTGTGGTCTTTCCGGTGCGCCACGCCAAGTTTGGCAGTCAATAACCAAACAACCTCCAAAAAAGGGGCCATACCCAAGTTATTTTCTCACGACCCCACTCCTAAAGCGTTGTCGTGTCTCACAAAATACCTAAAAAGAAAAAAAAGAAAGTACCAATCAATCTAAATTAATAACAAACCCCAAAGTGACACGAGTTAAGAATTTAAATCTACCCCACTCTCAACCCACCGCCACCAAAATGGTTGATACATGGCTAGGCGTTCGACACAAGCACCCTCAGACACCAGTGTCTCCATTCGCTTAAAATTATTATGCCATGATTGAGCGCTTATATCAACACCCTCCCGCCCATACTCGCTATCAAAACGATAACCCATAAACTCAAACCCGTGAGACACCCGACCGACAAACGTTTTATCCGTAGGTTTTTCCACCTTCAGCGACTCCAACACTTGGTTGGCAAGTTTAATCGCCCTCCTTAAATGCCCTCGGGTCGGCCCTAATTCCACCCAATCATCCATATCGCGAGCATAAAACAAACCCGTTTCGGTCATCGCGTCATCCAGCGGTTTCAGATACACCCCGCCCATCAAAGGCGACAACGGACACCCCAAACTGATGCCCAAATCATTCTGCCGCAACGCTCATATTCATCCACCAAGTGTTGCAAATACCCCCGGATCAATTCAAACACCACCGGGGACGCTATCATATCACGCAACAGCCCCATCAGGCAATGAGGGTTAATGCTGGCATAATAACTTTTAACATCGCTGCGAAACACAAAAGTCGCCTCACCAACAGCCCCTTGTACCGCTCGCACAGCCCCCTTACCCCCGCACCCGTCCCGCCATAAGATAACAAAAAGGACTGAGTTTCGGCTGGAAAAACCGAGTTAACACGATAGCCAAACCTTTCTACACCAGGGCATATTGTGCAGCCCATATCCTGTACACCTCTTTGGGCGTGCATACACGTTTCACCGGCGTAAAGCGATACAGCCCCTGGCACAGGGCGCGTTGTAACTGCTCATCGATAAATTAGGAGTCCAAACTTTAGTTTGGGCATTATGAGGGTCATTGATGCGTCGTTCACATCACCACTCAAAAGCCTCCTCTAAAACGGCCTCGGCGGTGATTTGTCGCAACAACTCGTCTGGATTGCTACTCATCACAGTCATCAATTAAACTTGGGAAAGCATTTTTACATGAGAATTTAACTCAAGTCAATCCCTTTTTTGAAAATCATTTAATTTTGAGATTTTTTTACAAATTTATTTAACTTCATGTTAGGAACTTATGACTATTTCTAGGGAGCGTCGGGTGGCTAGAGCCATAGCGAAACCCACCATTCCGTCTTTTTGCCTAACTATTCCAATTAATTTTCGTTTGGAGAATTTTTTCCATAAATCATTGTGGGTTTCTCATGTCAAGAATTTATGACACAAACTTGATACGCCCCGTTATAAATACGATTTTTTTTAAATTTCGATTTGATTGTCAATTAAAAAATTTTTCCATAACAATTTTTCAATTATTTATGCACAAGTACCCATTCTACAAACTGTCTATCTGCTCTATAGGCAAGCCCGTCACTTCGGTGATCGTTTTTATGGACACGCCCGATTTTTTCATATTTTTCGCCATTATTAAAATTCCCTTTTCCATTCCCTTTTCCATTCCCTCCTCCATTCCTTCGTTTCTCGCTTTTTGAGTTTGTTCGATCAGATAGTCTTCATCGGAATATTCATCTTTCATCCGAGCATATTCTGTCGGGCCAATTTTATCTTTTTTAATTAAAGAAAAGATTTCTTGAGTCATCTCATTTTGGTAATCACTTTCTTCAACTTGTTGATCTAAACTATCATCTATGGCTTTTAACCATTCTCGATAAGGTTCGGGCGTTTTATCGCTCACATATTTAGGGCAAACATAAACAATTTTATGTTGGGTTTCCGCAATGCGCGTGCCATCTAATTTTGTGGGACTAAAATCATGGATTAATAGGTCGGTTTTGTGTTTATCGCCAGAGGTTAAAACGACAATGGTATAAACCTGCATATCCGGTTTATAATTAGCAGAACTGGTGATTTGTTCTATTAACGCCACGCAGTGATAATGAAGAAAACGGTCATAATGGTCTTGATAGCGTTTATGTTGAATATCAACAATGAGGCGATTTTTTTTATCGATGGCAAATAAATCAAAACGACTGTCCACATTTCCGATAGCCGGCGAAAAAGATTTCTCCGTTTCAACTTTATCAATTTCAATCTCTATACCAAGCATATCTTTTACAAAAGCAGTAAATATATGTGGTTTGGAAAAGACCTTTTTAAAAATAACGCCATAGCGTAAAGGGGCAACTTCAATCATTATTATAATACCTTTGGTTGGGTGTAAAAGGTTTAATACTGGAGACGCTTTCATTCCTAAAGCATTGCCGAAAAGCAAGTGTAGCAATCGTAGGGTGGGTAGAGCGATAGCGAAACCCACCCTTCATATCATACCCCAATGAATCGGCACTGGGGTCATTGAATGGGATTGATTCTGGGCAGGTGAAAATGGGGTGTATTAATTGTGTGTGTTAATTGTTAATTATTAATTATAAACACCTCAATAAATTGTGAAAAATTGATTTGAATCAATCTGGGGTGGTGTCGTCAGGTGTTTTCCAAATTGATACCTTTTTCTGATTTAAGGCATCTCCAAAAAATAAATTATCCCGCAGGGCTACTCTATGCACACAAATAATTTGTAACAAACTGTCGGCTCACGCAGAGCCGCAGAGAATGAGAGAAATTAAACAAACCGGCTTGAATTGCCTTTTGGGATTTATTTTTTTGGAACTTCCTTATCTAAAAATAAACTTAATTTTTTATTGCCGGCGTTGTTAATAAAGGTTTGCTTTTGGAGAGCCTTATCTAATTTCACATAAGCCGCATAAGCTGCGTCATCATTATTCAAAATGTCGGTCAAAATCGTTTGGTTTATGGCTTTTTTTTAACAAGGCCATGTTATGCGTAATCATTTAAGATAAATCGCGCGCGATGATAACAAAATAACCTAGCCATGTCAAAACCATTATTAATAAAGTAGACATTCCGAAAACTTATTTGCGAAAACCTGACAGGTTTGGTGCGTGAAATTATTGCGTTTTCCCGATTGCCTGAACCTTCGGTGTGCTACGCTAAGTACAAAAACAAATCAATCCTAAAAATCAATTAAAAGACACAAACCCGAAGGGGGTTGAATGTGTGTGAAACCCAGTAACTGTAGTGGGGGGTAGAGCTTCGCTTCGCGGAGCGAGCCGAAGGCCAGCGAAGCTAAACCCACCATTTTCGAGGATTTGGTGGGTTTCCGCTACGCTCCTACCCACCCTACAATTTACAATTTGACTTATGTATAACGATGAACGCTTGAGCGCAATGGGACTCAATTTTCCAACAACCATTTCCATAAGGGCTTGATGTCAATTATTTGTCCCTCAATTCTTAGGTTATCCTCCTGATCCTGAGTTATCAAGATGGCTTTGTTCAGTTTAAAGTAGCTCATCCCTTCTTGTAAGGATTTGATTTCCCGCTTTTTAGTGTTTGGATGACTGATGTCATAACTAATGTTAACTAATTGGGGTTGTTCCAGTTGACAATAAAAATCAATTTCCTGATTTTGCTTGAAATAATAGACTTGCCTCGTTTGACGTCTCAAATGCAAAAAGGCGATATTTTCATATAATTTGCTGTAGTCGGCTGAAATAGAAGTATTGAATAGGGTTTTGAAGCCGGTATCGATGGCATAGATTTTACGAGGATGGCGTTGTTCCTCGCGAACTGAATTTTTGAATATAGGCACGGTAAACAGAGCATAAGCATCTTCAAGATAAGTCAGGTAATTGTAGATTGTATCTTTGCTGACTTTATAACCGATAGATTTATAGTCGTTATAGAGTTTATTCACGCTAACCAAGGTACTTATGTTAGAAAAACTATATTTTATCAAGTGTTTTAGCAATGCCCTATTTTTGACGTTATAACGTTCAATAAGGTCTCGATAGACTATTAAGTCCAAATAATCGTGGAGTATTTTTTTCTGTATTTCGCTTGATTCAGAAAATGTTTCTGCAAACCCACCTTCACACAAATAACTGGCCAACGCATTTTTTATAAAGCTCAGGTTTTTAGAAGAGTGGTAATTGATTTCAATTTCCCTAAAAGCAAGGTACTCTTTAAATGAAAAGGGAAAAATTTCATAAGTGAGGGTTCGCCCACGCAAACTAGAGGCAATTTCTTGGCTCAGAAGTTTAGATGATGAACCTGTGATAAAAATTTGCAAATTAAGGCTATCATAAATTCGGCGAACAAATCGCTCCCATTCAGGAACATTTTGAATTTCATCCAAAAAGAGATAAACCAGTTCCTCTCTTTTCCGAGGATAGAGTTCAAAATAGGCTTCAATGAGATCATCAAGATCTTTTAAGGCTAAAGGATAAAGACGATCATCTTCAAAGTTGATATACACGAGATTACGTGGCTCTACCTGTTGGCGCAATTGTTCGATCAGTGCATAGAGCAGAAATGTTTTTCCACTTCTTCTGACACCAACCAATGAAATAATTTTACGGCTGTTAATTGGAATCGCATAGTCACGAGGTATAACGGGTTTAGCCGGTAATTCGTGAAAATCCGTGATTAGACGTTTAAATAGTGCTTTCATCGTTTACCTACGGTATCTTTCCTTCTTGACACGGATAAATTAGGGGGATTCTTTCCTTCTTAACAAGGACAACTTATGGAGATTATATCCTTCTTAACAAGGATAAATAGAAATAAGGCGATTTCCAAAAAAGAAGATACTGTCGGGATCGTTTAATCTAATTCCGGTTGACGATAACGAATTAAAGTTTCTGGAAGCGTCTTAATTTTACCTAATCCAGTAACCCCTCTAAAGCTGCCCTTTAGTGTTCTCTGCGAACCTGATTATAATAAAAATGGTTTTCACCATCATATTTACAAACGGGCCAATCAGACGGAAATTGAAAAGTCAAATGGGGCGCATTCCCATTTTCACGGTTAAGTACAACGGTTCAGGGGATTGAACGGATTAATGAGGGGAAATTGTGTTTCATGCAATCAAGTACCATAGCCTCGTTATCTTTTGAAAAGATGACTTACCTATCAAAACACTTCACGATCAAGCAGTGATATCCCCTGATCCGTTGTACTAAATTCTGAAACCGTGAAAATGGAAATGCGCCCAGTCAAAGTCAAATGGCCTTCTTTAATAATGATCATTAAGTACTGAACCACAAATAAACAGGTATTTTACCGCAAAGAGACGCGAGGCATCGCGTCTCTACAATTCGCGGTTTCGTAGAGACGCGATGCTTCGCGTCTCTAATTACAAATAAACATTGCTTCTATTAAAATACCTCAAAATTTAGGGTTCAGTACTTAAATAGTTGACTAATAAATCCAATTTCTCAATCACTTCATTCTCAACGCCTTGTTTTGGCATAAATTTGATTAATTCATAATATCGCCCCTTATTTAACAAACGCGGTTGTTGAACCAAACGGGCAAACTTTTGCAACACCTTATCTAAAAATAAACTTAATTTTTTATTGCCGGCGTTGTTAATAAAGGTTTGCTTTTGGAGAGCCTTATCTAATTTTAAATAAGCCGCATAAGCGTCGTCATCATTATTCAAAATGTCTGTCAAAATCGTTTGGTTAATGGCTTCTTTTAACATTGCCATGTTACGCTTAATCAGTGCTGATTTTAAGGGCTGTTTTTCATAATGGGCTCGGACATAATTTTCAATGACTTCGGGCTGAATAAAGTAATTTTCTAATTCATACTTTTTCCAATAGACGATGGCTAAATCGGGTTTGATCCGATTTTTTTTGCCCTGATTATCACCATCAAATAGCGCAATGCCGGTGAGTGCGGGAAGACACGCTTTAATGGCATAAAAATGTTGCATATAATCTTGATAATAACCCGCCACTTTGTCGATTTCTTTCTCAAAAGAGGCGACGGGTTCCGTATCTTGAACATAATAATAATTTAACTTGTCCGTTAATACGGTTTTAGCCGGGTGATCAAGCCATTCAGCGAAGGCTTTTAACATTTCTATATCGGTGCTACCTTCGACATACAAAATGGTTTGGGTCATTTTCGCTTTATAATA
>Ga0316201_10001262_pt1 | contig 16754 bp, 9 predicted proteins | sample CS6wburrow_MG_FD_204516 | JGI IMG/M metagenome (GOLD analysis project Ga0316201, IMG submission 204516) | Coastal sediment microbial communities from Delaware Bay, Delaware, United States - CS-6 worm burrow | ecosystem: Environmental > Aquatic > Marine > Coastal > Sediment | place: USA: Delaware... | reverse complement strand
CAGCCGGTAGCCCTCCTGAATGACCAGCTGATTCTGGATCATCCGGCGCAGGACCTGGGCCGGATCGAGGCTCCGGGGCGTGAGCTTCTGCTCGTTCCGGTTCTTCATGATCGCCAGTTCGATCTTGAGTTCGGTGGTGGTCAGGGTGTCTTCCCCGACAGCAGCCAGCGGCACCGGGGCCACGTAGTCATCGCCGGCCAGAATATCGGTAACGGCCAGGCCCGCAGTGCAGGCCAGGACGAGGAAAAGCAGGTGGATGGGGCGAGGTGTCCTCATGTCAGTCGTCCTCCGCTTCCGGACCGTAGGCGGCCCAGAGTTCTAGGGAAGTGGTCTCGAGTTCCTGCAGAAGGGTCGTCTGTATCCGATTCCCGAACCAACCGGTGGGCGGGAGTTTTTCGTGAATGATCTGGGCCGAACGGATGGCGGTTCCGGATTCGAGATCCACCGCCCGCAGCGTGAGGGAAAACACGGTGAGAGAGCGTCGGCCGGGTCCCGCATCTTCCCCGTCGAAGAACTGCGCGACTCCCGACGAATTCTGGGGGTCGTACGACACCAGCTCGGAAACGAGGATGACCTCGCTCGCGAAAATGTCCCGCAGCGTCCGGCGTCCGCCGGCGTCGAGCCAGTGCGACGGGCGTCCCGCCCGGATCATGGCGACCTCCACCAGGGCCGGGTCGATCATGATCATGCCCTGGGAAACCAGGGTCTTGAGCAGGCTGTGGGCAGCGGCCGAGGTGATTTCCGGATCCGAAGCGATGCCGCGCGTGGGCAGGACCAGCAGGGGGGCGGCCGTCGGCACCGGCGGCGCCGTCCACGGGGGACAGATCTCCCGACTGATCCGATCGATCACCAGCGGCCAGTCCGTCCAATCCGCGGGCAGATCGACATCCTTGAGTTCCACGAAGGTCAGCTGTCCGCTGCGGGTGTCGATCATGCGGGCGGTCAGGAGGAACCGGGCGTTGTCCGACAGGAGGGTGACGACCAGGACCTGACCGACGTCGTGGTTCTCGTGGAGTTCGGCGAGAAATTCCCGGGGGACGAGGTGACTGCCGCGGATGCGCCACCGGGCCATCAGGTTCTCGAGAACCTGCCGGTCGGCCGTGCGGTGGCCCTTGCCGCGCAGGCCCGCTTCGAGGCGGCTGATGCAGGTGGCCCGGAGGTCGGCCACCGGCACCGGCAGCGCCCGCTGGGGATTGCCGTGGATGAAAAGAAGCGTGCCCGTCAGATTGTCGGCCGTGTCCGGGACGGCGGCCGCGGGGGGCGCCTGGGCCAGGGCCTGGTCGGAGCAGACAGCAAGCAGGACTCCCAGTGCAAGTCCGGGAATCGCATACCGGCGGATGTGCCTGAGAACGGTCATCAGAACAGGGTCTCCAGTGCGTTGTCGACGTTCTTCCGGCTCACGCTGTACAGGCTGGCGGAGCCGCCGCCGAAGATCTTTCTCCAGACGGATGAGCCCTGGCTGCGCGTCTGGGAGCTCCAGATCGTCACGCCGGTCTCCGTTTCCGCCAGGGAATAGGAACAGGTGAGGGAATAGGTGCGATCCCGGCTCACCCGTTCAACCCCGTACTCTTCCACGGTTCCGAAAAAGATGGCATTGACGCCCAGGATCTTGCCCATCTCGATGACCTGGGCGGGCGTCAGGACCGAATCCAGGTTCAGGCGCATCTGGGCCATGGCGCTGAGCACGGCGCCGTATTCGACCACCTCCACCGCCTCGCGTGCCAACAGCTGCGACGTGAAGATCGAATAGACCCGGTCGTTGGCGTGGACGTCCTGGCTGAGGTTCTTGAACGGAAAGATCGCGACGGTGCGGATGAAACTGTAGTCGACGTCCTCGCGGACATAGGAGGTCGCTTGGGGGGAACATCCCGGGACGAGCGCCAAGGTGGTCAGGATCAAGGCCAGGCCGCTCAGTAGTCTTCTCATCGGTCATCCTCCGGGTCCGGGGAACCAGAATTCCCCTTTAATTTGGACAGTTGCATCTAGAAAGTCCAATATCCCCTGAATTGGTAGCTGATCGGGTAACCGCGCTCACCGCGGACTCGCTCGTAATACTTTTCCACGCCCGCCGACAGATTCAGCCGCGGCCGCGGTTTCCATGTGACCGATCCTCCGCCGCCCCGGCGCAGATAATCCGTGCGGGTGTCCTGCTGGTCCCGGACATGGAACTGGAACAGCATGCTTCCGCCGGGGAGCGGGGCCCAGGACAGGCTGTTCCTGAACAGCCAGTCCTTCTCCTCGCGGACCTGATAGACCGCCCGGCCCACGTAGTTCAGGTACGGGAAGATGGCCCAGCTCCCGTTGACTTCGGTGTCGGTGAAGGTGGTGAACCCGGTGCCGAACTGCTGGCTGACCCACCGGTCCGACCGCCGCAGGTCCAGGCGCATGTTGGGCTTGGGATTGCTGCGGATCTCCGTGATGAGAGCCCATGAATCGGAATCCACGGCCAGTTCCGCGGCGGAACGGACGCCGTAGGTGACCTTCTGGTTGAGGGTCAACAGGGGAGCGATCCGCCAGGACACGTCGGCGGTCATCGATGTCGTGGTGTAGTTCGCGCTGAAACTGTTGTCGACGGTCTGGACCCAGGAGAGCCGGCCGTAGAGCGCCGTATTGCGGTCGCGGGCCAGGCTCAGGATCTTGGTGCTGGCATCGGTGTCGTTGCGCGACGGCCCCTTCAGGGAGTAGGTGTCGTACTGGGCGTTCATCAGCCAGTTGGAAAACCGCCAGGTGACACCGACCAGATGGGAGAGGCCGTCGAGGTCGCGGTTGGCGCCGTCGTAGGTCCTCTTGTCGAAATTGCCCGAGTAGCGCGCGCGAACCGACGGCACGATGCGGTAGCCGACCTCCCCCTCGAACTTTTTGCGCACCGTGGTGGACGTCCGGTCCGGGGTGGTGGTCACGCTGGTCTGGTAGAGTTCGAACTCGGTGACGAAGATGTCGGGCTCGGTGGGCCCGCGCTTGCTGTTGACCATCTTGACGCGGCGGTGGTTGATCGGGTTGGCCAGCCGGACCACCCAGCCCTGGCGCCCCGTTTCGTATTCCACATAGGTGATGGTGTAGTCGGCGGGGCTGAGGGGAGAGCCCCAGTCCCTGCCGTCGGCCGTGTCGCTGACGTAGATCGCCCATTCCATGAGGGCCGGAAAACGCAGGATCCTGTCCACGTAGAGGATGAGGGCGCTCATCTCCTGGGTGTCGCCGAAATCCAGGATGATGTTGCGGAAGTCGCCACCGTAGTCGCGGACCACCGGAGCGTTGTCGCCGATGTTGATCTGGGTCGGTGAGGTCCGGTCACGATCATAAAGGTCGGGTTCGGAGATGAAATCACCCTCGAGCGGGTCGAGAAACTCCGGAGTGTCGTCCAGCACGAAGCCGCCGAAGGCGGGCAGGACGTATTGCAGCCCCACCAGATCGTTCGTGTGGTCGGTCTGCTGGAAACGGTTGTAGATCGCCTGGATCGAGAAGTCGCCCCGGTCCGCCGCGAAAGTGTGGTCGCCGCGGTACTGGAGATTGTTGGTCAGAAAGGTCGTCTCGGTGTTGAAGCTGACGGCGTCCTGTTTCGTGCGGGAGAGCTTGTACCGCAGTTCGTCCCGGGCGGAGAGGTGGAAACGCGCCAGCAGGTTGGCCTGGTGGTTGCGGTTTTCCCGGTCGCTGCCGGCGGCATAACGCCAGGAGGCGGACTCCTGGGCGTTGGCGTCCAGTTCCAGCCAGTCGTAGTTGGCGTAGAACCACAGGCTGGCGTCGAACTGTTCGTCCCGCTGGTCCGGCTGTCCCGTGCGGACCTGGTCGATCCGGGCGGCCCGCCCGTGGAGACTGAACCGGTAGGTATCGTCCCGATAGGTCAGATTGAGGTTCGGGACGAGGGAAGTCTTGTCGGTGCTGACGGTCGAAAACAGGGACGAACCCCACAGCCGTTCGCGGCGCCCGGTGGCATCGATCCGCAGGAGCCAGCGCTTGCTGAAGTTGACGCTTTGCCCGAGGTTGACGATCTGCCACTGGGTGTCGGTTTTGTAGGCCTCGACCCCGGCGCGGCCTTCCTGGTGGCTGCCCCGTAGTTCGACGCGGCCGTCCACGGCGGCGGCGGGGGAGCCATTGAGAATGAAAATGAGAAGAGGTACCGAAAAAGAGTACGCGAACGGCAGGAATGATCGGTGGTGGATCTGGTCCGGAACGACGAAGTGGGTGCGTTGCCTGAAGTTCATTTCCGTTCCGGTTGTTCCGGTCGCCCCTGCCACATGGCGCGTATTTGAAGTCGTTAGAAAACAAATACTTGAGCCTATCTGAAACACATAATCTTGACCCTTTCGGGTAGGTTAAAAAAATAACATACAAGAGGGTATTAATCAATTTTTATGTCACAATAATTACCGATTTTCCGGTGGGATATTTACGGCCCGTGAGGGATGTGGGATTCGGGTCGGCGACCGTTTTCCAGGGAAGAAGACCGAACTTCCGCTCTGACATTCCGGAGCGCAGGATCTATGGTTCGGATACGTGAGCTGAGCCCGGGGCGATCCGAGGGCGACCAGTAGAAAGAAGGAAGGTAACCATGAAGATCATCGTGCTGGGCGGCGGTCTGGTCGGCGGCCCCATGGCCCGCGACCTGGCCGCCGACAACGACTGCGAAGTCACCGTCGCCGACCGGGACGAACAGGTCCTGCAGGCGCTCGCCGCCAAGGCAGACATCACGCCGGTCGTCGCTGATCTCGCCGAGCCGGCCGCCGTGACCGCACTGGTGGCCGACTACGATTTCGTGGTCGACGCGGTGCCGGGGTTCATGGGCTACCGGACGCTCGAAGCGGTGATCCTGGCGGGCAAGAACGTCGTCGACATCGCGTTCTTTCCCGAAGATCCCTTCGGGCTCGACGAACTGGCCCGGGAAAAAGGCGTGGTCGCGATCATGGACTGCGGGGTGTTCCCGGGCATGGGCAGCGCCCTGATCGGCCGGGCGGCGCGGCAGCTCGACCAGGTGGATTCGGTGCTGACCTACGTCGGCGGGCTGCCGGAGATCCGGACCTGGCCCTGGGAGTACAAGGCCGTCTTCAGTCCGGTCGACGTCATCGAGGAATACACCCGGCCCGCCCGGTTCCTGGAGAACGGGGTCCTGGTGGAACGGCCGGCCCTGTCGGATCCGGAGCTGCTCGATTTTCCGGGCGTCGGGACGCTGGAAGCCTTCAACACCGACGGCCTGCGCACGCTGATCGGCACGATCGCGGCGCCGAACATGAAGGAAAAGACCCTGCGGTTTCCCGGCCATATCGACAAGATGCGGATGCTTCGCGACAGCGGTTTTTTCGGTGAAGAGGAAATCCGCATCGGCGGGCAGATGGTGCGGCCGGTCGACCTGACGGCGGCCCTGCTGTTTCCGATGTGGCACCTCGCGGAGGGGGAGGGCGACATCACCGTGATGAAGATCATCGTCGAGGGTTCCCGCAACGGGCAGCGGTTGCGTTACGTCTACGATCTGCTGGACCGCTTCGACGACGAGCAGGGCATCACATCGATGGCCCGCACGACCGGTTACACGGCGACGATGGCCCTGCGCCTGGTGGCCAGGGAGCTCTACCGGCAGACCGGCATTTCCCCGCCGGAGTTCCTGGGCCGGCAGAAGGGTTGCGTGGATTATCTGCTGCAGGGCCTCGCCGAGCGGGGTGTGCAGTACCGCGAGAGAATCGACGTCCTTGCCTGAGGGTGTCCCTCGACCGCACCATTGTGCCCCTTTTTGGGCACGAACAGGGAGTCCGGAGACGGCGGCACGGGGCCTGCCCGGCAGGTTTTCTCCTTCTGCATGGCATTATCCTCCCGATTGCGGGTAAAATGGGGAACAGCGGGAACGGCGGCGCCTTGGCACGGGCTTTGCCGGTTCTGAAGGCTGCCCGGAATGCATCCATATGCGAATTCGCCGCATGATCCGGGCCGTCACCCGAGCGGTTGGAGGAAACGTTGGCCAGCCCATTCAGCAAGCAGGACAGCCGGTGGGCCATCAGCCCCGCGTGCCGGATTCTGGGAATTGTCCTGGCGGCGGCCGCGCTGCTTGCGACCATATCACCTGCCGCCGCCCGGATCGTGAAGAATGACGACGGCGAGGATCCGGCCGATCCGCGCCTTGTCTTCGGGCAGATCGCCCGCGCCTGGGAGGACATGGACGAACGGGCCCTGGCCGATCTGGTCCATGACGACGGGCTCAGCGTGAGCACTGGCAGTTCGGGCGAACGCAGGACGCATTACAGTCCCAGCCAGGCCTACTACTATTTCAAGAACATCTTCCATTCCCACCGGACCCTGCTGTTTGAATTCAGGAAAGTCCAGGACGCCTCGGCCGGCGACCGGGTCCACGGGATGGCCGACTGGAAACGGCGGCGACCCGACTCGGAACAGGTCCAGGAACTGAAGCTGGTGTGCGTTCTGGCCAGGCAGGGCGATCGCTGGCTGCTGGTGGAGATCAACAAGATCAGGTAGGAGGCCGATCATGTCCTGGCTCCGGGCCCGGGTATTGCCGATCAGCGGTGTTCTCTGTCTGGCGGGACAGGGAACTCTGCTTTATCGGGCCGGGATCGGTCCCGACGCTCCGCGGCTGCCGCTGCCGGGTCTCTTCCTGACCCTGACCGTTCTGCAACTTCTTCTTCTCTATTTCGACAACCGTCGCCATCGGGGCTCCCGTAGCGGTGACGCGTCAGACCATCGTACCTGGGCCAGGGGTCTGACCTTCGCTGCCGCGGCGGCCCTGCTCGTGGTCGCCTGGATGTTCACGACCGCTGCGGGCCCCGGCAGCACGGGAGCCGGCCTGCAGCAGCGCAGCGACAGCCTGCTCGAGAACCAGGAGCGCCTGACGGAACTGGTTCCGGCCCTGAGGCGCTTCGCCGCCGCAGCGCTCGGCGCTCTGGACAATCCCGGATTCATTGCCGAAACCCCGCGGATGGACGGCCGGTACTTCCGTGCGCTCGAGGGCCTGCCGGCAAGCTGGACGCAGGCCGGTTCCGCCGCGGCCGTCTTTCCCCTGCGGGCGGTGCTGTGGCGCTCGGGCGAGAGGATCGGCTGGACCTCCGGCTCCGATCCGCTGGCGCCGCCTGAACCGTCGCGACAGGATACGCTCACGATCGCCGCCAGTGGGGGCCGGTGGTATCTGCGCCACCTGGCTCCGACCGCCGCTGGAGGTATACTCGAACTTCAGGTTCCCTTGGGACAGGGGGAAACGGGCCGGCTGCTCCCCGGAGTCCGCCTCGACGTCGCCGCCGGTCTGCCGACCGGAGCGAAGTTCAATGAAGCCGGTGATCCCGTGGTCGCGTTCACGCTGGCCGACGACCTCGCCGAAGCGACGGTGGTGCTGACCGCCGAGCCGGATGAAACCGGTAGCCGCCTGCGCAGCCGGCGGGCCCTGTCGCTGCTGCTGGGGATGTTCCTGTGGACGGTGGTGCTGGCGGGATTCGGGCGGATAAATTTCGGCCCGGTCCGGTGGCTGGTCGCGCTGTGGGCCGGGCGGGCTCTGCTGGCATCCGCCGAGACCCTGAGCTGGGTGTCGGCCGCATTCCCGGACGAAGGTTTTCCGGCCGCTCCGTCCTCCGTTTTCAGTCTCATCGATCCGGCCTACTTCGCCACGCCGTTTGCGGCCGGCTGGTTCGCCTCGGTGGCCGACGCCATGCTGACGGTCCTGCTGCTGGTGCTGACCGCCTGGCATGTGGTCCGGTCCGGCGGCGCGGGCACCCGGTTGCGCGCGCTGGCTGACCGCCTGGCCCGGCGCGGCGCCGGGCCCCTGGGCGCCTTGGTCTTCGGGCTCCTGGTCGGCGGGGTGCTGCTGTGGCTGCGCTTTTTTGCCGGTCTGTTGGCGGAGAACGCCAATGCGCGGTTGATCGGAACCGGCGCCTCCTTGTCGTTTCTCTCGTTCTGGGGGCTGCAGGTCGTACTGGTGGGGATGACCTTCGCCCTGGGGGCGCCGCTGGCCCGCTGGGCAGGAGCCGGGTCCTGGCCGCGCAGGGGCCAGGGCCGCCGGTGGCTGATTGCCGCGGTGCTGGCCGGTGCCGCCGCGGGCCTGGTATCCCTGGTGGTCCCCGCCTTGTGGTCTTCGGGTCGGATACTGGCGGGCTTCGTGGCTGCGGGCCTGTGGGCGGTGGCTCCGGCCCTGCGGGCGCGGCCCCGCTTCGTGCGCCGGTTCGCCTGGCCGGCCGTCCTGCTGCTGGGCGTGATCTGGAACTACGCCTGCCTGCGGGAAGTCTACGACGCGGCCGAACGCAACTGGATGGAACGCAAAGGCAGCGTGATCACGCAGGCGGATCAGGAGTGGACGCGCTACCTGCTGGGCAGTGTCCTGGAGGAAATGCGCCTGGCCGATACGACGGACATCACCGCACCGGTACCCGGAGCCGAGGTCTGGAGCGACGAGCCGGCGTGGGATCTGTGGGACGGCTCGGCGCTCAGGGATCTTGGCTACGCCTGTCTGGTGGAGATCGTGGATTCCCAGAGCGGTCAGGAGAGTCTGTTCGCCCGCGGTTTCATGCGGGATTTCCAGTACGAGGTGGTCGACCGGTCCGCCTGGGTCGACGAAGACGGCCTGCCCCCGGATGACAACTGGAACATGATCTTCCAGACCGAGCGCCGGACCTACTCGGGTGGTGAAGAGGAAATCGTCGCCGCCGAGATCGTCCGGTCCGCTGGCCGCGGCTGGATCAGGATCGAACTGCCGGTGCGCTCCTGGCGCATCTCCACGCTCATGGCGGACCTGGGGACGGCCCAGAGCGGCCGCGCCAACGGCTACCGGCCACGCGCGGAAGTGGACCGCCCGGTCCTGCTGCTGCTGGCCGACGATTCGGGCTGGCTTGCCGCCGGGGAATCCGGGTTCCCCGATCCGTCCGCCGACGCGCTGCTGGCGGAACTCCAGGCCGGGAGCCGTGACTGGGCCGTCCTGCCGGTGGCCGACGAAGACTGGCTCTGCCGGTGGAACCCGTTGCCGCCGCGCGCGGCCCGGACCGCCGGCGAGGGATTTCTGGTGGGGCTGCGACGACCGGGATTCGGCGCCAATGTCCTGGATCTGTCGCGGTTGATGCTCCTGCATCTGACCCTCGCCTTCATCTTCATCGGCGCCCTGCATCTCGCCCGCCGGTTCGGCAACGTCTGGGAGAGCCAGGTCTGGCGGCCCGGCTTCCAGGAGCGGTTCCTCGCCGGCTACCTGTTCCTCGGCCTGGTCCTGCTCCTGGTCGTGGGGATGTCGGTTGACCGTGTGGGGAATGTCCGGATCCGCGAGGAGGCCCGCAGCCAGACCCGCGAGGGTCTGAACCTCGCTGTCAAGAACCTGCGCAGCCTGCTGGTGGAACAGGCCCGTTCCCTGGCCGGCAGCGAGTACATCGCCGACCTGTTGATCGGGCAGCTGCGGGGCCAGCGGCCGCTGGGGCCGGTCGAGATGCGTCAGGGTATGGTCTTTGCGGCCGACGGGTCGCTGCTGCTGGACGAGACCCTGAGCGACCTGTCGGATGCCGAGGCGAGGGCCCTGCTGGCCGCCGGCCGGCAGGCGCCCCTGGTGATCATCCGCGACGAGGAAGGCCTGTTTGTGGGCACGGTGATCCCGCTGGATCTCGAGGGATTCCTGACGGTTCCGGAGTCGGAGGATGTCATCGATCCGGGTCACGGTGAGACGGCGACCAGCGGGTTCTTCCTCTACCGGCAGCGGTTCGCCGCGGATCTGCTGGGGGGGCTGGCGGACCTGGCGCAGGGGCAGGCCACGCTGCGACTGGACGGGATGCCGGTGCTGGCCAGTCATCCGGCGACGATTTTTGCGGGGGAGGATCCCCTGCTCGGGGAACCGGCCCTGATGAGCCCGCTCTTTGATCACCCCACGGGCAGCAGCGCCTTTGCGGCCCCCGGCCGGCCGTTCGCGTTCGCCGGCGCGCAGCCGCTGCCCGCCTTCGCCCGGGACGGCGACGGCCGCCTGAAGCGCCGTATCGCACCGGCGGTGCTGAGCCTGGGATTCCCCGACCGCGAACGTGAATTCGAACAGCAGCGTCGGGGCACCATCCTGTTCCTGGCCGGGCTGGCGAATCTCATTCTGCTGACGGCGCTGGTGCTGGCCCTGCTGATGTCGTGGAACATCTTCCGTCCGCTGCGCGTGCTCTTGGGCGCCACGCGCTCGCTGGCCCAGGGCGATTTCTCGGCGCCCCTGCCGGAGGCAGGCGAGGACGAGATCGGACGGCTGGCCGGAGCCTTCGGTTTGATGCGCGGCGAACTGCAGACCGCCAGGGACCGGCTGGCGGCGCGCGAGCGGTTCCTGTCGACGGTGCTGGACCGGGTGACCGTCGGTGTCGCCGTGCTGGACCGCAACGAAGAGGTCGTGGTGCTCAACCCGGCCGGTCGGACGATCCTCGCCAGCTTCGGGCCCTGGGACGCGACCGGCGCGGGGGTGACCTGGCTGCTGCAGGGCTTCCGGGAACTGGCCGCGGGCCGGGACCGCCCGCAGGGCGAGTTGAAGAGCCGTGACGGGCGCAAGACCCTGCGAGGGGCCATGGCGCCCCTGGACCTGCCCGACGGTCGGACCGATACCATGCTCGTCTTCGAGGACATCACCGAGTTCCTCGACAACAAGAAGATGGCCATCAATGCCGAGCTCGCCCGCCAGGTGGCGCACGAGATCAAGAATCCCCTGACACCCATCCAGCTTTCGGTCCAGCTGCTCAGTCAGGCGTGGCGTGACCAGCATCCCCGCCTGGACAGTATCGTGACCGAGACGGTCGACCGGGTCCTCGACCAGGTCACGCTCCTGCGCAGCATCGCCAGCGAGTTCAGCCTGCTGGGGCGGCCGGGAGAACTCGAAGCCGTGCCGGTGGACCTGGCGGCCATGACCGCGGAGGTCATTGCGGCCTACGGCGCCGGCGCCGAGCGGCCGGGCACCGCAGCAATGGCGTTGCCGACGGCGACCATTGCGGGAGAGGATCCGCCGCTGGTCCTGGCCCACCGGGAGTCGCTGCAGAAGATCCTGGGCAACCTCATGCAGAATTCCCTGGACGCGGCCCGTGACGAGCAGGGCATCGTGATCGACATCTCCTGGCGAATCGACGATCAGTCGGTCACCCTGATCTGGAGCGACAACGGGACCGGGCTGCCGGCCGAAGTGGCTGATCGGCTGTTTGATCCGTATTTTTCCACCAAGAGCAAAGGCACCGGGTTGGGTCTGGTCATCTGCCGTAATCTGGCCGACCGCATGGGCGGATCCATTTCCCTGGCCAACCGCAGCGACGGGCGCGGCGCCATCGCGGAAGTGAAGCTGCCCCGCGCCGACGGTGCTCCTGCAGCAACCGAGGATTGATGAGACGCATGAGGAACCCGCGCTTGATTTCGCATTGTCTGCGCACGTCGTTGCCGGCGATCGTGGCCGTCTGTCTGGCGGTGGCCGCTGCGCCGGCGACCGCCCGCCCGGGCGACGAGGTGCGGATCGCCCGTCTCCAGTATGACGGCGGGGGCGACTGGTACTGCGATCCGAGCAGCCTGCCGAACTGGCTCGAGATCTTCCAGGCGCGAACGGGCATACCCACGGCAGAGGTCGAGGCGATCGTGACCCTCGACAGCGAGGATCTCTACCGCTACCCCTTCCTGTACCTTTCGGGTCACGGCCGGATCGTGCTGTCCGCAGAGGAGCTCGAGGAACTGCGGACCTACCTCGATGCCGGGGGTTTTCTCTTCGCCGACGACAATTACGGGCTGGACGCGACGTTCCGGGAGATGGTGGCGAAACTCTACCCGGACAACGAACTGGAGCCGGTATCGAGCGACCATGCGATCTATCGGTCCTACTACGAACTGCCCGGGCTGCCGAAGATCCATCAGCACGACGGGGAACCCGCCCAGGGTTTCGGCGTATCCAGGAACGGGCGCCTGGTCATCTTCTACTCCTGGTCGGCGGACATCGGCGACGGGCTGGAGGATCCCGATGTCCACGGTGATCCGCCGGCCGTGCGTGAAGCCGCCGCCAAGATGGCGGTCAACATCATGATGTACGCCCTGACGCATCCCTGACCTTCCCCGAACGAGGAAACGAGCATATGGCCGTTGATCGAGCATTTGTCCCCCGCCTGCAGCGTCTGTTGCGACGCGTCAGGCTGCATCTGCTCGGGCACGGACTCGTGCGCACGCTGGCGACCGTCGGCGCGGCCGGGCTGGCAGCGGCCTGGGCCGTCGGCGGCGGCAACGAGCCCGGCGGCTTCATCGCCTGGGGGCTGGCCCTGTCCCTGGCGGCGATCCTCGGCATCACCTGCTGGCGGCATCTGATCCGACCTCTGCTGCGCACCCGACGCGCACGGGACCTGGTGGCGGACATCGAAAGCCGGGGCGATTTCGCCAACATCCTGGTGGCCGCCGAAGAAGCCGACCGCCTGCCCGCCCGCTGGGCCGGCGACGACCCCGTTCGCCTGGAACTGCTCCGCCGCTTGTCCGCGCGCGCGATCGCGGTCCTCGATCTGCTGGCTCCCGGCCGGATCTATCCCCGGCCGCGCTTGCGGGTCTGGCTGGGACTGCTGGCGGTCGTGTCGGTGCTGGCGGTCGCCGCACAGGTGCGGGCGCCGGGGGAACTGGGCCGCGGATTCGCGCGGCTGGCGGCGCCCGGGTCCGGTACGGTCGTTCCGCCCACGATCGGTCTGTACGGAATGGCCGACCCGCGGTACGTGATCGCCGGGAGTGACGCCGACCTGGCGGCCCTCGATTTCGCCGGCGGCGACGGGTCCGCCGTGGCTGAGATCCGCACCGGTTCGGGATTGTGGCAGCCCGTGGCCACCGCGGCAGCGAGAGTCGACAGTGAGATTCCGGGGATCGAGGCTCCCTACCGCAAATGGACGGCGACCGTCGCGGATGTGCGCGAGGATTTCGCGTGGCGCTTCCGTCGCGGCACGCTGGTCTCTGCGGTGCAGGAGGTTGTCGTCAGACACCATCCGCTGGTCACTCGCCTGGGCGGTTCGGTCTACCCGCCGGCCTATACGCGGCTTGCGGTCCGCGAGTTGAAGCGACTGCCGGCCTGGTTCGAGGTTCCCGCGGGCAGCACGCTGCGTCTGACGGGCCGCGTGAATCATCCCGTTCGCCGGGCCCTGCTGGTGAACAGCACCGGCGATACCCTTCAGCTGGCGGCCGATTCCCTGGTGGTTTCCGGGAGCATGGTGATCGACCGGACGACCGGTTTCCGCCTCGTCCTCGAGGACAGCTTCGGATTGCAGAACGAATCCCCGCTCCTGTACGAGGTGTCCGCCGCCGCGGACCAGGTGCCGGCGGTGAGCCTCGAACTTCCCGGCAACGACGGCATCCTGCCGATCGCCGGCGAGCTTGGCCTCGAGGTCGAAGCCGCCGACGACTTCGGTCTGTCGGACCTGCGGCTGCTCTTTCGCACCCTGGCGCGCGACGATATCCGCAGCGGAGACGAACGGGCCGGCGCCTGGGAAGGCGGATCCTTCTGGCCGGGTCAGGACGAGGTCTGGCGGGAGTTCAAGACCGTCGGCGGCGCCGTGAGGGTCAAGCCGCTGCGGACCGACGGCACCACCTCCAGTCTGCGGGCGCGGTTTGATCTTCAGGTCGAAGCCGGCGCTCTGGACCTGGTATCCGGCGATGTCCTGGAGATCGTCGCCGAAGCCAGGGACAACAAGGTTCCCGGTCCGGTCGGCACCGCCCGTTCGCGGGTGCTGCGCCTGACCTTGCCATCGGCCGCGGACGTCCTGGCCGAACACGAAGCCACCAGCGACGAACGGCAGGCCGAACTGGAGGAGATGCGGCGGCGCAGCGGCGAACTGGATGCTGATCTCGACCGGCTGAACCGTGAACTGATGAAGAATCCGTTGCCGGACTGGGCGCGCCAGAAGGAGATGGAGAACACGATCGAACGCCAGAAGACCCTGCAGGAGGAACTGGCGCGGATCGCCGAACAACTGCAGCGGGAGCTGGACAATCTGGCCCGCAATCAGCTCACCAGCGAAGCGCAGCTGGACAAGGCGGACGAGATCGCCGAGCTGCTGTCGCAGCCGGGTGCCGAATCGCTCCAGGAACTCATGGAAAAAATGGAGGATCCCGGGCAGGAGGCCGGTCCCGACGAGGTGGCGCGCGCGATCCGCGAGGTGGCGCGCAATCAGAAGGACATGGCCCGCAAGCTCGACGCGGCGCTGGCCATGCTGAAGCGGATGGCCCAGGAGCAGGAACTCGAGGGACTCGCTTCGCTGCTGGAGAAGATGATCCAGAAGCAGCAGGAACTGGCGGACCTCAGCCGCAAGATGGAAGAGATGGAGGCCCGGCAGGAGGCCGACGACTCCGGCGATCAGCTGGCCCAGGGCGACACCGAGCCGCAGGACGAACCGGGGGACGAAGCGAGCGGCGACCCGTCCGACAAGGCCGAGGCGGAACAGGATAAGCCGGACGGCGAAGCAGGCGAACAGGGCGGCGAATCCCCTGAAGGCCAGGACGGCGCCCCGGAACCGGGTGAAACCCCGGACATGCCCACGCCCGAGGAGATGGCCCGCCGGCAGGAGGCGCTGGCCGAAGAACTCGCCGAACTGCAGGAGAAACTGGAGGAGGCCCTGGCCGAGTTGCAGGAGAAGAACGCGGACCAGGAATCGTCACCGGCGGACTCCGCCATGGAAACGGCCCTCAAGAAGGCCCTGGAGCAGATGGAGGAGAACAGCACCCAGGAAAAGATGAGCAAGGCCTCCGAGGAAATGATGAAGATGGACCCGGGCGAGACCGCCAAGATGCAGGAGCAGGCCCTGCGCGACATGGGATCCCTGTACCACATCATGGTCAAGACCCAGGAAGCCATGCAGATGGCCATGAAGATGGAGCAGGTCTCCTCGCTGCGCGGGCTGGCCGCGGACATGCTGGCGCTGTCGACGCGTCAGGAGGAGATCGTGGCGACGATCCCACCCCAGCTGCAGGATCTGCGGGACCTCGACCTGACCCGCCGGCAGCATCGTCTGCAGAAGGCGACCGTCGGCGTCCGTGACAATCTGGCCGGGCTGCTGGACGAAGCACCGACACGGATCATGAAACTGCTGGCGAAACTGGACGACCTGGTCGAGACCATGGGCGCCGGCGTGCGGGCCATGGAGGACAACCGGGCCCCGGTGGCGCGGCAGCAGGCGCGTGCGAGTCTGGCGGCGGCCAACAACATGGTCATCGGCCTGTTGACTGAAGCGCAGATGGCCGGCGGCAGCGGGGGCGGCAGCGGCAGTTCCATGCCCATGCTCAGTCAGCAGCTGCAGAAGATGGCCGAGGAACAGTCGGGGCTGAACGGGAGCACCGAAGAACTGCGCCGGATGCTGGCCGACCGCGGCATGAGCCAGGAGGCCCGGGCGGCGATGCAGCGCCTGGGAGAGGCCCAGGCGGGTCTGGCCGGCCGGATGGGCGAACTGGCCGAAGAGGAGCGGGAACGGCCCGAAGGGGAGCGGCTGCTGGGCGACCTGGCCCGGCTCGGCGAGGACATGGAGCGGGTGAGCCGGGATTTCGAGGACGGCCTGGTCAGTGAAGAGACCCTGATCCGTCAGGAACGTATCCTCAGCAGAATGCTCGATGCCCGCAATTCCGTGCGCCGCCGTGACTATTCCTCCCGCCGTGAGAGCCGCACCGCCGCGGAACTCTTCGAGCGCCAGGAAGGGGCGGGCGGGCAGCCCGACCGGGCCGATCGGCAACCGTTCCGGCTGCAGTACCAGCCGCTGGAGAAAGCTCCCCTCGAGTACCGGGATCTGGTCCGCCGCTATTTCACGGCCCTCGATTCGCTGCGCCGCCTCGACGATACCCCGCCGGCGGCCGTCGATCAGCCTCGGGAAGGTGACAACCCATGATGCGTCCGGTTGTCGTCATCCTGCTGGCCTGCCTGGCCGCTGCGTGGCAGCCGGTGCTGGCCCAGCAGCCCGAGCAGCCCGAGCAGCCCAAGGAGAGAGCGCGGCCCGACAGGCTGCAGATCCCGCCGAATCTGCGCCAACCGAACCTGGCTCCCAACGCCGAATCCATGCTGGATCTGCGGCGCCGGCTGATCGAATTGGACCGTCTGCTGTCTCTGGGGAGCATCAGCCGGGCCGAGTCGCTGTTGCAGGATCTCGCGCAGCACCGCGGTCTGCAACGCGAGCTGACCACACGGCGCATCAAGCTGGCCCAGCTCAAGGGCGATCATGCCGAAGCGATCCGCTTGACCCGCGCGGTGCTGGTCGAGCAGCCCCGTAATCCGGGCATGTGGCGCTCCCTGGCCGTCTCCCAGCTGGCTGACGGCCAACCGGACAGCGCCCGCTACGCCATCGGCCGGTTCATTACCACGAACCCCAACGGCCGCAGCGCGACGATGGTGGGCGTGGATCTCCTGCAGCAGGCCGGCGAGGCACGCATGGCCGTCAGCCTGATCGACACCATGCGCCTGGTCCTGGGTGAGCCCCGGTTGCTGGGGCGCCAGCGGGCGGTCAACCTGCTGGGAACCGGGCGGTCCGACGAGGCCGCCGCGGAAATCGTCAGCGAACTGAAATCCAACCCCTTCAATCTGGCGCTCATTCGCACCGAACTGCTGGAAAGCCCCTACCTGGCCGACGACCGGGATTTTCTGGAGCGCCTGACCGCGATGTCGCGCCAGAGCGACGCCGGCGTGGGGTCTTCCCTGCTGGCGGCCAACCTGCTGGTGGCCCGTGCGGAGGTGGATGCGGCCCTGTCCCTGCTGGACCGTTTCTTCGTCCGCCCGGACGCTCGGCTGGCGATCCTGCAGAACTCTGTGCTGATGGTCAGGGAGCTGGAGCTCCTGGCGCTGACGGATCAGATGCAGCCGACGGTGG
>Ga0316201_10001261_pt1 | contig 16766 bp, 19 predicted proteins | sample CS6wburrow_MG_FD_204516 | JGI IMG/M metagenome (GOLD analysis project Ga0316201, IMG submission 204516) | Coastal sediment microbial communities from Delaware Bay, Delaware, United States - CS-6 worm burrow | ecosystem: Environmental > Aquatic > Marine > Coastal > Sediment | place: USA... | reverse complement strand
TAAAACTAAAAAGTATATGATTTTAAAGGGTTTTATGTATTTTGAATTGAAATTTGCCATTATAAGCGTTCGTTAATTATTGTTTTAACGATATTTACAGCAACGGTGTTGTACTTGTTATTCGGAATTATGATATCTGCATACTCCTTCATCGGCTCAATAAATTGTTGATGCATTGGTTTTAATGTGGTTTGGTATCTGTTTAGTACTTCATGTAAATCTCTACCGCGCTCAGAAATATCGCGTTTTAAACGACGTATTAAGCGCTCATCTGAATCCGCATGTACATATATTTTGATATCAAATAATTCTCTAATTTCGGCATGTGATAATATCAAAATACCTTCTACTATCATAACTTTTCTAGGTTTAGTAGAAATAGTATCTCCTGTACGATTGTGTTTTACAAATGAATAAACAGGTTGGTCAATGGAATTGCCATTTTTAAGCGCTTTGAGGTGGTTTTCTAATAACTCAAAATCGATAGATCGTGGATGATCAAAATTAATTTTTATACGCTCGTCATAACTTAAATGAGAGGTGTCTTTATAGTATGAATCTTGCGAAATTACACCAACTTCACCTTCTGGTAATTCATTAAGAATAGTATTTACAACGGTAGTTTTTCCGCATCCTGTACCACCAGCAATTCCTATAATAAGCATGTCTTTAATTTGATTTAGTTGAGTCTTACAAAGTTAAATAATATAGCCATAAAATGCATCTTATAACTCGGAAACTTTCTTTGGTGTAACAAAGTTTTTAATATTATTTCCCCAACTGTTATTAATGTAGTTTAATACGTCAGCAACTTCTTCATTCGAAAGCCCTAAAGGTGTCATAACATTGTTGTATGTTTCTCCATTTACTGTGATTTTGCCGGACATGCCTTTTTTTACTCCTTTGATGCTTTCATTCTGATTCTTTCTTAAATAATCAGAATCTGCTAATGGAGGGAATACTTTATGAACCCCTTTACCATCTGCTAAATGGCAAGTGATACACATATCCTCATAGATGAGTTGACCTCGTTTTATACTAGAATTAAGTTCTAATGGTTCTTGATTTTGAGTTATGCCAATTGTATTATTTTCTTTTGAGTTACAGGACGTGATTAATAAAAGTAATAGTATGAGTCTAATCGATTTTATCATTTTCTTAAAAGCTTTACGATTCCTAAATTCTCAATTCCTACATAGATATAGCCATCTGGTCCTTGTTCAACACATCTTATTCTTCCAAGTCCATCTAATAAGCGTTCTTCTTTAATTACTTTATTATCTTTTAATGTGCAAAGGTCTAAATATTGAAATTTTAAAGAACCGACTAAAAGATTTCCATTCCAATCCCCATACTTATCACTATTAATAAATGCCATTCCGCTTGGTGCAATGGACGGGTCCCAATAGTGTAGTGGTTGCTCCATTCCTTCTTTCTCTGTGATCTCTGTAAATTCGGTGCCACTATAATTTATTCCATAACTTATAATAGGCCAACCATAGTTTTTTCCGGGTTCAATAATATTTATTTCATCCCCGCCTCTTGGACCATGCTCGTGTGTCCAAATATCACCAGTTTTAGGATGAAGCGTCATTCCTTGTGGGTTTCGATGTCCATAAGAGTAAATGGCTGTTTTGGCATTGGGTGTATCTATAAAAGGATTGTCCTTTGGAATTGAACCATCATCATTAAGACGATAAACTTTTCCACAATCTCTAGTTAAGTCTTGAGGATTTGTATCTCTATCACCGCGTTCTCCGATGGTGAAGAATAAATAACCGTTTTTATCAAAAACTAAACGTGACCCAAAATGCTGACCTCTTTTAGTGTTTGGTGTCGCTTTATAGAGTACTTCTAGATTTACTAAACTATTGCCTTTTAGTTTTGCTCTTGCAATCGCTGTGTTTCCGCCATCACCTTCACCAGTCGAAGATGCAAACGAAAAATAAATCCAACCATTATCTTCATAATTTGGGTGTAAAATAACATCTAATAAGCCGCCTTGACCACGAACATAAATTTCTGGTAATCCGGAAATAGTGGTTTTCTTTCCATTTTTAAAATGAATAAGTTCACCAGATTTCTCTGTAATAAGCATTGCACCATCGGGAAGAAAAGTAAAACCCCAAGGAATATTCAGTTCTGGTACAATAACCTCATGACTATTTTGTGTATTGATAGGGTTTTTATCTTGTGCACAGGTTAACAATGTAAATAGTGTTAAACCAATGATTGTAAGCTTTAATTTCATAGTAAAATTCCTTTAATATTTTAATGACTTTAAAGTTAGATAAATGTTATTGGTTTCTAAAGAAAAACTCTATATTTGCAGTCCGAAATCGGGAAACTAAATTTCGGGGTGTAGCGTAGCCCGGTTATCGCGCCACGTTTGGGACGTGGAGGCCGCAGGTTCGAATCCTGCCACCCCGACCAAAACAAAAAAGCTCAGTGAAAACTGAGCTTTTTTTTATTCTATCCTGACATAATTTTCAGAATATATTTTGTTTCCATCTTCATCAATTTCAATTTGTTCAAAACGATCTGGATGTATTTGAAGTTGAAACGTAAATTCTTTTTGTTCTTCTATGACTTCATTCATAAAAGAAGAGCCAAATTCTAGCACCTCTGTAAGTTTACCATCTTCAAAACTGTAAGAGCCGTAACCAAAAAATTCAGTTGAATCTGCTGGTCTAAGCTTGCACCACATTACTTTAGTATCAGAGAACATTTTTATTTGTCTAGAAATAGTATTGTTGGAAAATGAATCTACAACTATATTATTTTGGTAATTGTAAAAGCCTTTAAGTTCCCAAGAGCCTTTGAGACTAAGTTTTTCTTCTACGGCTTCAACTGTTATCTGTTCATTAGTTTTTTCGTTTTCATTACAAGAATAGAATAAAACAAAAACAAAGCTTAAAATAAAAAGTTTAGAATTCATAATTCGTCGATTTTAAGAGTTAAACAGTTATAATTTACAAAAATAAAGTGAGATTTTATTATGATACCAACTATTTATACCTTGATAACAAGTGTTGATAACTTCTATGTAAGGAATTAAACAAAAATCCTACTTTTGTTTTGTAATAAAACATAAGATATGTCTGATACAATTGAAAAAGTAAAATGCTTAATAATAGGTTCTGGACCTGCAGGTTATACTGCGGCAATATATGCTTCTAGAGCTAACATGTTTCCGGTGTTATATCAAGGAACACAACCTGGTGGTCAATTAACAACGACTAATGATGTTGAGAACTTCCCTGGTTATCCTGATGGAATAACTGGGCCAGAAATGATGATTCAATTACAAAAGCAAGCAGAACGTTTTGGTACTGACGTGCGACATGGTTGGATAACTAAAGTTGATTTTTCTGGAGATGTTCATAAAGTATGGGTTAATGATGAAAAAGAAATTCATGCTTCGACCATTATTATATCTACTGGTGCTTCTGCAAAATATTTAGGATTACCTTCTGAGCAAAAATATTTAAAGCTTGGTGGTGGTGTTTCTGCGTGCGCAGTCTGTGATGGTTTCTTTTACAGAAATCAAGAAGTTGTGCTCGTTGGTGCTGGAGATTCTGCAGCAGAAGAGGCACATTATTTATCTAAACTTTGTAAGAAGGTAACGATGTTAGTGAGACGTGATGAGTTTAGAGCTTCTAAAATAATGGCTAGCAGAGTTAAGAATACAGAGAATATTGAAATTCTGTTTAATACTGAAACAGATGAAGTTTTAGGTGATGGCCAAGTAGTAACTGGTGTAAGAATTTTTAACAATAAAACTAATGAGAAGCACGAAATTTCTGCAACAGGCTTCTTTGTAGCTATAGGTCATAAACCAAATACAGATATTTTTAAAGATTATTTAGATCTTGATGAGACTGGTTATATTATAAATGCAGTTCCGGGAACAAGTAAAACTAATGTTGATGGTGTATTTGTAAGTGGTGATGCTGCTGATCATGTATATAGACAAGCTATTACAGCTGCGGGTACTGGTTGTATGGCTGCGTTAGATGCTGAACGTTATTTAGCTGCTAAAGATGCAGATTTTGAAGTAGCTACACCTACTTATAATTAAAGATTGCTGTTAGAATGACAAAAATCCGAAGTAAAAAGCTTCGGATTTTTTACTTTTTAACATTTTTTTTGTAAAATTCTCATTTGTAACATTAATTACATTAATATGTGATAAAAGTTACATAAGTATGATAAATGTCATATTGATTGATTTAATACTCTTATAAATTTGCTTTATAAATATAACTTAATATGAAGCATTTAATTTCAATTAAAATTTTACTAACGATATTTCTTAGTAGCTTATTTTCTGTTCAGTCAGTTACAGCACAAACGTATTCACTAAATAATAATTCTTCAATTTTGGAAGTGCATGGTACATCTTCCATACATGATTGGCATGTTGATGCACAAGAACAATCAGGTAGGATTGTTATTACTAATGCTGATGAGTTAGCTATTAGTACTTTAAGCTTTTCTGTCCAAGCAGAAAGTCTTAAGAGTGGGAAATCTTCAATGGATAAGAATACGTACAAAGCTCTTAAGACAGATGATTATAAAGCTATAGACTTTAAACTTAATTCTATTAAACAAGTAGAAAAGCTAACGGAACAATCTTTTAAAGTAACTGCTTTAGGCGATCTGACTGTTTCGGGTGTTACAAAAATCATATCGCTTGATATAACTGTTAAACTTACTGGTACTAAGGTGTTAATTGAAGGCGAAAAATCAATTCTGATGACTGATTATGGAATTAAGCCACCCAAAGCACTACTGGGAACTATTAAAACGGGTAATAAGATTAACATCATCTTTAAGACCGTTTTTGAAACTAAAAATTTATAAATAAACAATAAACAATCAATTATTAACTAAAAATTAAAAATCATGAAACCAACACTAAAACTAGTAAGCTTCTTAATTATAGTAACTATGGGGCTTGGATTATTCGCTCAAAACAAAAGAGATTTAGACAATTACAGACAACCTGATAAAAGGGGTATTAATGTATTTGAAGCACCTAAAGATTCAGTTTCAACATTTGATGATATAAATGTTAGAATCGGTGGATCTTCTACACTTCAATTTCAAGCTTTATCGCATGAAAATTCAGATGCAGCTCCATTAAAGGAAATTGGAAGTAATTTTAACTTAGCAACTGCAAACCTAGATTTGGATGTAGTTTTATATGATGGTGTAAGAATGCATTTACGTACTTATTTATCATCTCGTCACCATCCAGAACCTTATGTTAAAGGCGGTTATATTCAAATTGATAAATTAGAATTTATTAGTGAAGGATTCTTAGCTGATTTTATGCAAAATGCTACTTTAAAAATCGGGCATATGGAGAACAATTATGGTGATGCACACTTTAGAAGAAGTGATAATGCTCAAACTATATATAATCCGTTTGTAGGAAACTTAATAATGGATTCTTTTACAACTGAAGTTGGTGCAGAACTTTACTATCAGAAAAACGGATTTATTGGTATGATAGGGTTTTCAAATGGAAAATTAAACCAAAAAATTGATGAATCAAATGGTACTACAGGTGGAGCGTCTTTCTTAGCAAAATTCGGTTATGACAAGCAAATTAATGACGATTTTAGATTTAGATTAACAGGTTCACTTTACAATACAGGTTATGTACCTTCTTCATACTTATATAGTGCAGATAGAACAGGTTCTAGATACTATGGTGTTATGATTGAAGAAGGTGCCGGAGACAATTTTAGATCAGGACGTTACAATCCAGCTTTAAGAAATAAAATAACTGCTATTATGTTTAATCCTTTCATAAAATACCAAGGGTTAGAGTTTTTCGGAACTATTGAAACTGCAAAAGGTAATAGATTAGGTTTAGATGAAAGAACAGCAAATCAATTCGCAGGTGAATTAATTTATAGATTCGGTAATGATGAGGATTATTACATCGGTGGACGTTATAATAAGGTAGATTCTGAAGAGGAAAGTGGAGATGAAATTGAAATTTCTAGATTCAACTTAGCTGCAGGATGGTTTATGACAAAAAATATTTTATTGAAAGCTGAGTATGTAAGCCAAAAATATGATGGTTACAGCCCTGGAGCTTTTGAGGACGGTAAGTTTGATGGTTTCATGTTAGAAACAGTAATAAGTTTTTAAAAGTTAATTATTAATAAAGGCCTTCATCTTTGAGATGAAGGCCTTATTTTCGTTTTATTATGACTAGAATATTCTCAATTATAGTTTTATTTTTTTTAGCATCAGTTCTAAATTTTACAAAAACCGAAAAGGTAGAAGTAAAAGATTCAACTGTGTTTTTTTCTTCAGAAAGTTATTTGAAAATTAATGGAAAAACTAATGTGAGTAATTTTGAATGTAACTTTGATATGAATACGCTATCAGATTCTATCAATGTTAATTATAATGCCTATGATCGAATAATTAAATTTAATAAGGCTGCACTAATTCTTCCAAATTTGCAGTTTAATTGTGGTGGTAGAGCTATTAATAAAGATTTTAAAAAATTACTTAATACAGATGAGTTTCCTGAAATAATTCTAAATCTAAAAGAAATTTCTAAAATCAATATTGATGATAATTCGATTACGGCTACTGTTGATATAATGATTTGTAATATAGTTAATACATATAATATACCAATTTCTATCGTTGAAAACGATGGTTTATATGTGAAGGGGACTTTGCCCTTAGATATCAATGATTTTAGCTTAACACCTCCAACAAAAATTTTAGGTATGATTAAGGTTTCCTCTGAAATTGAGATTCAATTTTCCCTTAAAATTTTAAATTGCTAGGTGTTTTTTATTTATTTTTCTTTTGAAGCTTTGAGGTGTCTTCAAATTTAGTAATTGTTATTACAGGACTACCAAAGAGATATAATTCACTATCACCAGAAGATGCTATTGATATACTTTCATTAACAGAAATCGTTAAGTCGCTACTATCTTCTAAGCTGACATCTGTTGTTTTAACATCAAATTTACTGCCATTGAAGTTTGAAGAATTGACTAATCTAATTATCGAAGTATTAGCAGAACCTTCAATTGCTAAATCAGCACGTTGATACAAATCGAAGTTAGCAGATGTACTATTTATTAGCGCATCTAGCTTGCTACTGTCACTAAGCTCAATACTTGTTGTATCTGCAGTAAGGTTGAGTCTTGTTTTAGACTTCCCAGAACTTTTATAGTCAAATGTATTAGCTTTAATATTTAAGTAAGCTCTAGAATTATCAGATGTTATTAGGCTTACATTATCAAGTTCCATAGAGGTAAGAGATCTAATTTCTCCATCTCCTCTAGCTTCAATTTTTTTTAAAGCGTTACCATAATTAACTTTAATACTTAATTTCTTTTTAGATCCAATACGTGTTGTTTCAACAAATTTAAGAACTCCATCTACAACCTCGAACTGAATAACGTCGTGTAAATTATCATCGGCTTCAATTTCAACGGATGGTTTACTGTTATAAACGACCTCAATTGAGAAATCACCATCAACAATAATAGTTTCAAAATCATCTATATAGGTTTGTCTAATGGTTACGTTTCTATCACCTTTAATTTTATCAGTAGATTGGGCAGAAATAACTGGGATGCCTGCAATCATAAAAACTAGAATGAGTAATATTTTTTTCATGTTATAATGTTTGTTGTCTTTTAAAAGACACAAGAAGCATCAAATAAGTCACTTTTTAATTTATTGGACTTAAAGGCGATGTCTTATTTTTCAATATTAAAAATTTATAATTAATATATGTCAATTAAAAGCCGTTAAACAAATATATACAAAAACCATCCCAAACTCTATATAGAATTTAAGATGGCTTTTAATTGATTGATTTTTAGTATTATAGAAATAAAAATTAACTATCGTGTATTAATTGATTGGTTGATTTTATTGTTGTCTAACACTTCCAGAAGAACTGTCAGATTTATTCACTTTTTCTGGATTACCAGAATATCTTACATCTCCACCACTTGTAGCTCTTGCCGTAAGCTCTTTAGATGTATTAACAGATATATCGGCTCCACTTGTAGCTTTAACTTCTGAGGTTTCTGCTTTTAATTGATTTGCTTTGATATTACTTCCACTTGTTGCAGCAGCAATTAAGGTGTTAGTTGTTCCTCTAAGGTTTATATTGCTTCCGCTTGTAGATCTGCAATCTAGCAATTGAGTCTTCACATCTAATTTAATGTCAGCACCACTTGTACTGACTAGCTCTAATTCATCTACTTTAATAGTGTTTGTTGAGTAAACATTACTACCGCTTGTTGCTTTTATAGATGAAATGTCATTAATATTTAGCATGATTTTTTTTGAAGACGCTCTTTTGATGTTCTCACTAGAATAAATTCGTAATATATTATTTTCTACGTCTGTCATAATTAAGTCGTGAAGATTTTCATCTGCTTCAACGCTAAGAGAAACATCATTTGATTGCGTGATGTAAAGGTCTAATCCTTGGCTAACTTTGATTTGATTAAAGTCGCTAGAAATGTTTCGTTCTGCAGTTACTACATTTCCGTTGCCGTTAACTCCTTCTCCTAAATTCATAGAAAAGTTGCAGGATAGCATTAGCATGCCTACTATGCTTGTAATAATGATTCTTGTTAATGTGCTCATGATTTTGATTTTTTAGATTGATGATTGATTAAGTTTATTGTTTTGTTATATTTTTTGATTGATGAATTACAGGGCAAAGATGTGTTAGTTTTTGGTTGATTTAAATTTAACTCTACTGAACTGTTGATTTTTCAATCTCAATTGTCATTAACATCTATACTAACACCATCCTCCTCATTAATTTGAATGCTGACAGCTGGTTTTTCTTCATTAGGCGATGTTTCATTCGTAATAGTTTCAATAATTTCGGTTGCTTCTTCAATAAATTCGTCTTCATCATCTTCTTCTGTTATACAGTCCAAGCATTCCGTATCGTCTTCTATTATTCTCAAATATTGTTCTTCCATACCGTTATCTAATATGTCATTATAGTAACTAGAATTTCGGTGGAAATTATAAGTGTTATCATCTGCAAATAGCACAGTGCCTTCTGGTAAATACAGTATGATTAAAACTTCTTGTTCGCTAAACTTATTATCTATATCTGTAGATAAATAGGCATTAAGTCTTAACTCATTTTTAACCAAGGCATAATCGTAGTTAATATTTTTTGCTCTAGTTCTGGCTAAGTCATAATTACTACCAGTTGCTTCTTTTTCAATAATTATGGTTGCTAAAGAATCTTTAGTAGATCTTACAACCAATCTAATGTCCGATGATTTTATAGTCCGACCATTGTCATCTTCGGAAAGATTGTAATTATTATCATGTCTATAGAAATAATCTGAATAACCATCATTACCAGTCATTGTGATTTTTAGGGTATCATTAGCAGTAATATTTAATTGTTCCTTAACGGTTACTTTAGCATCAAATGCATGCTCAGTCGCTTGTTTCACACCAGTGATTACTAAGCCAATAATTGCCATTAACCAAAGTCCTAGCAAAGTAAATTTTGCAACATTTCCAATAGACTTTAGATTGTTTACTAATATCTTAAGTCCTAAATAGAACACAAAGAAAAAAGGAATACCTATTGCAAAGAATAATAGCATTGACATTAACCACATTGGTATATTTGCGGCATTCGCAGCATCTATAAAGTTCATTGGTGGAAAATGTACAGTATCAGTGACACCTATCGTAAAGAAGGCAACAATTAATGCTATTAAAGTACTTATCCCTACAATAATTAGGATAATACCAATAAACTTAGCCATTACTTTTAAGAAGAACATTAAGATGCTGCCTATTGAGTCAAAAAAGGTTTGGGAGCTCGATTTTAACCGGTTGCCTTGCTTTTGAAAATCAACACTTTTTACTGTATCAGATATATTGTCTGATACGCTATCAAAGCCTTCTTTTAGTTTATCTCCATGCTTTTTTAAATCGACATTTCTTACGGTTTCTGATACACTATCAATGCCGTCTTTAATTTTTTTTTCGATGTTACTGATGTTTACTGCATCACCAGTCATGGTAAGCTTTTCAGCTGTGGTTCTAGCCTCTGGAACTAATGCCCAAAATATAAGGTATATGAATATAAATGTTCCTCCAGAACCTATTGCGAAAAATAACCATATGAGGCGTATCCAAATAGATTCTATCCCAAAGTAATGTGCTAAACCTGCAGCGACACCACCTATATATGAATTGTCTGTATCTCTATATAGTTTTTTAGATGGTCTAGAACTATGTCTTTGTCTTGGTTGAGGCTCATCTTCAAAAATTTCATCATCTACTAAATAGTCTTCAGGTTGTCCCATTATAGTAATGACTTCGTCTACTAACTTAATACCAACAACTTGCTTTTCGTTCTGTATACGTTCTGCAAACAATTCTGAAATACGAGCTTCTATATCTGAGATAATTTCTGATCGTCCTTGAGAGTCTGTAAATGAACGTTTTATAGCCTCAAGATAGCGCTGTAATTTTAGGAATGCATCTTCATCTATATGGAAGAATATACCTGCTAAATTTATATTGACTGTTTTATTCATTTCTGTGGTGTTTTTGTACTTGTTACTAGGTTAACTGCATTTTGTAATTCACTCCAAGTAGTGTTTAATTCTTTAAGAAACAATTTTCCTGTTTCTGTAAGACCATAATACTTTCTTGGTGGTCCAGATGTGGATTCTTCCCAACGGTAATTGAGTAATCCAGCATTTTTCAGTCTTGTTAATAGCGGATATATGGTTCCTTCTACAACAAGCATTTTAGCATCTTTTAATGTGCCCAGAATCTCTGCGACATAGGCATCTTCATCCTTTAAGATCGATAAAATGCAATATTCCAGAACACCTTTACGCATTTGTGCTTTTGTGTTTTCTATTTTCATGTGTGCGTTTTTAATTCTATTAAACTGTTCATTTTTTGATTGATTTGATTATTGATGAATATTTTGATTTACTTTAAAAAGTTAATTGTGAAAGGGTATTTATATATTTTGCCATCTCTAGCAGATAAACTTGCTTTAACAATAAGGGCGAGTTCAATTATAAATGCGATTACTGCCAAAGCTCCTAATCCACCACCGATATAAAGTAGAGGTGAAGGCTCACCAACATTAATATGAAAATTATTAAAGCCGTGAAAATCGATAACATCCATGCCATTAAATAATTTGAAAATAAAGAATGGTACACTGATAGTTCCAATAATTATGGCATAAAGCAAAACACTAATTTGAAAGTTGATGGCTTGCTTACCATGTTGATCTATAAACTCTGACTTTTCTTTATTTGCTGCCCATAATATTATTGGGCCAATGAAATTACCGAATGGAATTATAAATCTTGAAAAGGTCGAAAGATGTATAAATGTTGCTAAATTTTTATGATGATTGTCTAACATTTTTAAAAGTATATAATAGTTGCTTATACAAATATATGTCTTTAAAAAGGTATTATGTTACGCATAGTACTAAAAATTAACATAAAATTAACATTAGTTAGGTTTGATATTTTGGTTTATTTTAGTGGAAATTATAGATTTTATATATGAATATATCACCTTCAAAACTCAACATGTTTCTAATGTTTAAGCTACCTGCGGCATATTTTACAGGCGTGCGTACAAAACACTTAGATGATACAACTTGTGTTGTTTCAGTAAAACACCGATGGATAAATCAAAACCCATTTAATTCTATGTTTTGGGCTGTGCAAGGTATGGCTGCGGAGTTAACAACTGGCGCATTAGTGATGAAAAAGATTAAAGAAAGTGGTAAAAACATATCCATGTTGGTCGCTAATAATAATGCATCATTTACAAAAAAAGCGACGGGAAGAATCACGTTTAAATGTGAAGAAGGTTTAAAAATTGACGAAGCTATTAACAAAGCCATTGAAACCGGAGAAGGACAAACGGTTTGGCTTAATGTGAATGGAATAAATGCTGAAGGTGTGCAAGTGTCTACTTTTAATTTTGAGTGGACATTAAAAGTTAAAAGCTAATTCTTAGTTATGCTGAAATGGTCTAAACAATTTCTAAGAATCTAAATTGTAACAAAGTTTGAAAAAAATCAACATATAAAAGAATCAATTAGAAACATAAACGAATTAGCTATGGAAAAATTACCAGATTACAACGATAGAAATGCACACGAAATAGATTACCGCATTTACGGTGAAGAAATGCAATATGTAGAAATAGAATTAGATCCGGATGAAGGTGTTGTTGCTGAATCAGGAAGCTTTATGATGATGGATGATGGTATTGAAATGGATACTATTTTTGGTGATGGTTCTCAAAAGGATACAGGTTTCTTAGGTAAAATATTAGGAGCTGGAAAACGTATTCTTACAGGTGAAAGCTTATTTATGACAGCGTTTTATAATAATCTTACTGGGAAACGTAATGTGTCTTTTGCCTCTCCATATCCTGGAAAAATTATTCCGATTGACTTATTGGAATATGGAGGAAAGTTTATCTGTCAGAAAGATGCTTTTTTATGTGCAGCTAAAGGAGTAAGTATTGGTGTTGAGTTTTCAAAAAAACTCGGTAGGGGTTTATTTGGAGGTGAAGGTTTTATAATGCAGAAGCTAGAAGGTGATGGTATGGCATTTGTGCATGCTGGTGGTACTACAGCTGTGAAAACCTTAGCTGCTGGCGAAACCTTGCGTGTAGATACTGGCTGTATCGTTGGTTTTACACAAGATATTGATTATGATATTGAGTTTGTTAAAGGGATAAAAAATTCCATCTTTGGTGGTGAAGGCTTGTTCTTTGCAAAACTACAAGGACCAGGGAAAGTTTATATACAATCTTTACCGTTTAGTCGATTGGCTGGTCGTGTTTTGGCATCGGCTCCAAGAAGTGGTGGGAAATCTAAAGGTGAAGGAAGTATATTAGGTGGATTGGGTGATATTTTGGATGGTGATAATAGGTTTTAGAATTTTTAATAGAGTTAGTTGATTATAAATCAGTAGGTTATAGCGTAAGAATTATCTGTGATATTTTATGATACTCATCGAGAAATTTTATTCTTTTAACATAATAAGCTGTTAAACTTTAAATTAATACAAAATTGCGCTTATTTTTTTCTACCTTAGAGTATTAATTGAAACAATAGCCTATAAGAGAATTCTACTTTTTGTTAACCTAAAATCAAAAAATGTACTATGGCGAGAGCAATGTATGAATACACCAAAACTGTACTTAAAAAAGTTAGTTTTGATGCGGCATTATTCTGTAAAGAAGTCGAAAAGGCGGTAAGACGTTTACTCCCACACGAATTAGAAGAACTTAGAATTTTTATTCAGTCACTAATTAATCAAAATCCAGAATTAAATCAATGTTTAATTTATTTAAAAGCATAGAAAAAAGCGACTCACGAGTCGCTTTTTTTATTTAGCTATTGGGCTAATTATTTCAACATTCTGAAAAGCTATTGCTCCACGGATTATACCAGAAATCACATTGTGCATAGCATCTATAATTTGCATTTTTAATTCACTTTTGTGATATATAATGCTCACTTCTCTTGCAGGTGAAGGTTCTTTAAAATGCCTAAGATTAGAGCTAAGGTTCTCTTTAACGTCTAATGTATGTAAATAGGGTAGAAGCGTCATTCCCATACCTTCATTAGAGAGTTTTATTAAGGTTTCTATACTTCCGCTTTCTAACTGAAAATGTTCATCCTCTTGTCCTTTAAAGGTTTTACACAAATTAATAACACCATCTCTAAAACAGTGTCCATCTTCTAGTAATAACATATCTTCAATATCTAAGTCAGATACCTCTAATATTTTTTTATCTCTCAATCTGTGGTTGCTCGGAACATAGGCTACAAATGGCTCGTAATACAATGGACGTTCCTTAATATTATCACTTTCTAAAGGCGTCGCAGCAATAGCAGCATCCAAATGACCATCACTTATACGTGTTATAATCTCTTCAGTAGTGAGCTCTTCTATTTTTAGTTTTACTTTCGGATATTTTTTAATGAAGTTATTCAAGAACATAGGTAAGAGCGTAGGCATAATTGTCGGAATGATACCTAATCTAAACTCTCCACCAATAAAACCTTTTTGTTGATCGACGATGTCTTGTATACGATCTGCTTCGTTCACTATATTTCTGGCTTGATAGACTATTTTTCTTCCAACGTCAGTTAATTCAATTGGTTTTTTACTTCTATCAAATATTATAATATCTAATTCGTCTTCTAGTTTTTGAATTTGTGTACTTAAAGTGGGTTGTGTTACAAAGCATTTTTCTGCTGCTTTGGTAAAATTTTTATGTTCTGCGATGGCTAGCGCGTATTTTAACTGTGTAATAGTCATAAGTATTCATTTAGGCTATAAAAGTATTAAAACTATTCATAAAAACTATAGTTAAAACAGGTTAATTGCACGGTAAATTTGAATAAACAAAAATTTAGAATTATAGACAGATGCAAACATAAAAGTAGATGAAATTGCTGAGTGAATTTTGACTTTAGGTGCAGCACCTTTACATACTTTCGAAGACTACAGCAAAGCAGCTAAAGTAACAGTAGGAAAAAATGTTTCTAAAAATGATAAAGCAGTAGCTTTAATATTAGATTCTCTAACAGAACTTCTTAAAATTGAACGCACTATTTTGAAAGCTTCTGCAGAAGCTAACGATGAAGGTACAAACATAATGATGAGGGGTTTTATCACCGAACAAGAAAAAATAGTTTGGATGATGAAAGCATGGTTCGAGGAAACGATATAAATCTAAAATCTGATTTAAAAAACAAAAGGCTGCAATTGAGCAGTCTTTTGTTTTTGATTGATGTTTATTATGTTTTAGAAGCGAATACTTAATTCTAAAGCTTCTTTTTCCACGTTAAATTTAGCATCGTCATATTGTGGTGGACCAAAGGCCATAACATTGTTAGATGTACCGTAAGATTCTAAAGGCATTCCATTTTCTCTAAAGTCCATTCTTCCATTTTCATTTTCATCATGTAGTGCCATTATTGCATATTCACCAGGTTGAACATTTTCAAAAGTTATAGTTACTTTTCCGTCTTTAATAGTCGTTTCAGTATTCATAACACCATTTCCTTTCATAAAGGTATCGTTTGTATGTAGAGCGAATGATACTTTACCAATGTCATTTTTTACGTTATCAATTGTTATTGTAATTGTGATCCCTTTGTCTTGAGAAAAGCTAAATAATGTTGTTAAAGCTAGTGCGAAGGTTAAAAGTAATTTTTTACTCACAAGATTTCTATTGTTTTTAGCGAGTTCTTGAATCTTTGATTTCATGATTTTAATATTTTAATGGTTAATTGTTTTTGATTGATGATTCAAATATCTAACAAACAATGGAAAACAAATAATTGTTATTACCGAATTGTAATTTTAAATGGATGAGTTGTATAATCTTGTGTAAAATGTAATAAAAAGAAATACTTAGATAAGACCTCTTGCCTTAATTTCTAGATATTTATTAATAGTATTAATCGTCAAATGTTCTGGAGCCGTTAATATAGATTGAATACCATGCTTTTGAAGCTCGTTAACAATGAGTTTCTTTTCGTACATAAACTTCTCAGCAACGGTTTTCTGAACAATCTCAAATGTATTTGACGCTTCTACCTGTGTGAGTTTATGAAGTTCGGTGTTTTCAAAAAAGACAACTACTAATAAATGATTTTTAGCAATGGCTTTTAGATAGGGTAATTGTCTGTGTAATGCGTCGAGTGTTTCAAAATTGGTGTAGAGCAGAAGCAAACCACGTTGGGTTAGACTTCGTTTTATATCTATATATAGCCTTGAGAAATCAGATTCTGAAAAATCAGTATTCACATTATATAAGGTCTCTAGAATTTTATTCATTTGAGACGGTCTACGCTCAGCAACAACTTTATTCTCAACCTTTCTAGAAAAGGTAAACATACCTGCTTTATCTTGCTTCTTAAGGGCAACATTACTTATTACTAAAGTTGCATTTATCGCATAATCTAGTAAACTCAAACCTTCAAAAGGCATTTTCATTGATCTTCCCTTATCGATAACACTATAAATAGGTTGGGAGCGTTCATCCTGAAATTGATTTACCATCAAATGATTTCGCTTTGCAGTTGCTTTCCAATTGATGTTTCTTATATCGTCTCCATTGACATAATCTTTAATTTGCTCAAATTCCATAGTATGTCCAATACGTCTTATTTTCTTTAAACCATATTCAAATAGTTTATTAGAAAACGCTAATAGCATGTATTTACGTAGTTGTAAAAATGAAGGATAATTTGGCACCATTGCATCTTTAGCAAATTGAAATCGTCTAGTCACTAAACCAATTGGTGAATTAGCATAGATATTTAAATTACCAAAACAATACTCACCGCGCTCTAGAGGTCGCAACGTGTAGTTTATTTTCTTTTGATCGTTTTTATTGAGTTGGGTATTGATTTCGAAATCACGTTTTTGATACTGAAAGGGTAACTCGTCTATTAAAAGTAAATCGGTTGTGAAATTATAGTTGTTTTGAAGTGAGATTTCGATAGGGTTATCGTCTCCATTACTTAATTTCTCTGGTAGAATTCTTGAGGCGGAAATCCCTGTTTGTTTAAACAACGAAATGAGGTCAACGACTACTAAACCTATGGCAACAAAAAATAATGCAGATACGATACTTAACAATCCTTGATAGATATATGCAAGTATGTATAATGCCACAAAAGCCATTGCTAC
>Ga0316201_10001260_pt1 | contig 16766 bp, 6 predicted proteins | sample CS6wburrow_MG_FD_204516 | JGI IMG/M metagenome (GOLD analysis project Ga0316201, IMG submission 204516) | Coastal sediment microbial communities from Delaware Bay, Delaware, United States - CS-6 worm burrow | ecosystem: Environmental > Aquatic > Marine > Coastal > Sediment | place: USA: Delaware... | reverse complement strand
ACCCCAGGCGCTGGCACGGTTGTCACTTGCCAATACCCGGTACTTCACGCGGGCGCCCATCGCCAGCCAGTGCCGCTGCCGACGGGGGAAAGCGTGGGCATGCACGAAGACCGCTTCGCCGCCGTCGTCAGGATCGATCAGGCCAAAACTCAGTTCGGGATCGTAGAAGTTGATCATGCCCGTGTGCCGATCGCCCCGCCACAACAGCGGGTAGAGGCCCACCCGGCCGACGGTCGCAAAGCCGACCAGCAGTGCGAACAGGAGGCCCAGCGGCCAGCTCAGAGCCTCGGTTGTCGCCGCCGCGGCGCTGCCCATGACCACCAGGCTGCGGCGGATCGGTCGGGCGACCGATTCGACCGCTCCCGTCGAATCGTTGCTGATCGGCACCTCGTCAAAGCCGTCGATTGCCACGAGGATTTCCTCCTTGTCGGCTGCGGCGACAACATCGGTAACGGTCCAGTTGAACGTGACGCTTGCGGTCAGGCTGGGAGTTCCAGAGTCGGTGACGGTCACCCTCACATCGTGGGTGCCGACGGTGTCGCTGCCAACCGTGCCGGTGATCAGCCCGGTGGCGGGATTGATGGCAAGGCCCCGAGGCAGACCGGTTGCCGCGAACCTGATTGGGTCTTCGTCGGTGGCATCCACCAGGAATGAGACGGCGCTGTTCTCGTCGGTGAATTGAGTCCCTATGGGTGAGATCGCCGGGGGCACGTTTTCCTCGGCCACCGGTGCCGGGGTGACGGCCCAACTAAACGACACGCTGGCGCTCAGTGCCGGGGCGCCGTCGTCGGTCACCGTAGCGGCGACTAGGTATGGGAGGCCGGCCGATGCCTCGTCGATACCCAGAGTGCCGGTGATCTGGCCGGTCTCAGGATCGATCGCCAATCCCGGCGGAAGCCCGTCTGCGGTGAAGGTGAGCGTGTTGGCCGGGAGGTCGAGGTCCTCAGCGGTCAGCGACAGCAAGACGAGGTCTCCCTCATCGCCGAGTTGATCTTCGATAGGGGTCAGGCTGGGCGGCAGATTGCTCTCGCGCACCGTGATGGTGACCACTGTGGTCGTGGTGAGAACGGGCGAGCCATCGTCGGTGGCCACCACAGTGATTGAGTAGGTGCCGGGTCCCTGCTCCTCGTCCGGGGTCCACGTAAACACGCCGCTGATGGGGTTGATCGTGGCGCCGACCGGATGGTTGGTCAGAGAATATGTCACTGCGTCGGAGTCGGGATCGGTTGCGTCCGCATCAAACGTGATCACGCTTTCCTCGTCGCCCGAGCGATTCCCGATTGGCTCCAGAATCGGTGCTTGGTTCGTGTCGGTGACCTTCCAGGTGAACGTGGTGGTAGCGAGCAATGGCGAGCTTGCGTTGTCGGTGACGGCGACCATCACCGGGTAACTACTCGTCGAGCCGAGTTCGATGGTGCCAGTGATTACTCCCGTGGTGGGGCTGATGCTCAAGCCCGGTGGCAGCCCGCTAGCGGTGTAGGTGAGGGTATTGGCGGGGAGGTCGGGGTCGCTGGCCGAGACGGCAAGCGAAACCACACCCCCTTCGGCGCTGACCTGGTCGGCGATGGGGTCGATCGACGGCACCCGATTGTGCTCGTCCACTGTGATGGTGACGGTCTTGGAGTGGGTGAGGGCGGGGTCGCCGTCGTCGCTGACGGTCACCGTCATTGCGTAGCTGCCGATGCCGTGAATCTCCTGTGGGGTCCAACTGAATAGGCCGGTCGCGGGATCGATGCTGGCGCCGGTCGGTGCCCCGGCCAGGGAGAAAGTCAGGGGATCGTCGTCCGGGTCGGTCGCTACCGCAGTGAAGGAGATCAGCGTCTCCTCCACGCCGAACTGGTCCCCTATGTAGGCAAGCGCCGGGGCCCGGTTCACATCGGTGACGGTCCAGGTGAAGGTGTCCTTGGCGGCGAGGACGGGCACCCCGTCGTCGGTGACCGTGATCTCTACCGAGTGGGCACCGGCCGCTCCGAAGGAGATTGTCCCGGTGATATCTCCCGTGCTGGGGTCGATGGACAATCCCGGCGGCAGGCCGATAGCGGTGTAGCCGAGATCGTTGAAGTCCAGGTCGATGGCAGTTGCCGCCAACGTGATCGCTGTTCCTTCAGCGTCAGACCGGTCCGGCAAGTCCTCAGCAAAGACTGGAGGCCGATTGGTCTCGGTGACGGTGAGGTCGAACGTTGTCGAGTTGGTGAGGTTGGGGATGCCGCCGTCTTCGGCGGTGACGGTCACCATTGCGACCGCGGCATCGTCGTATCCGGGGGTGCCGGCGATGGTGGCCGTCCCATCTCCGTTGTCAACCAGCGAAGCCCAGGCGGGCAGTCCGGTGGCGGTGAGCATGGGCACGGTTCCGTCGGGATCGGAGGCGCTGACAGACAGCGAGAACGGGTCGGTCTCGGCGACGGTCTGATCGGCAATGGAATCGACGACCGGTGGTCGGTTTTTGTCGGTGATGGTGAGGTCGAATACCTCGCTAGCTACAAGCGAACCGTCGGATGCGGTGATGGTCACTGAGGAGACGGCGGCGTCACCGAAGCCGGGTGTGCCGGTGACGGTGGCGGTTCCGTCTCCGTTGTCGACGAATGTGGCCCACGCCGGTACGCCGGAGCCGACCAGTGGCGGGATGGTGCCGTCTGCGTCTGATGCAGTAATCAGCAGGCTGAAGGGGGTGTTCTCCACCCCGAACTGGTCACCGATCGGGTCGAGCACGGGCGGGCGGTTGGTATTGGAGACCGTCCAAACGAAATCGTCAGTCGCATTCAGGATGGGAACGCCGTCATCGGTCACCGTGATCTGAACGGCATGGATGCCCGATGCGGTGAAGTCGATGGTTCCGGCGATTTGCCCGGTCAGCGGATCGATCGCGATGCCCGGCGGTAGTCCGGCAGCGGCGTAGTCGAGCTCATCGAGGTCGAGATCTGTCGCCGTCGAGCTGAAGGAAATCACTGCCCCCTCCGCGTCGAACCGATCGAGTAGGTTCTGGTCGAACACCGGAGGGCGGTTGGTGTTGGTGACGGTGATGTCGAACTCTGTTGTGTCGGCGAGGTTCGGAATCCCGCCATCCTCCGCGTTGATGGCAACCGTCGTCACTGCAGCATCGTCGTAGCCGGGTGTGCCGGTGATGGTGGCGGTGCCGTCTCCATTGTCGACGAAACTTGCCCAACCCGGCAGCCCGGTTGCTGCCAGTGATGGGAAGGTTCCGTCGGGGTCCGTGCTGGTGATGGTGATCGCCGGCAGTGCTGTCCCCTCGGCAACGGTCCGGTCGGTCACAGGGTCGACTGTTGGCGGCAGATTCACATTGGTCACGGTCAGGTCGAAGGTTTGGCTGCCGGGCAGCGCTCCGTCGCTGGCGGTAATGGTGACTGTCGTCACCGCCGCATCACCGAATCCGGGTGTGCCGGTGATACCGGCGGTGCCGTCTCCGTTGTCCAGCAGTGTTGCCCAGCCGGGCAGACCGGTTGCCGTGAGTGATGGGATGGTTCCGTCGGGGTCTGATGCGGTGACCACCAGGTTGAATGGGTCGTTCTCGGCAACTGATTGGTCGGCGATCGGGTCAACGACCGGTGCCCGGTTGGTGTTGGCGATGCTGATGTCAAAGATGGCGTTGTCGGATAGCGACCCGTCGGAGGCGGTGATGGTGACGGTGGCTACGGCCGCGTCGGTGTAGCCGGGAGTCCCGGCGACGGTGGCCGTGTTGTCACCGTTGTCGGTGAGCGTTGCCCAAGCCGGAAGGGTAGAGCCGTCGCTGAAGCTGACGGTGGTCCCGTCCGGGTCGGATGCCGTGACCACCAGGCTGAACGGAGCTGCTTCCGCGCCAAACTGGTTGCCCGGGTTGGTGATGGTCGGGGGAAGGTTGGTGTTGGTGACGGTGATGTCGAATATCGCGTCGTCCGACAGGGCGGGTACCCCGCCGTCGGAGGCGGTGACGGTGACGGTGGTCGTTCCGGAGTCACCCGCTCCCGGCGTTCCGGCGATGGTCGCTGTCCCGTCGAGATTGTCGGTCAACACCGCCCAGGCCGGCAGAGTTGCCCCGTCGCTGAAGCTCGGGATCTGACCATCTGGGTCGGAGGCGGTGATCAGGATCGAGAACGGGGCGATCTCCGGGGTGGTTTGGGCGCCGGGGTTGACGATGACCGGCGGGCGATTGGTGTTGCTCACCGTCCAGGTGAACGTGTCGGGTGGGCCGCTCTCGTTGGGGGTGCCGTTGTCGATGACCGTGATGGTGACGGCGTAGGGGCTGCCGGCGGCGGCCGTGTAGTCGATGGTTCCTGTGATCAGGCCGCTCCCAGTATCGATACTCAGGCCCGACGGGAGGCCGGTGGCTCCATAGGTGAGGGTGTCGCCTGGGTCGGGGTCGGTGGCTGAGGCCGAAAGCGCGATGACCGCGCCCTCGGCGTCGATTCGGTCGGGTAGGTCCTGATCGAACGCAGGCTGTTGGTTGGCCTCGATGACGGTCCAGGTGAAGGTGTCGGTGGCGCCGAGGTTGGGGATGCCGTCGTCCGCAACCTCTATTTCAACGGCATAACTGCCGGTGGCGGTGAAGCTGATGGTGCCGGTGATCAGGCCGGAACCCTCGTCTATCGCGAGACCGGGGGGAAGCCCGGTGGCCGTGTAGGTGAGGTTGCCGCCGTCGGCATCGGTGGCTGTTGATGAAAGCGAGATGATCGTGCCCTCCGGGTCGGTCCGGTCGAGCAGATCCTGATCGAACACAGGTGCTTGGTTTGGATCGACCGGAAAGGAGATCGCCATAGCGTCATAGACCGAGCCGTTGTCTATGTCGATTCCGCTGAGCACTGAGGCGTCGATCTTGCTCAGCTCGTAGATCCGTTCGTTGGATCCCTTATCTGTTGAGGCATAGAGGCGGCCGGCTTCGTCGAAGGCGAGACCGCCGATGTTGTTGGGCGCATCCCCGATGGCCGTTGTGGCCCCGGTCTCCAAGTTCAAGGTAGCGAGCGAGCACAGGCCAGGAAAGGACCAATGCACCACATACAGCTGGCCGTCCGTCGGGTCGAAGGCAATGTCGGCAGAGTGGAAGTAGCCGTCGTGAGTCTCGATTAGCACGTAGTCATCGCCACCAAAAGCACCCGGGACGTGAGCGCCCGTGATCGGGTCGAGCTCGAAGAGCAGATCCTCCTGCCAGTCTCCCCGCCTGTGCGTTCCGTAGAGCTCGCCGGTGAAGGGATGAAACGAGAGTCCCTCGATGTTGTCGAAGGCGAATAGGCCTACTGCCCCGCTGCCTATCCCGGCGTTGGACGGCCTCGGGGTAAAGACGCCGGTGGTGATATCGATAGTGCCAAGCCGATCGTTCTCGACGGCGAACAGCACATTCGTGCCTGGTTGTAGCGCGACGGCCTCGATACTCGCTGTTCCGGTGCCGGCCCCTATGTTGATCTCGTTGGTGGCTGGATCGGGATTGGCTCGATCGACGACCGTGAGCAGATCGTCACCTCCGTTGGCACCACCGGAGTTGGCCACGAGGTAGGTGACCTCGCCCGGAACCACGGTCCAAGTGAACACGTCGGTGTCTTGCAGATTCGGGGCGCCATCATCGGTGACGGTGATGGTGATGCTGTGAGTCCCGCTGGAATTGGGGCCCAGAGCTCCACTAACGTCTCCACTCGACGAGTCGATGGAGATCCCTTCGGGCAGGCCGGTGGCTGTGTAGGTCAGCGTATCTCCGCCGTCGGGGTCGGTGGCCGGAGACGTGAGCTTCACGGATGTCCCCTCGGAATCCGCTCGATCAAGCAGATCCTGATCGAATACCGGCGGCTGGTTGATCGGCGGTGGCGGTATCCGACAGGCAATCCCGGTGTAGTTGGTCAGGTTGTCGATATCGCGTGAGTTCACCGACAGTCTCATCTCAAATATCTCACCCGTCGGATCCAAGGCCCACATTGTTCCCTGGGAGTCGTAGGTCAGCCCCGAGACCTGCCGCGAGTTGAAATCCGCAGCAGCGACACCGGTCGTCTTGTCGATGAAGTGAAGTTTCTCCTGGCTGGTGTCGTCCCATCCCATGCCCCACATCTGTCCGCCGGCGTCGATGGCAAGGCCCAACAGCGATTCCTGGGCGGGTCTGTTCGAACTGAATGTGAGGAAATCGATGCCGGCCCCAAAAGCGTTCGCAACCGCGGCGCCTGTAGCCGGGTCAACCTGGATGATCAGGTCCAAATCGCCGGGTCGGTAGTGACTGGCGTAGAGGGCACCGGTCGTCGGGTCGAAGGCGAGGGTTTCGATCTGGTCGAAGACTGTCGGGCCGGAGGAGCCGAATGGTCCGATGGTGCTGACCGCACCGGTTGTGGTGTCGACGGTGTGTAACTGGTCGGCGGAGGCCGCAAAGAGATCGCCGCTGAACGGATCGAGAGCGATCGCCCGCAGGTCGGCGCCGGTGTTGCCGATCGTGACTTCCGCGGCGAGTGGATCGAGGTCCGCCAGGTTGAGACTGGTGAGTTGGTGCACACCACCGCTGTCGCCGACGAGATAACACATGGCGCCGGTGGCCCCGATTTCGAGGTTGTCGATGTTCATGTGGGAGTCGTCGGCGCTTCCGGATACCGCAAACAGGATCCGGGTGTCGTCGGCTATGTAGTCCGAGATGTCATACGACCCAACGAGCGGCCCGACGTCCGCAGCAAGCGACCAGGAATCGAGGGTGTACCAGCTGCCTCCGCCGTCGTCCGAGACCTTGAGCGCAGCTGTTCCATCTCCGGGCAGCGGAAGGTGCGCATGGATCTTGTAGTCGAAGGTCAGCGTCGCCGAGACGAACCTGCTGAGGTCGGCTTCGCGCTCCACGGTTGCGTCGGGGCCTGCCGTCCGACCCAGGGTAAGACACGGGTCGGTCTCACAGTGCGGTTCGTCGCGCACCTGGATCGAGCCGGCTCCAACGCCATCCGACTCGCCAGTCTCAATCCACGGACCGGCCCAAGGCAGGCTCCCGGTGCTGCCGGCGAAGCCGTACGACTGGAAGTCATCCGCAAACGTCTCGTCGGGCGCTGCGGTTGCAGGCACGTTGGGTAGGACCAGCGCAGTTAACAGCAGCACCAATGCCAGGAGGAGGGTCGCCGGTCGCCGGGCGGTTCGTGCGGCCGCGGCGGCGGCACTCATGCGACCTCGACGGAGCGTTCTCCCGGCACCGGTTCCCCCGGAACGGCATCAGCGGTTGAACGGGCCAGCGGCAGGTGGATGGAGAATTCGGTCCAACCGTTCTCGCGGCGGTAGCGGGCCTCGCCTTGCATGCCTTCGGCGAGGATCTTGACCACCGCCAGACCGAGCCCGATCGTGCCGGTGGTCAGCGCGGTGTCGCCCTCGTGCATATAGCGAGTGAACAGCCGCTGCTCCATCTCGTGGGGAACGCCGGGACCGTCGTCGGCAACTGTGATCACCGCAGTGGCGCCGATCTGTTCGGTGCTGATGACCAGGTTGTCGCCACCCCAACGGTGGGCGTTGGCGAGCAAGTTGCGCAGAATTTGACGGGTACGGAGTTGGTCGGCCTCGACCTGGAGGACGGGGCCGGTGAACTCAATGGAGACGCCGGAGCGCTGCAGCGGCTTGACCACAGTGCCGATCTCTTCTGCGAGGTCCAGGGTTGCGATGTTGTAGGCGATGTTGCCGGCCTCGTCGCGGGCGACGGTGAGCAGGTCCTCGACCATGCGGTTGAGCTCGGCCGATTCCTCATTGATGACCGAGATGAGGGTGTGCGCCTCTTCCGGATCTATCAGCCCCTGGTCGATGAGGATCTCAGAGAACCCGTAGATGCTGGTCAGCGGGGTCCGCAGCTCGTGCGAGATGTTGGAGATGAACTCGTCCTTGGCCTTGATGACCCGGCGTTCGGCACTCAGCCGTGAGTCCATTTCGACCCGGGCGTGGTCGAGCTGTCTGCGGGCAATTCGCCAGTAGGCGAAGATGGCGAGGGCCGGGGCCAGCAGTGCGATGAGGAAGCCGGCGATGGTCCCAATGCGCTGGGTCAAGCTCTGCGCGTTGTTGAGAGTGCCTAGGGCCGAATCACGCATTTCGACGACCGAGTCCCGCAATCCAACGTATGCGTCCAGTGTCTCTGTGGCGAGCAGTTCCCCGGCAGTGGAGACGTCGTCTTCTGCGAGCGCGCCAAGAACCTGCTGAGACTTGTCGATTGCGGCTCCGGCGATGATGACATTCACATCGAGGTCATTGAGCCGTTGCTCGAGATCTTCAACAACCCGGGTCGCCTCGTTGGCTGCGGAAGTTGCGGTTTCCTGATCGGCGACACCGAGCTCCACGTCCTCAGCGAGTAGTACCGCCTGGCTCAGGTTGCGCAGACTCAACTGGGTCGTGACCAGTGCGGCCTCGGCCCGGGCCAGCTCTGCGGAGTCGTCGATGAACAGCCCAACGGCGAGGGCATTGGCGTGCAGCAGAGCCGCGATCAGGATCGCGACTCCGGCGCTGATCGCGGCGCCGAGCGCGGGTCTGCTGATCCGCGCCCCGGTGCGGCTGGTTGAGTTGGAGAACCTGCCCATAGTCCATCACGTTGCTAGGTACCCATCCAGTCGGCGCAGCAAGAGCAGAAGTAAGTCTCGGAGGCAATGAACCTGGGGCTAAATGCGCAGCGCAAGAACGGACTAGTTAGAGGTAGCTGAAGCGATCCAGCGAGCCGAGTGCCGGTGAGTCTTTGGTCTTGGCGTGTCCGCGTCGTTTCGGGCTGAAGTGAGCTGTCTGCGGCTTGGCTGGTACCGTCGGGCACCAAGAAGGAGCTCGGTGACCATGGACAGACCTCCGGATACTTCGACTGAGCTACCGGGCCCGATTGCACCGGGGCTTCCGACCGTCGGCGTTCGCCGCGAAATCCGGGTTGCGGGAATCAGAGTTGCTGGACGGAGGCGACGGCCAAGCGGCGAAAAAGCGGCTTTGCGTGGGGACCTGGAGACCAGCGGGCGGGCGTGGCTACTGGGCGGACTCGTCATGGTCCTAATCTGGGTTTCGTTGTTTGCCTTCCCTGCCACCGCCGATTGGTGGACCCGTCAGGATCTAGCGCTCTTGCGGCGCATCGTCGATATGCGCACAAGTGCGGGGACGGCAATCGCAGACGTGGTTGCAGTACTGGGCTCGTCGTGGTTCCTGCGGATTCTTCGAATCGGCACCCTCCTCGCACTCGTGTTCGTTCGCCGGTGGCGACACTTCTTTGCGGTCATCCTGGCCATTATCTTGGTTCAGGGCACCGTCCAGTTGATCGGCCATTTTGTCGGCCGGCCGCGCCCCTTCGTGGAGATCATCGGCAGCTGGAGCGGGCCGTCACACCCATCGGCGGCGGTCGCCGGTCTTGGGGTGACTCTGGCGGCAATGACCTATGTGATCACGCCACGTGGGAGGTGGCGCCGGATTGCGCTGGTTGCCTCCGGCGTCCTGATGACCGCGCTTATCGCTGCCCAGCTCTACTTGGGTGTCGATCATCCCAGTGACGCCGTCGTCGCTGCGATCTTCTCGTTTGCGGTTACGGTCGTGCTCTTCCGATGGTTCGCACCCGAGAACGCCTTTCCGGTCACGTGGAAACGCGGCGTGGCGGCTCACCTCGATGTCAGCGGCGCTCGCGGCGAAGCGATCAAGCGCGCCTTTGGCGAGCAGCTCGGCTTGGACGTTCTCGACATTAGACCCTTCGGGTTGGAGGGATCCGGCGGCTCAACTCCACTTCGGATCAAGGTGGCCAGCGACCCCGACCAATACGTCTTCGCCAAGCTGTACAGCCATACCCATCTTCGCTCCGACCGTTGGTACAAGGTCGGCCGCACCATCCTCTATGGATCGCTGGAAGACGAGGTGCGGTTCTCGTCTGTCCGTCGCCTCGTTGAGTACGAGGATTACATCCAACGATTGATGAGCGCTTCCCACGTTCCGTGCGCCGAGCCATACGGGATCGTCGAATTGGCTCCTGAACGTGAGTACTTGATGGTGAGCGAGTTCCTCGACGGTTCGGAGGAACTCACCAAGGCCGATATCGACGACACCATCATGGACCACGCCCTAAGGGTCGTTCGAACCATGTGGGATGCCGGGTTGGCTCATCGCGACATCAAGCCGGCCAACGTGATGTTGAACCAAGGAAGGGTGGTGCTCATCGACGTTGCCTTCGGAACCGTTCGCCCGAGCCCCTGGCGCCAGGCTGTCGACCTGGCCAACATGATGGTGATCCTCGCCATGCGCACAAGTGCGGAACGCGTCTATGAGCGGGCCCTGCTCCAGTTTGCGCCCGAGGACCTGGCCGAAGCGTTTGCCGCGACGAGGAGTGTCACCCTGCCATCGCAATCTCGTAGCTCGCTGGCGTTGATCAAGAAGGAGCAGGGCATCGATCTCGTCGAGGAATTCCGCCGGCTGGCACCACCGACCGAACCGATCTCGATCCAACGGTGGAGTCCGCGCCGATTGCGTCTTGCGTTCGGTGCCCTGCTGGTCGCTTTGTTTGCGGTTGCAATGGCGGTCTCAGAGTTCACCGGAGCGGGGATCCTGTGATGCGCCGCAGTCTTGTAGCGATAGCTGCCGTGACGTTCCTGGCGAGCGGCTGCAGCAATCTCGGACTAGGTGAAGCCAGCTGTCTGCCTCCCGAGCGGGGTGTGTCAGCGGCCAACATCCTGACGATTCAATCCGTGCCGACCGCGAAGTACACGCCCTGTCTTGATGAGTTACGGCTTGGGTGGGATACGGTTGAATGGTTTGCAGAGGACGGTAGGGCCGGCTTCAGGATCACCCGGGCGATCAGCCCGTTCCTGACGGCGACGGTTGAGGAATCGTGCAATGTAGCCAGCGCCACCAAGGTCGAATCTGGGTACCCCGATATCGATCGCTACGAAGCCATCGAATCGCAGGCGACCGAAATTGGGATCACGATCATCCCTTCCGGGGACCGTCCACTTCTCTCATCTCGCTTGCTGGTCGAGCGGCTCGAGGGAACGGAGATCGACGACCGGCCGGTGGTGTTCACGATCGACGAGAACGTAGACGATCAAGTCGGTCCGCGGGTCAACCGAGCTCTCCTCACCGATTCATACGTATGGCTAGTCAGCGAGCTTGATTCCGAGGAGGGTACGGTCGAGCTGCGAGGCCGCGATCCCAATCTCGTCGGTCGCGGCGTCTCGATCACGCAGGCGCTCGAACTGATCGACGACTCGGTGCCGGACGTGTTCTATCGCGGCCACTGGTACTTCACCTTTGAAGGCGGTTGTATCACCTACGAGTTCAACGCAAAGGGGCGGCTTGCCGAGACAGTTGCTGCCGATGCAGAAGATGCCCTCGGTTTCTATCCGGCATCAGTGGTAGTGGAAAGGGCACGTCGCGACGGCCTCGACTTCTAATCCCACTGGTTCGCTTAGAGGGCGCCTTGCGTCTCGAGCCGCTTGTACGCCAGGTAACCGGGCAGGATCGGGAACCAAAATGTGCCGATCCTGAAGAGGAACACTGCCGGTACCGCGGTTGTGGTGTCGAGGCCGAATGCGGTCAATCCGGCAATGAGCGCCGCCTCGGCAGCACCAATTCCGCCCGGTGTCGGCGCCACCTGAGCGAGAGCTGAGCCCGCCAGGTAGACGGCGGTCACCGCCACGAAGCCGATGCCTCCTCCGAAAGCGCTGATGCTGTACCAGAGGGCGAAGACATATGACATCGTGATCAGCAGCGAGCCGCCGAATAGGGACAGCAGCTTGAGAGGGTTGGTTGCCACCGTTGCGATACCTGAGACCGACTTGCGTGCGATCGGCCAGATCCGCCGCAACCAGAGCTTGCGTCCCCACGGCAGCAGCATCACCCCGCCGGCAAGGGTGAGGACAACCGAGAGCACGATGAGCACCGTCTCGCCCGACGGAAGCGAGATCACGTCGGTGGCCGACCGACCTGCGGTGGTCACAAAGATGGCAAGCAAAAGCACATGGACGACGATTCCGGCGATGTTGTTGAGCCCCACCCCCGCTATCGCCACCGAAGGTTCGATGCCGCTCTTCTGGAGGTAGCGGATGTTGGCCGCGATCCCGCCCACCTTGGCCGGAGCGATACGGTTGAAGAAAGAGGCTGCTATCTGTGCCAACAGAGTGGGGAAGAAGCGCAGCCGATCCGGCATCGCCCCCATCAGCGCGATCGCGGCTCCCGCATAGGTCAGCAGGGAAAACAGAATCACGAGGGGGAACCACTGCCAGTCGGCGCCGACCACCTCACCAAAGTCCACCTCAGCCAGCTGCGGAATCAGGAAGTAGAAGGCAAAACCCAGCATGACGGTTGTGAAGATGGTCCGCGAGCTGACCCGTTCGAGCTTCTCCAGCGCAAACTCCTCGAGGCCGGTGGCCGCTCTGACCTCTGTCTGCAGCTCTTCGAGGAGACCCTTCTGCTCTTTCATGGCAGCTCGGGTTGTCGAGCTCAGCGCGGTCGGTTGCAGCCTCGGCGCGGCCCCGGCGACCGCGTCCCGACCCAACTCGGCCACTGCCGTGGTGACGGAGCGCTCCGCGCCGACCAGCAATGCGAGAGTCGCCATCAGCTGGGCGATATCGCCGCTGATGTCGGCATCGGAAGCGGAGATCTCGGCGAATGCGAAGTCAATCAGCCATGGTTCGCCGCTTGCGGTCAACAGGACGTTGGCTGGGCTCAAGTGGCGATGGGCGATCCGAGCTGAGTGGAGCGTTGCGACCTCAGCCCATGTGGAACGGAGCGTTTCGTCGGTGATGAGACCGGGGTCGAACTCGGCAAGCGTTACGCCATCGATCTCGTCATAGGCGATCAGCATCGAGCCGGGCGTCACATCGGCCACGCGCAACATCTGCGGGGTGCGGACCCCGGCGGCTGCGGCGGTGAGCGACATTGCTGCCTCGTGCTCGACCTCTCGGTGAAGTGACGCAAATGGCCTTTCGTCGCTGGTTCCCTTGAGCCGCAGCATGCGGTAGATGCGGAACAGAATCTCGGCGGCGCGGTCCTCGCTGGTTCTCACCTTCACAAAGATCGATTGATTGCTGGTTGTGTGGACCGTCAACCGCCGGGTGCCGGTCTCGTCGGGTACCGCTGATGCAACCCTGACGACGTCAAAGCCGTGCCGAGCCAGCGCGGTGGCCACTTGGGATCCTCTGGGCCTTCGATCCGGTGAACCAAACACGAGAAGCGTTCCCGCTCCGATTGCGTAGCTCAGCGCAACGATCAATAGGGCGTCGACCGGCACGAGTAGACCGTCTATCAGCCGGACGGTCAAGAACACCCAGAGCACTATCCACGCCGAGCGTCGCCACCGTCGATCCAGCCATGGGGTCAGAGTCGAGAGACCGGCGGCGAGACCGGCGATGTAGACCATCGACGGGAAGCCGTCGCCGGGCACGCAGGCATGCGAACCAAAGACCGTTCCTATCGCTTCACCCGGTTGCGAGACGATGTCCCCGACGGCGCCAGGGTCGTCGGCGCCAATGCCCTGGTCGGCCGACTTCGTCAGATTGTCGCAAACCCATGCCGGCGGATCGACGGCCAACTCCGGTGGCGTGAACCTTGCGGTGAGCTCGCTTTGAACCCCCCAAGCCACCGTGATGGAAGCTACAACGGCAAGAACCACCAGCGCCAGTCGCCGGTAGCGCCTCCACCAGAGCAGGAGGCCCAAGACCGCTACCGGGATGATCCAGGCAAGGAGTTGGACGGCGAGAATCGTGGTGACAACTAATGCCGCCGGTAGGGCCTCGAACGCATCGATCACCTCAACAGTTATGCCGACGCTGATGTTGTCGAAGATGCTGGCGAGCAAGAGGCCTATGGCCCCCGCCAGGAGCGCGAGCACGAGGCGAAGGAGATCGCTGGGAAGCCGAAGCCGCCGGTATTCATCATCACCCTCGACGTGGATCGAGGGTGCTCTGTCGTTCTCCGTCGACTCGCTATCGAGCATCCGATTCCCGTCTGTAGGACGACGCCGTGGAACGCTGCCGTGGACGCCGTGCACCTCTCCGCAACCTTACCGGGGGACCGATAGCGTCAATCCACAGGAGCGTTCCAAGCACCCAACGACCCGATGGGCTCGAGTCCACCGTATTTCCGGCCCGCGAAACTGGTTCGCTGACAACTATCGTGGGATTCGGCTACTGGTTGGAATATCTCATGCTTTCAGAAACCGCAATGAATGTCCTGCGAACGACGTCGCTCTTCGCCGGATTCAACGATGAGCAACTGGAGATGGTGCCCAAGGTAGGGCGGGAGCGCACCTTCGAGCCTGGAGAGAAGATCGTCGAGGAGGGTGCCACGGGTGCGCGGTCGCTCTGGCTCGTGCTCGACGGAGAAGTCGACATCGTTGTAGCCGGCAAGGTTCTGCGATCGCAGGGTCCCGGCTCCCACTTTGGTGAACTCGCTCTGCTGACCGAGGCGCCGCGATCGGCCGATGTGGTGGCTCGCACTACGACGGTCGCCCTCGAACTTTCCCGCAGTCACCTGCATGGACTCATCGGTTCCAATCCGCAGGCGGCCATCGACATGTTGGCGGAGCTGGCAACGCGACTGCGACATGTCACGGAGGTGCTGGCGAAGATGACGGAGTCAGAATCGGCCGAGGCTGCCAAACCCGATGCTCATCACCTGGGTGCAATCGAGTATGCCCTAGATAGGCTTGAAATCGACTAGTCAGCCAGCCGGCCGACGCGGCAGGCTGACCCGGAACACCGTCCTGCCGGGCTCGGACTCGACTGAGATGTCGCCTCCGTGGCGGTGCACGACTGTCCCGTAGGAGATATCAAGACCGAGGCCGGTTCCACTGCCCGGCGGCTTGGTCGTGAAGAAGGCATCGAACACTCTGTCCACGATGTCGTCGGGGATACCGGGACCGTTGTCCTCGACCTCGACGGTCACGGTGTCGTCGCCGGGTATCACCCGGATGGCTATCACCGGCTGCCGCGTGGCTGCGGCGAGAAGTGCGTCGGCGGCGTTGTCGATGAGGTTGGTCCAAACCTGGTTCAGCTCAGCCGCGTATGCCCGGATGGATTGGGGTTCGCCTTGGTAGTCGCGCCGGATCTCGATGTCACCGAGCTTGTGTTTCAGGATGAGCAGGGTGTCCTCGAGGCCTTGCCTCACATCGACCTCTTGCACCTCTGCCTGATCGAGATACGAGTACGACTTCAGAGCACCGACGATCGCCGACAACCGCGCAGCCCCCTCCTCTATCTCCCTAACCATCGATGTCGTGTCGACAATCGAGCAGAACGCACGAATCGCGAGGGTTACCTCGTCGGGACCCAGGTCGCGCAGCGCCCCCTGGAGGTCGCCTGGCGCAACGTCTGCCGCGGCCAGCATCGCCGCATAGCTCCATGGCTCGCCGACACCCAACTGCGTGATGACCGCCTCCATTTCGGCCTCACGGTCTGCTTTCTCCAGGGCGGCGAGGGGCTCGGGACGTCTTTGCGCTCTCACGAGAAGTCCATCAATTCGGGCCTCCGCATCAGGAGCGAGGCCGGCGCGACGCAGCTCCCCGATGCGGCCCGCAAAGTGCTCGATCGTGTTTGCCAGCTGTGCCGAGCCGCGACGTACTGCGGCAGCCGGGTTGTTCATCTCGTGAGCCAGACCAGCCGTCAAAGTGCCAATCTGCGCCATGCGCTCCGACTGTCGCAGACTCGACTCGGTTTCCCTCCACCGCGACAACAACACTCCAACCAAAGCACGGGCCGCGGTGGCTGAGACCTGCAGCAGTTCATCCATCTGTTGCTTCGGGATCGTCAATAGCGTCGAGTCGACCCTGGCTCGCACCGAGGCCATGCGGGGGGCGGCGTCCAGTAATGACATCTCACCGATCATGTCGCCTTGGGTGCGCACGGCCAGCAGTAGCTCACGGGATCCAGCCGTCTTCAAGATCTCAACCTCGCCGCTGGTGATGACGCATGCCCGATCGCCCTCTTCCCCCTGGCGGAAGACGATCGATCCGGCGGACACTGCTTCCTCGTAGGCACCGTCCGCCAGGAGGTCCAGGTCCTGATCCGACAGCTCCGCAAAGAGCGGAATCGTTCGCAGCGCCTCCCGCATGGCGGTCACACCGACTCGAGGTACTTGTGAATCATCGAGATGGCGACCGAGCCCTGTCCCACGGCTGAGGCGACGCGACGGACCACACCCGCCCGGACGTCTCCCGCGGCGAAGATCCCCGGAACGCTTGTTTCCTGCAGGTAGGGGTCCCGGTCGAGTTTCCAGCGGATCTCAGCCCCGGGCGTGAGCAGGTCGGGGCCGGTGAGGATGAACCCGCTTCTGTCCATCGCCACCAGGTCGGCAACGAAGCTCGAGTGCGGGATGGCCCCGACGAAGATGAAGATGGCCGAGGCGTCACGTTCGACCTGGCCGTCCGTCTCGGTGTTGTGAAGTCTGATGGTCTCCACGACGGATTCGCCGGCGACTTCCACCACCCGGGTGTTGAGCAGGACCTCGATGTTTTCTGTTGCCCGGATCTGATCGACCAGGTACTGGGACATCTTGGCCTCGAGCGACTCGCCTCGGGCAATGAGGGTCACGCCCGCTGCGTGTTTGCCGAACATGACCGCGGCCTGCCCTGCCGAGTTGGCTGCTCCCACGACGAAGACGTGGCCACCCGCATACGTTGTCGCCTCGCTGGGCGCTGCCCCGTAGTAGACACCTGCGCCCTCAAATCGGTCGTATCCGGGAACGTCGAGTTTGCGAACCGTCATCCCGCTTGCGATCAGCAGAGCATGGCACCGGAGCTCGGATCCGTCGGCGAGGTGAACGGTCTTCACCGTGTCATCAACCGAGACCCTGCTCACCTGTGCAGCCGTGATCAGCTCTGCACCGAGCCTGGTTGCCTGGGCTGCGGC
>Ga0316201_10001259_pt1 | contig 16768 bp, 14 predicted proteins | sample CS6wburrow_MG_FD_204516 | JGI IMG/M metagenome (GOLD analysis project Ga0316201, IMG submission 204516) | Coastal sediment microbial communities from Delaware Bay, Delaware, United States - CS-6 worm burrow | ecosystem: Environmental > Aquatic > Marine > Coastal > Sediment | place: USA... | reverse complement strand
GCCGCCGCTCAGCACCCTGGTACTGATATCGAGGAACGGCTCGGTAAGAGTATCGCCATTTTTGAGTATCAAAATGCGCCCGCCCTGTTCAACCATGAACAGGCGGTGACTGTCATCACCCGCGTTGGTGATATCCGTGATTGAACCAAGCGTGCTGACTTGCGTAAATTTGAGTTGCGGGTCTTCAGCCTTGAGGTTCATTGGCACAAGCGCGCTAATTAAGACGAGAATCAGTCCCGATGAGAAAATCTGTCTTAACGTTTTGAACTGGTATGACATGTTTAACCCCGTATCTTTGAAGCTGGTCATTGTACATCTAAGCATAGTTGCAAATTTTTCATCTGTGTTTTGCCCCATATTTTTTTGGCAATGTTTTAGAGCTGATACTTATCCCAAGTAACTTACAAAATACATACCTCCAAAAGTTCATGTGTACACAGATGAGTATGGCCGGACTGAAGCTACTGATCACCACGGTGCATTCACATTTTCAGCGGATACGCCGTTGGTGTCAGCGTGATGTTATCCTGATGACTTTTGAGGAAGGCTTTCCATGCTCAGGCTCAAGTCAATTACCAAGTCGTTTCATGATGGCGAGAGCGAACTTCAGGTGCTCCGGGGTATCGACTTGCACCTCGGGCCGGGAGAGAGCCTTGCCTTGCTCGGCGCCAGTGGTAATGGCAAAAGCACCCTGTTGCAAATCGCAGCCGGACTTGAAAGCCCGGACTCCGGTGAAGTGCTTATCCTGGGCCGCTCGCTGGCCACCCAAAGTGAACGTGAACTCACCCTGTTGAGGCGGCGCCACCTCGGCTTTGTATTTCAGCAGTTCAACCTGTTGCCGGGTTTGAATGTCAGTGACAACCTGCTATTTCAGCGACGTTTGAACAGCTTATCTCCCCACGATCCGTGGATCGACGAGATCTCCACCGTACTCGGTCTCGGACCGTTGCTGAAAAGGCCGGTGGAGGTGCTCTCAAGCGGCCAGCAGCAACGCGTTGCGATTGCACGGGCACTGGCGCATAAACCACGGGTCCTGTTCGCCGACGAACCGACCGGCAACCTGCACGATACACTCAGCCGCCAGGTTATGGCCCTGATGGCCAAGTTGGTGTCCGAATCCGCTTGCAGCCTGTTGCTGGTGACCCATAACCGTGAAATGGCATCTTTTGCAGACAGGCAGTTGTTACTCGAAGAGGGTCATTTGCATGAGTTGGCCTGAGCTATGTTCCCTGTTGACAACGGCTTGAACCCATCGTGAAGCTCAACGGCACTCTTTTAAGCCATTACCGCCGGCACCCGGTGCAGGCATTGTTTCTGCTGACGGGCATCATCGTGGCAAACGTTTTATTGGCAGGTACCCTGTTGATCAATGCCCAGGCGCGCTCGAGTTATGCGCAGGGAGAACAGTACTTAAGCACTTCCCCGGTTGGACAGGTCCGTCCGAAAGACAGCAACCGGCGCATCGATGAACGCGATTATGTAAGCTTGCGCCGGCAGGGGTTTGACATGCTGGTGCCAGTGCTGAGGCAAATGGTTCGAACCGAAAATGGTGATGCACTTGAACTGCTGGGAATCGACGTGTTCGCCATGCCCCGCCCTGACCGTACATTTAATTTCAATGATCGCACCGGGTCGGCGGACGGCAGCCTGATGGGGTTTGCTTTTCCACCCTATCAACTATGGGCCGCCCCGGCCAGGCTTGAGCAACTGTCTGCTGAAAACGATAGCCGGATCAGACTCATATCCGGTGAGATGCTACCTCCCCTGGTCGCAGTTTCGAATCAGCAGTTGGGTCACCGCCTGCTGATTGACATTGAGGCGCTGCAATCACTGAGCGGGAATATTAATAGACTTTCATCCATGCTGGTGTTTCCGGCATCCGCTGAACGCATGACAGATTTGTTGCGGGTCCTGCCGGACGACCTTGAGTATGTCGCCAACACCGAGGCGCCCGACCCCGCGGAATTGACACGCAGTTTTCATCTGAACCTTGCAGCAATGGGTTTGCTGGCTTTTGTTGTCGGTCTTTTTCTGATCTATAACGCACTGGCGTTCAGTTACACCGACCGCCGCAACCTGATCCGGAAATTGCGTCTCGCCGGTGTGCTGAAAGGTGAACTGGCACGCGCTTTGATACTGGAATTAGCGCTTTTCCTGGCCGTGGGTACCCTGATCGGTACATGGCTCGGTGCGCAGATGGCTGCCTGGTTATTGCCGGGTGTCGGCCGCACCCTGGCACAGCTATATGGTGTTTACATCAGCTATCCCGATGGCCTGGTGCCCTCCGGAATATTGCTGCCGTTTCTAATGACGGTGTCGGCCGCCGGCTTATGCGTGCTCATCCCCCTGCGTCAATCACTGAGTGCGCCCATGTTGGAGCGTAAACAGGCCGGTTGGCAACAACACGCCGTGATTCGCAGAGATCGAATCATGGCGTTAACCGGTTTACTGCTACTGACCACCGCGCTTGTGACCGGCTTTATCACCACTCACCTCTTGGTGGCACTGGCCGGAATGGCCTGCCTGTTGCTCGGTTCCGCGCTGCTGCTGCCACTGGTTCTACGTTTGCTGATCAGTGCTACGCAAAAATTGGTTCCTGCACAAAACGCCCGTCTCACCTGGCTGTTGGCGGATAGTCGCTGGTTACTCGGGCCAGCCTCGGTTGCGCTGATGGCGATGACATTGGCGCTGGTTGCCAACAGTGGTCTGAATACGATGATCAGCAGTTTCCGGCAGGCTACCGACGACTGGCTGGGTCAGCGCCTGGTAGCTGATTTGTACCTGCGTGGTGAAAACCGGGGTGCCGAGCTTGAAACCTGGTTAGCGGACACCATGCCGGGATTGAACGTTACAGCGCGGTACCGCACGTCGCTCACGCGACCGGGCCCGAACAAAGTGCCGGTAATTGTCGAAGTGGTCAGCCTGCAGGAAGGTGACCGCTTCCGTGACAGTGTCAAGCTGATGCAAGGCGACAAGGACGCTACTACAAAATTTCATAATGGCGAGGGAGTGTATATCAGCGAACGTGCCTGGCGAATCGATGGCTGGCAGAGCGGGGCGTCTTTGGATCTGTGCCGGGGCCATGAAGCAATACCGGTCCTGGGTGTCTACCGTGACTACGGCAATCCAAAATCACAGTGGATGGTGAACCGGCAGCTGTTCAAGAGCTGCTGGGGAGAAGTGACCGCAACCGGGCTTGCGGTATACGGTCCAAAAGACTATGACTGGAACCGGGTCCGCATGGCCATTACTGAAAAATTTGGTCTTGCAGACGACGAAATTATCGATCAGACAGAGTTGAGGCAGATCGGCCTTGCCGTTTTCGATCGCACCTTCGTTGTCACCCAGGCACTCAATGCCTTGACCCTGCTGGTTGCTGCGATTGGTATCTTTTGCGCGATCAGCGCGATTCATCACCACCGTGTGGGTCAACAGGCATTGCTGGCTAGCCTGGGTTTGAGCCGGCGCGAACGCGGTACGCTGCTACTGGCACAGTGGGGGATGCTTGGTTTACTTTGCATGGTGCTTGTCTGGCCGCTGGGTACGCTGCTCGCAGGCTACCTCGGAATGGTGGTCACACCGGCAGCCTTTGGCTGGAGTTTCCCATTGCAACTCGACTGGCAACACTACCTGGTGCTCGCGGCACTGGCCGCAGTTTGCCTGATGATGGCGGTGATCCTGCCGTCGTTAAGATTGCTGTATACCTCACCTGCAAGCATGTTACGTGAGCAAAACGTGTGAAGATCTCCCATTTAATTGCTGCCGTAATCAGCACCCAGCTTTTTGTGGCGAGTGGCTGTGGACCCGCCGAAACACCTGTTCAGGACTCGGGGCTGGCCGTGCTGGCCCAGAGTGCGGATACTTATGCACAGGCACGGCCCGGTCAGCCGCTGATCTTTCCCCGTGACCACGGCGCGCACCCCGATTACCGAATTGAGTGGTGGTACCTGACCGCCAACCTGCATGGTCCCACGGGAGAAAGTTACGGTGCACAGTGGACGTTGTTCCGCCTGGCAGTGCAACCGCAAGGCACGACCGAAACCGGCGCAACATCGCAAAATAACCAGGTGTTCATGGCGCATATGGCCATCACCACACCCACCGAGCACGTCTCATTTCAACGTTATGCGCGTGGCGCTGGACCGCAAGCTGAAACCCGTGCCGGTGTCACGGCCCAGCCATTTGCTGCCTGGCTGGATGACTGGAGCCTGCACAGCACCGGCGATAGCTGGTTGCCACTGGAAGTCAGGGCACGACAGGCTGATAACGCCATGCAACTGCAATTGCAAAGCATGGCACCGCTTGTCCTGCAGGGTGAGGCGGGTTTTTCAGCCAAGCACGGAGATGGCGGTGGCTCCTACTATTACAGCCAGCCTTTTCTTAAAGCCAGCGGTCAACTGACCGTTGCCGGACAGGTGATTCCGGTCAACGGTGACGCATGGCTGGACCGGGAATGGAGCAGCCAGTTTCTACAGCGTGAACAAGTTGGCTGGGACTGGTTTTCAATACATCTTGAAAGTGGTGAAAAACTGATGCTTTTCCAGGTCCGCCAGCAGCCCGGACAGTCGGATGTTGAAAACTTCCTGCAAGGCAACCTGATGGCACCCGACGGTAGCACAACACCGTTGGATCCCGCCCGGATACAGCTTATCCCAATGCAAAAAAGCCGGGTTGCCGGACGTAGCTTGCCACTGCGCTGGCGCGTATTACTGCCGCAGATCGACAGGCAATTCGAAATCGAGACGCTTGTTACAGACCAGTGGATGGATGTGGATTTCCCTTACTGGGAGGGCGCGGTTATCGTCACTGGAAGTGGTCCCGGAAACCGCGGTAGAGGTTACATGGAATTAACCGGTTATCCTCCGGAAAACTAATGGGGCCAGAGTCTGACCCCACCTTTCATAAACCACGGGATGCATGTTGCATGAAGTCTTTTGGATGCTTTGCCGGTCTTCATCAGGCATGGGTACAGTTCAATATCAAGATCAGGATAAAGTAGTGGTATATGTACGCAGCTGCGTGTGCGCATTGCTACTCATTGTGTCCAATGGTTATTCATCAGAACGGTCTGTTTCTGACCTCTCGCATGACCAGTTTTCAAATAATAATCCGATTATTTCCAAACTGAAGCCTGAACGGGCCCATGGCAGGGGTTTTAAACTGGAGTTTTTGGTGAATGCCCCGTTGGATGTTTTCTGGAATTACAAAACCAATTTTGATAACGATCTTTTGCATAAGAACAGGTTTATAACATCACATAAGCTTGTTAGCCGTGAAGAGAACCTGGTGATTACGGAAACGGAGTACTCATATAAACCCAGGAAGGTTTTCAAATGGCAGACGACGGTATTTCCGGACCGCAATCTTCTCAAGTATGAACTTTTGAATCCGGAAGAGTGCGGCCAAAAATATCATTATGGATATATTCAGTTGGAGGCCGAGGGCAACGGCACACGTGTTATCCAGGTCTCTTACTTTGATTTTTTCGGTGTTTCTCTTTGGGTGAACTACCCTTTTAAAGGAGGAATGTCGGAATTTCTCAAATACACGGCCCGTTGGGAACAGCAATTTGTATCAGAGTTTGAGCATCAGTATCAATAACACTTTGCAGGTTCAGTAAACGACCGAGAAACGCTGCTGGATAAACTGCGCGTTCTCGACCTCATCGATCAGTGCGACGGCAAAATCTGCACGGGAAATTCTGCTCCTGCCGCTTGAGCTTTCGAGTAATTGATCGCCTGCAATTCGAAACACCCCGGTACGCTTGCCGTTGGTGAAGTTTTTGGCCGGGGTGGCATAAGTCCAGTCAACATCGGTCACCGACCGCAGGAATTCGAGCGCCAGTACTTGTCCTTCTATCTCCGTCTGCAGTTTTCTGGGTATGAAAATCATTGGTAAGGTGTCGGCATAAACAACACCCGGTTTCACCTCAAGCGAACCTGAACCACCAACGTGAATCAGGCGCGGTGCCGGTCGTCCCATATCACGCAGTGCGTTAACCACATTTTCCACAGCGATACGGGGAACGGCGTCATTCGGGTCTTTAGATTTGCCCAAAACACCGCGAACAGAAGTGATGACAACGTCCTGACCAGCGACAAGAATGGCCACGCTCTCAAGATCAAGCACATCACCTTTCAGAGCCGTCAAGTTGTCGTGACCAAGAGTGATACGGGAAGGGTCACGTGACACCGCCGTTACGATATGGCCGCGATTCAAAGCCTCGTTGACGACCTGGCTACCTACCTTTCCGGTTGCCCCATACACGAGAATTCTGAAGCTCTTCGATTCAGTTTCTGCTGCAACACGACCGGAAACCACGAGTGCAGCAAGCATCAGGGTGGTCAAGCAAAAACAGGACAGCAACTTTGGCATCGATTAATCCTTCACTCAATAAATCGGGTTGTTACCCATGGTTATGATCGAGTAAGGGGCCGGATACATACAGCTAAAAAAACGCTAAAAAATGTATCCAGCCCCTGTTTGCCCCCTTTCCAGGCCCCTTTTGTGATGGGTTATTCAGGAACCGATTGGTATCAGGATTTCATTCCTTCGCATAAACCACGGTGTGAAAGGCGCATTGTAGCGGGCCCATACAGGCTCACCTACGGCCAAGAGATTTTCTGATGCCATCCACTCCAGCAATGAAGACAGGTGTTTCTTATAGGACTTTTCGCTCCACCTGCCCGAGTAACGAATGGCCGCAGCGCGGTGGGCTGGTATCTCCCTGAGCACGATATTGGGGTCATCCGGTAGCGGAATGGTATCCATCGTGTAAAAGGCGGGCATCATGAAGCTGACAGCCCAGCCCTGGTCTGCTTTACGCTGCCCGACCGGTGATGTCATGGCAATTTTTTCCGGCTCCGCTTTTTGTGTAACCGGGGCTGTCATCGCGATCTTGTTGCGGCCGGTATTGTCACCTGAAATGTAATTGAACAATTTTCGAAAAGCCGCGCCTGAGGCGTCTTCGAAATCGTCATTAACGACCACTTCTGCAACGATCGAAGCCTCATACTCGCGTATTTCAAGGTCGTCCTGTTTCATAGAAACGGTGTACTTCGCTTCTTCTACGGCCATGACATTCTCTACCAACAGGGTAAACACAATAGCAACCAGGATGATACCAACGTTTTTCATCTTTCTATTCGCTCAAGGCCTGCTCGATTGCGGCTACCAGTTTGTCATCATAGGGTTGCGTGCGCGGGCTAAAGTCTGAAATCAACACGCCATCGCGGCCGATCAAGAACTTGTGGAAATTCCAGGTGGGGTAAGTGCCGGAGGAATCGGCAAGTGCTGCAAAAAACGGATCTGCGTTGGCTTTTTTGACACTGGTCTTTTCAAACATTGGAAACTCGACACCGTAGGTAAGCCGGCAGAACTCCTCAATCTGGTCTTCGGTACCCGGTTCCTGGCCCATGAAATCATTGGATGGGAAACCCAGAACCACCAGGCCGCTGTCTCCGTATTGATCGTAAAGCTTTTCGAGACCGTCATATTGCGGTGTGTTACCGCACTTGGAGGCCGTGTTCACAACCAGCAGCACTTTTCCGCTATAGGCTTCACACAAATTGACCTCTTCAGTTGAGGCGAGCCGGCGAAAATCGCGGTCCAAAAGTGCGCTATCACAGGCGAAAGCTGGCAGGCTGGCGATCGATATTAATAAAGCTACTAGTACTTTCATCATTACTCCCTGACGGTTTAAGTCAATATATAAATTGCATACTAAAAAAATTGCATACAACATTATATTAATTAATATTTGATTACTATTGTATAATTTATGTATAATAAAAACCAGAGTTATTTATTGATCTTACACAACAATGGAACAATGACATGTTATCGACACGACCATTTGCCGGACAAATGCCCTCATGCGCGATTATAAACATCCGGAATTTACGCTTGCGTACCCTAATCGGCTTTAATCCCGAAGAAAGGATAAAGAAGCAGGATGTTGTACTCAATATTGAAATCAAATACTCCATCGACAACGCCGTATTGCAGGATAACGTCGAGGAAGCGCTGAACTATAAGGTCATCACGAAGAAGGTGATCGAGCATGTTGAACAAGGCCAGTTTCTGTTGCTTGAAAAACTGGTTTCCGATGTTCTGTGTATTTGCAGTGAGCACCCGAGTGTTTGTTCCTCAAAGGTCACCATAGATAAGCCCCATGCCCTGCGTTTCGCAGATTCTGTTTCGCTGACGCTGGAGTACCAGGCGTCTCAAGCGAGCATCCACGCCATTTTGGAGAAAGCGTCATGAGTGTTAACCCGGTTAAGTTAGATATCAAAACCCCTGTCGATAACGAGTTGCTGAGCCAGGAAGCTATCCTTGTGCGCGATGCCCTGATGGAGCACGGCCTGGAGACACCCATGATTGAAACGGGTTTGAGTGCAGAGGAGAAATATAGTCGTATCAGCCAACAGATGGTAAGGGTTTTAGAGACACTCGGGCTCGATTTGAGCGACGACAGTCTTGCAGAAACACCCCACCGTATTGCCAAGATGTACGTGCACGAGATATTTTCCGGTCTGAATTACAAGCACTTCCCCAAACTGTCGCTGATCGACAATAAAATGGGTGCGAACGAGATGGTGAAGGTGCGTAATATCGACCTTACCAGTACCTGTGAGCATCACTTCGTGACCATTGATGGTGCGGCCAAGGTTGCCTATATACCCAAAGACACCATCATTGGTTTATCCAAGATCAACCGCATCGTGCGCTTTTTCGGACAGCGTCCACAAGTGCAGGAGCGCCTGACGCGGCAGATCCTTGTGGCATTGCAGGCCTTGCTGGGCACTGAAGATGTGGCGGTGAGTATTGACGCAACACACTATTGCGTTAAGTCACGTGGGGTGATGGATTCAAACTCGACAACCAGCACGACAGCACTGGGTGGTTGTTTCAAAGAAAACATTCATACACGGGCCGAGTTTCTGAACCCTTAGTTTTGAGGTCATATTAAAGTGTGAGAGCAAGTCAACGGCGCGTCAGGTCAAATCGACTGAGGTGGCAGTTCAATTCTCGAGGCAATCATCAGCGACGAGGGCTATTCCTGCCGTGAGCATTTTTTCCCTGGTTATTAAAGACAGGTCTTTTGCGGCAGGCTTTTCTTGTGACTCACTCTTACGGTGTCCTGCTGTATGAGCGTCAATCTCTTGACGTTGTCGCCTTTTGAGCAGATTCTGCCGGGCGCGGAGGGCAGTGTCGTATATTATATATACAAATACTATACATAATGCCATTTAGGCCATGTAAAAAGGTAATAGAGCTTGATATTTCTATACAAAACATATACAATATATTTTCCAACTAAAGGAGATCTTGGAAATGATTATGAAACGTAAACTGATGAATTTTGGATTCACTACCTCAGTATTGGCGGCATTATTATTTGCTACCACCGCGTTGGCGGGTAACTATGGCAAGAAGAAAGATATCGTTGATACCGCTGTCAGCAACGGAAACTTCACAACACTCGCCGCTGCTTTGGAAGCGGGTGGTCTGATCGATACGCTTAAATCTGATGGCCCTTACACCGTTTTCGCTCCAACCGACGCGGCTTTCGCAAAGCTGCCTGACGGTACGGTAGAAATGTTGCTTCTCCCTGAAAACAAGGATCAGCTTGTAGCTATACTGACTTACCATGTAGTTCCCGGTAAGGTGAGTTCTACCCAGGTTGTGAATCTTGACTCTGCATCCACTGCCAACGGTTCCGATGTCGCAATCAGTGTTCGCGACGAATCGGTGTATGTGAACGACTCGCGCGTAGTGATGACCGACATATATGCCAGCAATGGGGTTATTCATGTCATTGATACGGTGTTGTTGCCGACCGATTCATAAACCCCGACCGATCCCCTGCACACCAGAACCGGTGTGCGATCCCTTGCCGGTGTCAGACGAATCGCAATTGTGCTTTCGCTGACACCGGTTTTTTTTATTAAGAAATTGCGGATAAAGGGGGCCGGATACATTGCTATCCCACTTAATCTAAATACCCCATCCTCAATGTAAGGGCCTTTGCCCCCGACTAAGGCGTACGTTTACGCTCCAGCGCACCCTCAATCAGCGAATAAACCGCTGGCACGACAACAAGTGACAACAGTGTCGAGCTGATCATGCCACCGATCACGGCGACGGCCATCGGCGCATTGCTGTCAGAGCCGGCACCGACGCCAAAGGCAGCAGGTAGCATGGCCAGAATAATGGTTAGCGATGTCATCAGGATGGGTCGCAGACGTATCGGGCAGGCTTCTTTCAGGGATTGATCAATACTCTTGCCATCTTCCCGGCGCTGGTTGGTCAGGTCCACCAGCAAGATGGAGTTTTTGGCTACCAGGCCCATTAACAATACCAGGCCGATCATCGAGAAAATATTCAGCGTATGGCCGGTAGCCCAGATAGCGACCACGCCACCGATAATGGCCAGCGGTTGGGCGACCATGATAATGAAGGGTTGAATGAATGAATTAAACTGGCTGGCCAACACCATGTATACGAGGATGATCGCTACCACGAAGGCAAACAGCATGTAAAAAACGGTTTTACCAAACTCTTCCGCACGTCCGGACATGTTAACTTCATAGCCCAAAGGCAGAAGATCAGCCGTGGCTTCGTTGACAAGGGTGACGGCCTCACCCAGCGAAACAACCGGTGTGCTGTAGAAATTGGCTGCATATTGGAGGTCATAACGCGAAATGACTGCCGCACCCAGTTTCGGTTCGAGCGTCACCAGGTTAGCCAGGCTCACCATGTCACCATTCGAGGAGCGTAAATAAACCTTGGAAATATCATCGCTGTAATCCAGCTGTCCCTGGCCGGCTTTCAGACGTATGTCATAACGCTCACCGTCACCGGGATCGTCATTGAAACGGGCGATATCCATTCCGCCGGCCAGTACATTGATGGCCAGTGCGATTTCGTCGGATGACAATCCCAGGCTACGCGCCAGTGATCTTCTGAGTTTGGTTTCCAGTTGCGGAAGGTCGAGTTGAAGTTCCAGATCCAGGTTGCCGATACCCGGATTCTGAGCCAGACGTTCCCGCACCACTTCCGCCAGGCGGGCGACCTCGTTCAGGTCGGGACCACTCAAGATAAAATGCAATGGCTCACCCCGCTGGCCACCCACCATTGGCATCGGTGACGGAAAAGCCTGGACCCCGGCGATGCCGGTCAGTTCACCCCGCAATTTTTCTATCATTCCCACCTGGCTGATATCACGTTCTTCCCAAGGCGTCATTCGAACCAGGAAGCTGCCTTTACTGACCTGCCTGGACTGATCGGCACCGATGGTTACAAAGTAACCTGCAATGTCCTCGTTCTGTTCAAGAATCTTTTCGATCGCCTTGAGCTTTTCTTCCGTGTAAGTGATGGAGGAGCCCAATGGCGTTTTAACACTGATCATAAAACGGCCTTCGTCCTGTACCGGCATGAAGCCCGAGCCGGTATGGCTGAAGAAATAACCACTCGAGAGCACCACGGCCAGGGTGATCCAGGCCACCAGGCGGCGATTAGCCAGCGCCGCATTCAGCAAGCTGGCGTAAGTCTTGTCCATGGCAGAAAAGCCGCGGTCTATCAGGTGATAGAGTTTTCCGTGTTTCTTCTCAACCTTGAGAAAACGTGAACACAACATCGGTGTCAGTGTCATCGAAACGAAAAGGGAGGCCAGCACGCCAAAGGTGACGACCACTGCAAAGGCTTCAAAGAACCTGCCGATCACACCTTGCATGAAAATGACCGGCGCAAAAATAGCCACCAATGTCAGGGTGGCGGCCATCACCGCAAATACGACTTGCCGGGTTCCGGTAATAGCCGCGTCAACACGGCTCGAACCGTGTTCCTCGGCGTGCCGGTAGATATTTTCCAGCACCACGATGGCGTCATCCACCACCACACCGATCAGTAATAACAGACCCAGCATGGTCATCGTGTTGAAGGTGTAGCCAAGAAAATACATAACGGCAATCGCACCTAACAGCGATACTGGAATCGCAACTGCGATAATGATGGTGGAGCGTATGTTTTTCAAAAACAGCAGAACCACGAGTGCGGTTAGCAAGGTGCCTGAAATCAGGTGTTCTTCCAGTGCGTCGATAATTCCCTGGGTCAGGGTGCCATCGTTATGCGCCACTTGCAGCTCAATTCCCGGTGGCAGGTTAGGAATAATCTCTTGATTCATACGCCGGGTGATTTCATTGACGATGGCCACGGTATTGGCGTCCTGCACCTTGACGATACCAAGACCTACCGTCGGCTCTCCATTGAATCGCGCCAGTTGGCGGAAATCTGCCAGGCCGTCTTCAATTTCGGCAAAGTCACGTAAACGCTGTGGCGCACCACCGGTATAGCTGACGATCATCTCACCCAGTTCTTCGGGGCTGTGGTATTCCAGGTCCAGTTCGAGTAATTCTTCCCTTCCATGGCTAATGAGAAAGCCGCCTGGCAGACGCAGGTGCTCGCGGTTGAACATACGAACGACATCCGGAACCGTGATGCCCAGTTGCTTCATGCGCGTGGCGTTCAGGTTGACGCGGATGGTGCGGCGTTGCTCACCACCCAGCTGGATTTCACCTACACCATCGATGGTTTCCAGCCGTTTCTTGATCACATTGCGCGCATACTGGTTGAGTTGTTGCAGGGTCCGGTCGCCGGTCAGAACCAGCCACATGACGGGCAGGGCGCCGAACTCGATTTTTGCCACCACCGGTGGCTCAGCCTCATCGGGCAGGTCTCTCAACACCCGGTTGACACGGGCACTCACCTCGTTGAAGGCAACGTTGACGTCCTTATCCATGTTGAAACGGATGTTGATCACCGAGATACCGGGCGAGGAATTGGAATTGATATGATCGATACCCGGTGTGCTGTTGACCGAGGTTTCGATCAGGTTCGTAATACTGGAATCAATGATTTCAGGTGTGCCGCCGGGTAATAGGGTAGTCACAGATATCATTGGAAACTCAACCGTTGGATAACGATCAACACCGATATCCTTGTAGCTGATGACGCCAAACAGCACCAGTACGGCAGAGAGCATATAGGCGAACACATGCCGCCTGATGGAAATTTCAGGTAAGTTCAATTAACAGGCTCCGCAACTTTCACACTGGCACCATCGGTCAGAAATGCTGCGCCATCGGTTGCAATGGTTTCACCGCCATTGAGACCGCTAACGATTTCGATAAAGCCACCTTCGCTGTACCCGGTTTCTACCAGTCGGGCCTCTGCTTTTTCGCCATTGATGACATAGACCAGATGTCCTGCCGGTCGGCGTACAACGCTGATGTTGGGTACCATCACTGCCTGTGTTCGTGTTTCTACCAGCACTTTTCCGGACAGTGTTGCTCCGGGTCTCAGGTCGCCATGGTTTTCCAGGTCGACGATGGCCATTACGGCCCGGCTGCCGTTGCCGATGGTGGGTTGCAGCTCAGTTATTTCACCCGCGGCAAATGCACCCGGTGTCAGCGGGCTGTAAATTTTTGCCGCTTGGCCAATGCGCACCTTTAATGCGACAGTTTCGGGGTAGGGCAGCCAGGCCTGGAGCTTATCGGGGCGGGTTATCTCAAACAGCGCCTGTCCGCGTTTCACAAAATCACCGGGGGTGATGAAGCGTCTTTGCACGACACCTGAGACAGGTGCGATGACGCGGGATTTGGTCAACGAATCCTCGACGATAGCCAACTGGGCAACAGCTGCTTTCAAGTCTGCCTGGTACGCTTCCAGCTGTTCCGTGGCGTCATCGAGCTGGGTCTGGGAAGACAGGTTTTTTGCAGAGAGCTTTTCGAGACGTGCAACACGGCGTTTTCCATTGGCGATGTGAACTTCAAGACGCTCAATACCCGCCTTCGCCGCCTGTTGTCGTAATAGCAGGGTAGAGGTATCGGTTTCGGCGAGCAGTTGCCCTACCTCGATAGTGTCACCGGTATCGGCAGTGACCTTAGTGATGCGGCCTTCGACTTCCGCAGCCAGGGTTGGCGCCGACAGGCTGTGCACCTGGCCAACGGTTTCCAGCCAGATTGGCAAGCCCCTTGTCTGCGCCTGTTGGGTGGAAACCAGGACCGCTTTGCCATTTGCTGCTGCGTCAGTTTCGGCTGAATCTTCACTTCCGCAAGCACCGAGTAGCAAGACCAGAAGTGGTATGAACATCAACCTGGTTATTGGCGTTCTATCGACTTGACGAGGCATTAGTCGTCTCCTTTTTGAAGCATACCGTTGATCAATACGTCCATTACACCCTTGCTGTACGCATTGGCGTCATCGATAAAGTCGACTTCAGGAATGTTTTGCATGGTCGGTGAGGCCTGGAAGAAAAACATGTTGGCCGAAATAATCATGAAAGCAGCCAGCATTGGATCGATATCTTTGCGGAATTCATTTTCCTGCTGACCCTGGTGAACCATGGCCACCAGTCGGCTGAAAACCTCACCCATGGCCAGCCGGGTAATTTCCTGACCATACTGCGAGCCCTCGGATAAGGTTTCACGCAACATCAGTTGCGTGCTGCGTTTATGTTTCAGAATATTATCGAGCTGACCGGTGGCAAACTCCGTCAGATGCTGTTTGAAGGTACCGGGTGCGTGCTCCAGTGTATCCAGCAAGGCCGAAGAACGCCTCACCGCGGTTTTCATGACCGCCAGGTACAAGTCATTCTTGTTTTTAAAATGATGATATATATTGGGTTTGCTGGTGTTGGCAAGATTGGCAATGGCGCTCATGGATACAGCATCAAAACCTTTCTGGGCAAACAGAATTTCGGCGGCTTCCAGTATGGCTTGCTCGCCACCGGAGTAGCTTGTTTTATTGTCGGATTGGTTTTGCATTAATGGGCCTTGATTTCACAGGTCTTCACTTTATCAACTGACCGAACGGTCGGTAAGTATAAGACCGTTGAGTTACGCAAACAAGAAAACTGCGGCTCCGCATGGACTGTTAAGGTAAAATTTGCGCTCTGTCTTTTGAAACTACCAGGTGAAATCAGCGTCTATTGCGGGGCGATGAATGCTAATTACCCGGGTTACGGTCATATCTGATGATGAAAAATAAAAATATTGAAAGCTTGTTCAGCTTCCTGTTAACCGCTTCGTTATTGTTCTGGTCCTCTTTGGCGGCAGCCATCGAGTTTGATGAGATCAGGGAGTTTGGCGAAGTTTTTAAAGTGTCTGCGAAAGCCAGCGACCGTCAGCGAATCGAAGTCAACTGGGAAATCGCCGATGGTTTTTACCTGTATAACAACAAGTTTCTGAGGTTTAAGACCGAAACCGCCGGTGTTGTTCTTGGCGAGGTGGAGATACCCGCAGGTAAACCTGTTTATGATGAGTTACTGGGTGAAGAGGTCATCAAGTTCCACGGTCACCTGGCTGTCAGTGTGCCATTGGAATCGGTCGCACCCAGTGTAGAACTCGTCAGTTTGAAGGTGCGTTCCCAGGGGTGCATGGAAGACATATTTTGCTATCCCCCCACCGAGCAATTACTGGTTGTCAATTTACCCGCAACTGCAGATGAGCTTGTGCTTGCAGCCCCGTCTCAACCTGCAACCACATTGACCGATGTACTCAACAAGCCACTGGCTGTCACGGATCAGGATGCGATCAACAACGAACCGGCTTTGCCTGCGGACGAAGCCTTTGTATACGAAGCGATTGGGCTTTCAGCCGACACTATCCTGGTACGATTTACATCTCAGCCGGGTTACTACCTGTATCGTGACAAGCTTGCTTTCAGGGTGGTGGGTGCCGATGGATTTGAGGTTCACGACGTAGATTTGCCGAAAGGCACTATCAAAGACGACCCGGAATTTGGTCCTGTCGAGGTTTATTTCGGGCTTATCGAAGTACCGGTAAACATCAACAGGCCAACCGGACCGGAACAGAGCATAAGCCTGGAAGCGGATTATCAGGGTTGCCGCGATGGCGATATCTGTTATCCGCCTCAATCCATGGTTGTCGATCTTCTCATGCCGGCTTCGTCAGACACGGTTTCTAGCAAAGCACCGTCCGGGCCGGGGCCGAAAGCTTCACCAGCACAGACCCAAACGTCTGAACAGGATGTGTTGGCGCGGATGTTGTTAAGCAATCCGGGCGGTGCACTGTTTGCCTTTTTCATCGCTGGAATTTTGCTGGCGTTTACACCTTGTGTGTTTCCGATGGTGCCGATCCTTTCGGGTATTATTGCGGGGCAGGGTGAGCGTATGACGACTTCCAGGGCTTTCTGGCTATCGTTGGTTTATGTACTCGCCATGGCGGTCACCTATACCGTCGCCGGTGTATTGGCCGGTTTGTTTGGCCAAAATTTACAAGCCCTGTTCCAGAACCCCTGGATACTGGGTTTCTTCATCGCCATTTTTATAGCCCTGGCGTTTTCCATGTTCGGGTTTTTCGAACTGCAGTTACCCTCAAGGCTACAGACCCGGCTGACACAGGCCAGCAATCAACAGAAAGGCGGCAGCCTGACCGGTGTTGCAGTAATGGGCTTTTTGTCCGCGTTGATCGTGGGGCCTTGTGTCGCACCGCCATTGGCAGCGGCCCTGATCGTTATTGGCGCCTCCGGTAGTGCCCTGTTGGGTGGTGCCGCGTTGTTCGCGCTTTCGATGGGTATGGGTCTTCCCCTGATCCTGTTTGGTGTATCCGCCGGTAAGCTGGTGCCCAAGGCCGGCCCCTGGATGGATAGCATCAAGGCCGCATTCGGCATTGCGTTGCTGGCACTGGCCATCTGGATGCTTGAACGTATTGTTCAGGGTCCGGTGATTTTGTTGCTGTGGGGT
>Ga0316201_10001258_pt1 | contig 16779 bp, 14 predicted proteins | sample CS6wburrow_MG_FD_204516 | JGI IMG/M metagenome (GOLD analysis project Ga0316201, IMG submission 204516) | Coastal sediment microbial communities from Delaware Bay, Delaware, United States - CS-6 worm burrow | ecosystem: Environmental > Aquatic > Marine > Coastal > Sediment | place: USA... | reverse complement strand
CATCGCGGTATTGAAACCACCCCAGAAGATAATACCCGAGATGAAACCGACGACCAGCAGCGTGCCCAGGGAATAAGTAACCGATGGCTTTTTTAATGCCTGCCATATTCTGCAAAGTATCATGTCACTGCATTCTTTAGTATTTTTATTACTCATGATAAATAATTTCCGTAAATCATTATTAAGCGATGTAGCTAACTGTTCACCGTCCAGAGATAGAGGTGATGGGCTTAAAATTATTTTCCACTAAGGGTTGAGCATCAACCTGTGGTACATGACATTGCGTACAGAAATAACGACGGGCAGAGACATTCGCTAACACGTTTTTATCTCGCGACTCAAAATGTGTCTGGCTTATTTTTGTTGCGTCTGCTTCACGATAATTCGTCCAGCTGTGGCAACTCATGCATTTATTTGATTTTAGATTAATGCGGTAGTTTGTTATTTTATGCGGAATCAATGGCGGCTGCTGCACGTAGTCACGCGCAATAGGTTCATCGTCCTTATTGTATTGTTTCGCAACAGGTGCGGTTGAATCCTGATCAATATTATTTGCACCTCTTAATGAGCTAACAGATTCTGAGTTTGCCTGCATGCTAAAACCAGCAGTGGCAAGCAACATTACGAGCATTGTTATATTTTTCATCATCATAAGACCTCGACTCCAGAAGAATGATTGAGTTTTTTACTATTATTTCTAAAATTATTCACATTGTTATTCAGGCGTAAGCCAAAATGAAAAACATCTTTGGCGCAGACATCGATACAGCGGCCACAGTTGGTGCAATTGGATGAAGTAATGACCGGGCCAACGTTTTTATCAGTACCTGTTTTATCTATGCCTTTTAACGCTGGTCGAATAACCTGTTGTTCAGGGCAGACCATAAAACAGTCCATGCAGTCGTCGCATTGATCACGCGCATCTGCACGTACTCGTATCAAACTAACCATTCCAAGTAGGCCGTAAAATGCGCCGACTGGACACAGGTGACTGCACCAGGCGCGTCTGCTTACCAGAAAGTCCAGTAAAAACACGGCGAGCACGATAAACCATGCCAGCCCCATACCAAAGATCAAGCCGCGATGTAACATGGAAACAGGGTTGACCATTTCCCAGGTAATGCCACCGGTGATAAAAGAAAGGATTAATGTGACGGCTAAAATCCAGTAACGGGTATTACGAGATAATGTCGATGCACCGGAAATTTTAAAGTGATCACGTAACCACTGTGCTGCATCAGTAACCATGTTTATAGGACAGACCCATGAACAGTAAACACGTCCACCTAGCACAATATAAAATAACAAAACAATCATTGCCCCGGTTATTGCGGTGGTTTCCGGCGTGTGTCCGGCAAACAGGCTTTGTACTAATACATAGGGATCGCTCAGTGGCACTGTTTTAAGAATAAGGCTGGAATTTAAATTACCGCTAATGAACCAGACACTGAACCAGGGTCCAAGTAAAAATAAAAATAAAATCGATAACTGGCTAATTCTTCGCGCGATTAACCATTTGTTTGCTAATAACCGGCCTTTCGATTTTATCGCTTCGCTGCCGGGGTGACGTGGTCGACTCATCTTTCCGTCTCCCGCGTCTTATTTATCCGGGTATTCAGTGAATTTTTATTTAAGGTATCAAGCGGATTGTCGCCAAAAGGGCTAGCATCTAACTTGCTTCTGTCTATCGCGCGGTTTGATTCGTTTTCTATAATTAGCCCTTCACCTTCAAAGTCGTAAGACTGTCCCTGTGGCAGGTTGTACTGATGTTCAACATCCGGTGCCACCAGGCTTTCACCGGCTTTATTTTTTTCTTTCCATCCCCACCGGTAGTGGTGTCCCAGTTCGCCTTTTGCCAGTTCATAGGGCATAACACGAATCGCGGTATTTTCCAGCACACAGGCACGTTCGCATTTACCGCAACCGGTACAATGATCTGAATGCACGGTGGGAATGAATAAGGCGTGTTTGCCGCTGCGCACATTATGTTCTATTTCCAGGGTAATGGCTTTATCGATGACCGGGCAGACACGGTAACAGACATCGCAACGCAGACCCTGAAAATTCAAACAGTTTTCTTCATCGATTAGTACGGCCAGTCCCATGCGAGCGTCGTCGATGTTATCCAGTTTGTGATCCAGCGCACCGGTGGGGCAGGCTTTAACACAGGGGATATCGTCACACATTTCGCAGGGCACATCGCGCGCAGTGAAATAGGGTGTGCCGGTGGCAACTTTGTCACCAAACCTGGCGAGCTTTAAGGTGTCGTAGGGGCAGTCACGTACACATAAACCACAACGGATACAGGCACCAAGAAAGTCCTTTTCGTTTAACGCGCCGGGTGGGCGTATGGCATTGGCGGGTAATGAAACCGTTTGCCGGGAATACAGGCCGATGCCCAGGGCAACGATTGCAGCACCACCAGCAGCGCGTGCAGAATCCAGCAGAAATTTTCGACGGCTGTTGCTAGCCGCCGTATTTCTGACAGGCGTTTTACGCTGTGTTCTTGCTGGCTGTGTATTCATCACACTCGTTATTGGTTCAATATTGCCGGCTCAGGACTATCGACTCAGGCTTTAACGACCTTAACGGCACACTTCTTGTAATCAGTCTCTTTGGATAACGGATCGGTCGCATCCAGTGTGACTTTATTGATTAAACGGCTGGCATCAAACCAGGGTACAAAAATCAAACCTTTAGGGACTTTGTTGCGCCCACGTGTTTCAATACGTGCGGTGATTTCTCCACGGCGGCTTTGAATTTTTGCTGGCAGTCCACGACGCAGTCCACGCGCTTTGGCGTCATCCGGGTGCATAAAAATAACGGCGTCCGGGAAGGCTCGGTACAGTTCAGGGACACGACGAGTCATCGAGCCGGAATGCCAGTGTTCTAGCACACGACCGGTGCATAACCATAGATCATATTCCTTATCAGGGCTTTCTGCTGCTGGCTCATAAGGCGCTGTAATGATATTGGCTTTACCGTCTGCATTGCCGTAGAAACTAACGTCTTCGTCTTTTTTAACATAAGTGTCGTAACCTTCACGGTAACGCCATAAAGTTTCTTTGCCATTAACCACCGGCCAGCGTAAACCGCGAGTATTGTGATAAGTTTCGAATGGCGCCAGTTCGTGTCCTTTCTTTGGCCCTTCAAACTGGAAACGACGATATTCTTCAAACAGGCCTTTTTGAATATAAAAACCAAAGTCTTTCATTTCATGGTTAGTGTATTTATTGCCTGCACTGTCAGTCACCGTTTCTTCAGGGAACTGATCGACCTGGCCATTAGCGTATAAAACATCAAATAGTGTTTTACCGCGGTATTCGGGTTTTTGTGCAATCAGTTCTTCAGGCCAGACGTCTTCTACTTTGAAGCGTTTGGAGAATTCAACGACTTGCCACATATCAGATTTAGCTTCGCCCGGAGCTTCTACCTGTTCACGCCAGAACTGAGTACGACGTTCTGCATTGCCGTAAGCACCTTCTTTTTCTGTCCACATGGCAGTTGGTAATATTAAGTCAGCGGCCATCGCAGTAACGGTTGGGTAGGGGTCTGAGACCACAATAAAGTTTGCAGGGTTACGATAACCGGGCAGTGTTTCTTCATTAAGGTTTGCGGCAGCCTGCATGTTGTTATTGCATTGCACCCAGTAGGCGTTGAGTTTGCCGTCTTTTAACATGCGGTTCTGTAAAACTGCGTGATAACCCGGTTTACCTGGAATAGTGCCTTCAGGTAATTTCCAGATTTTTTCCGCGAGATCACGATGCGGTTTTTTCTTCACTACGTAATCCGCGGGCAGGCGATGCGAGAAGGTACCCACTTCACGTGCGGTACCGCAGGCGGAGGGTTGTCCAGTTAATGAAAACGGTCCATTACCCGGCGCAGAGATTTTTCCGGTCAATAAATGCACGTTGTACATCAGACCGTTCGCCCAGACACCACGGGTATGCTGATTAAATCCCATGGTCCAGAATGAGGTTATCTTTTTCTTGGGATCGGCATACAATTTTGCCAGGCGTAACAGTTTTTCTTTGGGTACACCGGAGATTTCAGAGGTATATTCCAGGGTGTATGGTTCCAGTGATTTAGCGTATTCATCAAATGAAATTTTACTTAACTTACCGCCTGTGCCGGTTTTCTTCTTCTCTAACGGATGGTCCGGGCGTAAGCCATAACCAATGTCTGTCGGGGTTTTATTGAAGTTAACGTGTTTACCGATAAAGTCTTTATTGACCGCTTTATTTTGCACAATGTAATTGGCAATATAATTTAATATAGCGAGGTCAGTTTGTGGCGTGAAGATCATGTTGTTGTCACCAAGATCGAAACAACGATGCTCAAAAGTCGATAACACATGGACTTCGCAGCCTTCTTTGGTAAGACGGGTATCGGTCAGACGGGACCACAATATGGGATGCATCTCGGCCATGTTGGAACCCCATAACACAAAGGCATCGGCGTGTTCTAAATCATCGTAACAGCCCATGGGTTCATCGGCACCAAAGGCGCGGATAAAACCGCCGACCGCTGAAGCCATACAGTGGCGGGCATTGGGATCAATATTATTTGAGCGAAACCCAGCTTTGTATAATTTCGATGCAGCATAACCTTCCCAGACGGTCCATTGACCGGAGCCGAACATGCCGACAGTGGAGACGATTGCTTCCGGTTTTTTGCCTTTGTTCGCTTCCAGGTCATGTTTTAATGCGGCTTTAAACTTCTCTTCCATGACATCAAACGCCTTTTCCCAGCTAACGGGGGTGAATTCACCTTCCTTGTCATACTTGCCATTGCTCATACGTAACAATGGTTGAGTTAAGCGGTCTTTGCCGTACATAATCTTGGAAAGAAAATATCCTTTGATACAGTTGAGGCCGCGGTTAACCGGAGCGTCCGGATCACCCTGAGTCGCTACCACACGGCCATTTTTTGTGCCAACAAGAACGCTGCAGCCGGTGCCACAAAAACGACAGGGTGCTTTATCCCATCGAATATCATCTTTGGTTTTTGCCAAAGCTTCTTTGACGCCAGGTATGGTGATACCTGCAGCGGTAGCAGTTGCTGCAATGGCATTGGTTTTAATGAAATCTCTACGTGTTAGTTTCATTACTCGGCCTCCTGTTGACCTAAAATCTTTAATTAGCTGGTTTATGCTTTATTTTTTCAGAGTGTTGTTATCTATCGTGTGTTGCTTTTATTCTTCAAACTGGTGATAAATCATGGCGGCAGACAATACGCCGGGTACATCCTGTATCTCCACCAGTGTGTCAGATACTCTGTCCGCGTTGGCCTGTTCTACCGTGATCACAATGCGACCATCTTCGTTGTTACCATGTACCTCGACCCCATCCATCGTAGTGAGAATTTTCTCGATGGATAAAATTTGTTCCGGGTATGCTTTTACGAGAACGCCACTGATATTCATTCGTTATCTCCAGATATTTTTGTTGGGCTCATTGTCACTGCCTGTACAGGACACACGGCAAAACAGGCACCACAGCCGGTGCAGTTATTTGTACTAATAATTGGAATTGAAATACCCCCAAGGCGAGGCGGCATCATTATTGCTCTGGCTTCACATGGGTCGTGGCAACTGCGACATTCCACACCCTGATGGGCAAGGCAAGCCTCTTTTTTAATGGAGGCTTTGATTGACCACGGTTTATTCTGCGTTGTTTTAAGTAATGCCTGCGGTTTACAGGCATCAACACATTGTTCGCAAAATAAACATTCGCCGGAAGTAAAATCGATAACTGGAAAGTTTGCTCGAGCCTGCTTGATGATGTGTGTCGGGCACTGTGCAATACATTCACCACAGTTGGTACAAATTTCTACAAACAGACTTTCATTAATTGCCCACGGCGGACGTATCGGTGTCTCTTTTCCAGTGAAATCACCGCGAAGAAATTGCATCCGACTAACTTGTGCGCTCATCTGCCGCTACCAATATTGAAAACCTTTGCTTGGCGAGTGTATAGAAATGATGAATGTTATCTATGACTTATATCAAGCGAATAGAGGATTAAAGTGAATGTTACTGTATATGAAATACTGCTCTGGAAAATAGTTATTATTTTCAATTGGTTAGTGTTTGGTTGGTCATGTTGTTTAGAAACATTAAATAACCTGTTTATTGGCATATACCAGGTAGCGCAATGATCCTCCTGGCCTAATAGCATCGAACGGATAACAGGTAACCAGGACAAGAATATGTTCATCGGAACTGGACGCTAAGGTAAACGTTTTGCTATCGACAATTTTAAAATCATAAATGCGATATTGAACTATTTTGTCTGCTGTCTGTACATAAATAATATCGTTTAGTTTTAATTCTTGAAGAAAATTAAAATGTGTATCTCGGTGTCCACTGATCATGGTTAAACCTGATGTGTTTGGTGTCGCACTGGCAAAAGAGTGACCTGGCCCGAATGCCAGGCTACTTCCGTTATCACCTGCTAAAACGATTTGCTCGATATTGTGTTGCGGAGCGATCAGCTTTGCGACTGGCCAGGTGTCAGCCCATGGCCAGGGTTTGTGAATGCTGTTTTCTATTTTGCTATCCTGGAAATTGTTTATTTGTGAATTATTGACTGTCTGTTTCCAGGAATGATTGAGTAGTTGCTGTGCAATAACAGCTTTGCCCTGTATCCAGCTTGCTGTGGCGAATTGCCACAGGCTGGTGCTGAATAATAGAACAATGATGATGAGACATAGTTTCCTCGCGTATTGATGAAAGAATTTAACCATGTTGTCTGTCTACGTATTTTCTGACAAATTAATATTTCCATCGATAAATTAACAGGCCGCTAGCAAACAATATAATTGCCAGTATTAAGTTAAGTCTTGAACTGCTTGCCGTTTGTGGCAGCTGCAAGCTTGCCAATGCCATGTCGGGTGCAGGCATTAAATCTTTAGATGATGATGGATTTTTCCAGCCATGCGGCAGGTTGTTTTTTAAACGTTCACGGTATAACAAACCACTGTCATTGCTTGGCGTAACGTCAACCGCAACCAGGCTGGTATAACGACTTACCAGGTGGTGTTGCAGTGCAGTATCAGTTATTTCCTGCTTAACTGCCTGGCGTTCTGCATCACCAGTGGACTCACGATGTTGGTTCATTAGTGAAGCGATTTTTTCTCGTGCCCAGGCAATTCGAAGTCCACTTTGTGCTGTGTCTTTTAGTGTTGCACTGGTTTGCCATTCGCTATTACCGTAGTCGCCTTTTATTGTAATGTTCAACGGAATTTCTTTGTCGCTTTTTAATAATAAGGTTAAAGGTTCGCCGGCGTATAAATCAGGAATGATCCTGGGAAATATTTCGACATGGTTTTGCTCGGCAGCATTTAAATCGCTTTCATTTGAATCAAGTGTCAGTTGTATATTAATCAATGCGGGTGTTTCCAGTTTTTTAAGCAGGTTGGCGGTCTTTTCCTGAACTTCATTTAAATTACCGATATAGGTGAATGTGCCACGTCCTTTATTAGCTGCTTTGCGCATAAAATAGGCGTTCGGTGCTGAGCCGATGCCAATAGTAAATAAACGGCTTTCGCCGAGCTGCTTGTCAATAACACTGAATAATTCTGACTCGTTACTGATGTTGCCATCAGTTAAAAAAACGACCTGTCGCAAACGAGAGAACGCTTCCTGTTTTGATAAAGCAAGTTTCATAGCAGGTAACATTTCAGTACCACCATTTGCCTGTAATTGTTTTATAAACTGTTTCGCATAGTTTTTATATTGTGCTGATGCACTGATAACGTCAGGGAACAGACTGTCTGTTTCGTTGTTAAACCAGATAATGTTAAAACGGTCGATGTCGGAAAGACCATCAATGGCCGTTGTTAAAGAGGCTTTCGCCTGTTCGATGGAGGTGCCTGCCATGGATCCTGAAATATCAAGCACAAAGATCACATCACGCGCCTGCACTTTTTCGTGTAAATAATTCAGCTCAGGCGGTAATAATGTCAGCATCGTGTAATTGTTTTCATTTAATGATTCATTAAAAGCAGTTAATTGAGGTTTGTTTTGTAACTCGGGTTGCCATACCAGTTCGAAGTCTCGATTAGCAGTAATGTTCTCACCAATCGTAGAAATACTGTAACGTGTTTCACTGGTCTGCTTGATATGGATATTATGATAGGAGCTTTTAAGCTCTGCGAGGTTGACGCCTGCATCTAGCATAATATGGATGCGAGTTGGATTGTGTGTATTTTTTGACGGGTCCGTTTCTGTGTAAACGCTGGTTTCATCAGCAGCATGACTGATGTGACTGTCGGGTGATGGTTTGCCAGTATGGTAACGTGGCCCGACAACCATTGGATATCGTAATCGATAGCGGTTATCGCGATATTCAAGAACCTGCTGGTATTCAAATTCAACAGTCACGGTTTCACCCGGTGCAATATTGGCCAGCGACGTGGTGAATACATTAGGGCGCTGCTGTTCAATCAGGCTGGCTTTTTTACCGGCAGCTTTTGCATTTTCGTAGGTTTTTTTAGCGCTAACTCTTTCTTTTACCTGGCCTTCGATGATGCGTTCACCAATAATCATTTTGAAATGATCGACCGCGGCTTTGTCCGGTAACGGGAAAACGTAGATTCCTTCTGCCCAGAATGCACTGTCATTTTTAAAATGCTGTTTGACTCTGGCTCTGGCAATAACACCGGTCACTTCATAGCTGACCTCGGTTTGCATTTGCATGGCTTCCAGGTAAATGCCGTTATCAGGTAACAACCAGACTGATCCATGTTGCGCCTGGTAGGGATCAACTGTTACCTCTGCATAGACGTATTGAAATAACAAACCAAAGACAAGGTACATGCTGATGACAAGCAGTGCTTTTTGAATGACATTAAATAGTTTTAAACAGAGGCGATGTTTTTTTATGATTGGCTGGAATTGGAAAGCGTTTGCCGTGTTCATTGCGAAAACTCCTGCGGTGACACACTGTATTGTGTGTCACCGCTTTTTCTTGGATTTGAAATAATGGCGTTAATGATTTTTCATTCGTTTGTAACGATGTCCAACACTGATGATTTGGTTACCTGTTATCACCAGGTAACTGTTCATCAAACTGGCTAAACGTCGAACGACGACATGGCCGACATCTGATGCCAGTAAACGCACACTTTTATTATCGAAGTAACACAATATCGTGCCATTATTGCTTCGTTTTCGTGTACCGTACTGACATAACCAGTGAATAATAAGTGGTGGAATACAGCGTTGCTGTGATCTTTCCAGTGCATGGTTTGTCATTCGAAAACCTGACGTTTTACAAAAAACATTCATTGAAATCATATTCACACCACTTAAAGTATTGAATTTCGTTACTGGTTCATTAACCTTCAAAACTGTGTGTTTACGTCAGCAATAACAGGGCTAACGTTTGTCTTGTTTTCTGAAGTAGTTGGTTCTCCCGATGTAAAGCGAGACAATGCTGTTGTCATGGATTGAATGGAGTCAGGACTGGTACGCTGAAAACGAATCACCACGCGACGATCAAAAGCATATGCTTCAAGGTCACCTGCACTGGATGTCATATTTTTTTCTCCTAACGCATTGCTGATAATGCGGCTGTCTTCAACCCCGGCATTGACCAAATGTTGGCGTACTTTATTTATACGCTTGTTAGCTAACGCAGTGTTCTCAGTTTTATTGCCACGACGATCGGTGTAGCCATCGAGATGTAATTCCAGCGAATCGATGTTATTCATTAAATTAGCGAGTGCTGCCAGCCGTGCTGGGTAGAAACTCTCAATATCAGTACTTCCTGAACGAAAATAGACATCGAGGCTAAGATCGGTTGTTAGAATATTTATCAGTTCATCCTGTTGTAAATCGTTTGTGTCTTGCATGACAGAGCTGACAGACCCTATTTGTGCGACTAGCAGACCTTGATCAGGTGTACCAGGTTCCGATGCGTTTTGTTCCTTTGTATTAGCTAAGTTGGCAATGACATCTGATTCTGAATTTACTTCTGACTCATGTTTTACTTCCTGTTTAGCACCAATAACTGCTCCTACGAGGCCACCGATAAAAAAGCCTGCGGGTCCGGCAACTAAGGTTCCCGCTGCTGCACCTGCACCCATACCGGGATACATATATGTTTCAAGTGTGGCATCGTTATTATCAGTGTTACTGGCAGTGTTTTGCTCGGATGAACTTAATTCACCAGCATATGCCTGAGTATTAAGTACTGAGCCTGACAGTAGCGCGCTAGACATTGCTATTGAAATAGCGATCTTTAATAATGATTTTTTCATGGTTCTCTCCAAATGGTTGTGTTTATGTAGTAAAGGACTTGACGTTTCTACAGCGTTATTACATCAATTGCTGCCTGTTGAATCTTTGGTAGTGGATGAAGGAATTATGGAGAAATAATGGAGGTGACTAATTAGTGCGGTAATATCACCAGGTTTCGACTAAATTACTGTTGAATAATACAAGTTAGAGGTGGATAGAGGTGAAACAAACCATTGCCATTGTTGAAGATGACATGGAACAGCGCAGTTATTATGCAGCAGCCCTGAGAGCTCAGGATTACCAGGTTAAGGAATATGAAAGCAGGCAGGAAGCAGTTGAAGCGTTCGAAGCTTATTTGCCCGATTTGGCTATTCTCGATATTGCACTTAAAACAGAGGTTGGTGGTGGTTACGAGATATGCCGCTTTTTAAAACAGCGTGATGCTAGTTTGCCGGTTATTTTCCTTACCAGTCGCGGTGATGAGCTGGATAAGATCTATGGTTTACAGCTGGGTGCATGGGACTATCAAACTAAACCAGTCTCACTGGACTACTTGATTGTACGAATTGAATCTTTTTTTCAGATTAAAGAATTATCGATAAATTCTGGCGCCATTGCAGGTGCTAATAAAACTAACAAGATTGGCGACTTGATTATTAATATAAAATCAATGCAGTGCTACTGGAAGGAAAAAGAAATTGATCTAACGCCGACAGAGTTTTCTATATTAAGTGCGCTGACTGGTTCCGATGATGCAATCAGTGTCGATGAACTCGTTAAGGCAACACGACAGGGTGTGGTTGAGGATAATACAATCAATACTCACATATTACATATTAGAAAAAAATTCAAATTAATCGATGCAGACTTTAAATGTATAAAAACTCGATATGGTTTCGGATACCAGTGGTTGTGTGAATGAGGTTGTCTGAATGAAGCTGGGTACCCGGTTACTTATTTTTAGTTCGCTCTTTTTAGTCATGTTGCCCTGGTTCGGCTTTCATTTCATTAATAAAATAGAACAGTCACTCTTGCAGGGGCAGGAAGAAGCCCAGTCCATGGCCGCGTCGGCAATAGCAACGGTGTTAAATGGTTATTCCAGCTTATTTGATGTTGACGAAAATGCGTTATATGTTTACCCGCTGGAACAGGATGTCATGATTGATGGTTATGATGAGGACTGGTACCAGCTTAAAGAACGATTCAGTGCTTATGCGAATGATGCATTCTCATTGTTGCTCTTGGATAACAGGCAATATTTATATGCTTACTTAAAAGTAAAAGATAATAATATTGTCTATCGAAACCCGCGATATAAACCTTTGGATTCCAGTGATCATGTCAGGCTGGAATATCTTGACACGAACAATCAACATCGGCGTTTAATATTACTGGCGGAAGGGCAGGGTAATGTCAGTGTCTATGAGGTAAATAAAGACTGGCAAACATGGAAAAATGGTCACCATTTAAATTCTGTTTATGGTGTCTGGCGTGAAACCAAATCTGGTTATGATCTTGAACTTAGATTGCCAAGGAACTGGTTAGAACTTAATCGTCGTTTATCATTTAGCGTGGTTAATGTGTTTGGTGAAAATGAACGTAATCCGGAGTCAATTGTTTCAACGCATTCATTAGAACCTGGTGTGTTAGAAACCGGGGCATTAAACCCCTTGTTATTTCAGTCTCGGGAAATAAGTAGCGTTATAAGAAGCTTAAACGAATCAGAATCACGTATATGTGTTATTGATAAATACCGTCGCGTTCGAGCGGTGATCGGCGGCCAGCGGTTGCATACATCGCTTTGTCAGGCAGTCGATAAAGTGAGTAATAGATTAGTCAGGCAGGTACTAACTGATGATAGTGATATAACGACTCGGTCAACAGGTCAGGTGACACGCCTGGTCGACGAAAATGAAACTTTGATCGTGGCGGCGCACCCTGTTTTTGATGGTGATGAAATTATCGGCGCGGTGCTGGTGAGTAAAAACAGTCGGCAAATACTTTCATCCCAACGTGAAACGCTAAACGATGTCATTCTTGCAACATTGGCGCTCTTTGTACTGGTCTTTATCAGTTTGTTACTGTTTAGTTCGTGGTTAGCGTATCGAATAAATCGACTCAAAAATCAAACGTCATCGCTTATTGATGAAAGTGGTCGTTTTATTAGTCATATTGAATTGTCCGACAGTAATCATCAGGATGAAATAGGGCAGTTATCACGCAGTTTTTCATCATTACTGGATAAATTAAACAGCTATACCGGTTTTCTGGAAACGGTGCCGAGAATGTTAAGGCATGAAATTTTAAATCCAGTGAACACCATCAGCATGTCGTTACAAAGTATGCAGCGAAAGGATAACCTTTCAGCCGGTATGACACTGGATATTAACGCGGCGAGTAATGCTGTTCAGCAGCTGCAGTTGATTGTCTCGAGTCTGGCCGAGGCTGCAAACATAGATGAAGCATTGACGCAGGAAGAAGTTGAAGCTGTTGATCTGGCAGCACTGTTAAGTGAGTATGTGCATAACTCACAGCGTAAACATAGTGATGCGAAACTTCGCTATCAGGGGGTTGAGCAAGGCGTTTTTGTACTGGGTAATGATATTCGACTGGTGCAATTGTTAGATAAAATCAAAGATAATGCGATTGATTATGCACTGAACAATACTGAAATATTATTTCAACTGGAAACAAAAAGTAACAATGAGGTTATTATACGTATAACCAATGAAGGTAAGTTTATTCCGCAGGAGCAACTGCGGCTTCTATTTCAGGGTATGATTTCACATCGCACAGAAAAAACCGATACCCCGCATTTGGGTATCGGATTATATGTTGCGTTTCAAATTGCACAATTTCACCATGGGCAACTGCAAATAGCTAATCGGGGGGATAAACAAGGAGTGGAAGTTGTATTAGTATTACCCAGAATGACGAGTTAATCCTTATGAGTGAAAATACAATGACAAATAAAACCTGGGTGCCGATTAGAATTGCAGTGTTAACTGTTTCCGACAGCCGTACTGAAGCTGATGATACCTCGGGTAATGCATTGGTCGAGCGATTAACACAAGCAAATCATATTCTTGCTGAAAAGCTTATTTTAGCTGATGATAAATACAAGATTCGTGAAGCCGTTTCCCGTTGGATCGCTGATAAAGAGGTTGATGTTGTTATCAGTACTGGGGGTACCGGATTAACCGGACGGGATATTACCCCAGAGGCGGTTACCCCACTGTTTGATAAGGAGATCGAAGGGGTTGGCGAACTATTTCGCTGGGTCTCATATCAGGAAATTGGGACCTCAACTATTGCCTCGCGTTGTATTGGTGGTTTGGCGAATGGTACGTTTATTTTCTGTTTGCCGGGTTCTACCGGTGCCTGCCGAACTGGTTGGGATAAAGTTATATCACCGCAATTAGACTGTAATACTTCGCCCTGTAATATTGTGGCCTTGATACCACGCTTGCTTGAAAAATAATTCCAGAAAAACACATTCATTGAAATGATTTCTAAACCAAAGTTAGCTAGACAATAATAGACTTTATAAATGACAGATAAAACGATACAAGTTGGCGATCCAGTTGCTGTAGACTGTTGTGCATCCCCATCATTATTAACTGTTGGGCAGGCAGTCGAAAAAATCCTTTCGCAGGCAACAACCGTCGAACAAACTGAAACAGTGAACCTTCTTGATGCCCTAAACAGAGTGCTGGCAGAAGACTTACAATCAACGATTGATGTACCGGGTTACGATAACAGTGCAATGGATGGTTATGCTATCCATAGTGAAAACTGTCAAACGTCCGGTGCTGTCTTACCGGTGAGCCAGCGTATTGCCGCTGGTCAGGTTGGCTCACAACTGGAGAAAGGATGCGCTGCACGTATTTTTACCGGCGCGCCTGTTCCAGATGGTGCTGATGCCGTTGTTATGCAGGAAATGTGTGAAGCCAGTGGCGACACGGTGAAAATCAATGCCATTGTTAAGTCAGGTAGCAATGTTCGCCGTGCAGGTGAAGATATTGCAAAAGATAAAATCGTTTTACAGTCCGGGTTGCGACTACGTGCGCAGGAACTTGGTTTGATAGCATCAGTTGGACTGGCTGAATTCAAAGTAAGAAGAAAGTTGAAAGTTGCGACCTTCTTTACTGGGGATGAACTGGTGACTCCGGGACAACCTCTCGCATCGGGCCAGATATATAATTCTAATCGTTACACCCTTCGGGGCCTATTACAGGCAATGGATTGCGAGATTGTAGATTTAGGCATTGTGCCAGATACTTTAGAAGCTACTGTAGACGTATTAAAACAGGCTGCAGCTGGTGCTGATCTGGTCATTACCAGTGGTGGTGTTTCTGTTGGTGAAGAAGACTATGTTCGAATAGCTCTGGAGAAACTGGGTGAGCTGACCATGTGGCGAATTGCGATGAAACCAGGTAAGCCGGTTGCTTTCGGTAACGTTGGTAACACTTTATTTATGGGCCTGCCAGGTAATCCCGTTTCAGTATTTGTTACGTTCTTATTATTTGCTCGTGCCCTGATACTGAAACTACAGGGTGTGGAAGACTGTTTTATAAAACGTCTTACTGTAACGGCTGATTTTGAATGGCGAAAAGTACAACGTCAGGAATATCTGCGTGTGCGTCTGCTGCAAAAAGGTAAACAGACGGTTGCGCAATTGTATCCACAGCAAGGTTCTGGCGTGTTGAGTTCTGCTAGTTGGGCTGATGGTCTGGTTGAAGTATTAATCGGTACGGAGATTAAAAAAGGTGACACGGTTAGTTACCTGCCGTTTGAAGGTTTGTATTAGTACTTAAATCCCAAATTATAAGTAGCACTTGTCATTGTTTTGTTCTTCGTACTGACAAGTGCTAGTTAATGATTTCCTTCTGAGTGTTTTTAGAAATAATACTGATAGTTAAGGTTTATATCTGAAAATTCAGTGTTATTTTCCTGCCATTGATGTCTCGCTAAAAAATTTATTGAATGATTTGTAGTGAACACAAAATTTTGTGTATATTGCACACGTAGTCGATACATATCTTCTTCAAATTGTTCGCCACTTAAAGCTAATTGCACTGTCGTGTTTTTAAAGTGTGACAGAAATCCAGTATTGAACCCAATGCCAGGTTCGAATGTGTTTTTTAGTTGTTTATTAATTTCAAGGCGAAAAATAGCCAGTGCATAGAATTGATGGTTTTTTAGTAGTTCCCAGGTACTGCCTGCACCACCAGTTACGTGATACGTTAGCTGGTCTTTATTTTTTGTTAACTGCCTTTCAAAGCCGCTATAAACTTTCCATGATAGTGGTTTGAAAAATTTATTTCTTGGCGTGAGTGAAAAAATATCAACAAAGTCTAACTGATGTAAGCGTAAGCCGACATTATCTTCAGCGCGTAATTTTATACTTCCTATATTTATTTGTGCGCCCTGTAAAAAGCCATCTTTATTGTCTTCAAGATCATGAAAGGCCATCTTAAATCCGAGTTCTGCATATTTATTGTCCAAGCGTTCACCCAGACCTAGAGTAACTCGTTTACTTTTATGGCCTTTTTCTGGTGGGATAGGTGTGGCAATAGTGACGTTAATATTAATGTTTGTAGGGTATGAGTTAAGTTGTTGCAGTAAAAGATAACTTCGTTTTGCTATAGCCGGATCTCTTGCCTTTTTTGTGTTTTGATAACGCAAGTATTTGTATGCAAGGTCGACGACTTTCTTTTGTTCGTTAATTGGTAGTGCGTTGAATGTATCTGATTTAGAAACATTGATATCTTCTGAAAGTTGCATAACAATTTCACGGTGCTGCTCAGGCATTTTTTCCAGCATGAACTGTATCTCTGTTGCTTGTGCGGGGCGATAGCTGATTGACTCAATTAATTGAGCATTTTCTATCGCTCTGACAGTATCAACGGGTATGGCTGTAAGGATGAATTCATCAGTTAGTTCAACATCGGGGCGTGCAACCTCAATTAATTCGAGCAAGCGATACGAGCAGTTCTCGTCGAAAAAATAATAATCAAAATTGATGGTTTTTAACTCCCATAAATGTTTAATCATTTTTGCTGTTTCTTCCGGGGATAGATTTAATTTGTACTCCCAGATATCACGATGCTCAATGCGGTTGTATTCTTGTATCTTTTTAAAATAAGGTTCAGTAATAAATATACCAGGGTATCCACCCGCTAAACCTCGGTAGGCATAAAGTAATGAATTATCGCTACTGTCTATATCGGCTCCAAAATTAACGGCATATGACAACCATTCAGATTGCGACTTGTTTGAGTTGTCCAGTCGTAACAGAGTATGCCCGAACATGGAAGATGGGCTGTTTAGATGATATGCAGGAAATATCATAGTGACGCTATCTGCTTGTGTGAGCTGTCGCCACTCCTGGTATTCATCACAGTGCACAACTGGTAGTAATTTCTTATCTATGTTGAGCTGCCCGGTTAACCATTCGGTTCGTGCAACAAATTGGCACTGTGTTTGCAGATTATGATTTTCAGTTTGGATGAATAAATGCTTTATGGTTT
>Ga0316201_10001257_pt1 | contig 16783 bp, 17 predicted proteins | sample CS6wburrow_MG_FD_204516 | JGI IMG/M metagenome (GOLD analysis project Ga0316201, IMG submission 204516) | Coastal sediment microbial communities from Delaware Bay, Delaware, United States - CS-6 worm burrow | ecosystem: Environmental > Aquatic > Marine > Coastal > Sediment | place: USA... | reverse complement strand
TAACCCGGTGGGTGACCTGTTAAACGGTATCCCGGTATTGTCCCCACTGGTTTGGCCTCTCAGTTACCAGTATCCCGTTCACCAGATACGTGCCGACTTTCAACCATCAAAAGCACCCGAGAAGGCAACACACCTGCTGGTCTGGCGACAACGGGATTACCAGATCAAATTCATGCGATTGAATGAAACATCCATGTTGCTGGTGCAAAAATTGAAAGAAGACAACGATATGTCGGGTCTTGATTTACTAGAGGCTGTTGCCGGCATCATCAAGCACCCCAAACCGAAGGTGGTTTTAGAAGCGGGGAAAGCTTTATTAAATGAACTGAGGGAAAAACAGGTCATTCTCGGAACCCGGCCCTGACAGCAAATCCCCGCCGCTTCCAAAAAGGTTCAAAACACATGTCAGTGCTCAAGTTTTACGATGATCTCACAGCCCGCTTACGCGTATCCGGCGATTACGTTTGGCCGTTGGCACTCAGGCTGATCCTGGCCTGGGAGTTCTGGGAGTCCGGGTTAACCAAGCTGCGCGGCGAGAACTGGTTTGCCGAAATACCATGGGCAGATTGGCAGATGGGATTTCCATTCCCTTTCGACTCGATTTCCTCTGATCTGAACTGGTTTCTGGCCACCTGGTCCGAGTTGATATTTGCGGTGATGTTGTTGCTGGGTTTGTTCACACGATTCACCGCAATCTCTTTGGTTGTAATTACCATGGTTGCAACCGCTGCCGTCCACTGGCCCGCCGAATGGAACAGTCTCGCGGAACTTTGGCAAGGTTATGTCATTACCTCCGCTGGTGACGGCAATTACAAGCTGCCGCTGTTATTCGTGATCATGCTGTTGCCATTGGTCTTTCACGGGGGCGGCAGACTTTCCATTGATCATCTGCTGGTCAGGCTATCAGGGCGAAACGCTCAACTGGAAAACCGAAGCGGTGGTCTGCAGACAGTTGGTCTGGCCTTATTGGTCCCGGGTCTTGCGAGCATTTGGGTTGAACCCGTATGGGGTATCACTTTACTGGTCGCATCCGCCTTGGCGATATTGACAGATGCAGTCAGGGGCCAGGTTTAAATCCAAAACTAGGAGCCTGTCGGATTTAACATGATCTACTACGAATAATCCGAGTTTGGCCAGATTTCCCGTTCTTTTTCGTTTAATAGCGGTGCTATTTGCCTCAAAAGACCGAAAAATCTGACTCAAATCGGCTTTCTCTCGCTACGATCGGTCAAACCCGACAGACTCCTAGGGTTTGATTCCCGAACACTATGGCTGGCTTACGGGAAACGGCATCTCCTCGGGGCTCAACACGAAACCGTGTTGGCGAAGAATATTGAGTAGCCCTTCTTCACCTGGCAGATGCAATGCACCCACGGCCGTAAATACCCTTTTGTTTTCAAGCTGCAGCAGCAGGGAATTTGCCATGCGGTGATTACGTGCATGAATACCGGCTTCGGTAAAATAGTCACTGGCACTCCTGCCAACTGCCTGAAGTTGTTCATTTGACAGCGTCTGCAAGGTCTCCAGGTCGTTTTCCAGGTAAGCATTCACCATCTGTTCATGCACTTGAGCGACCTGACCCGATTCAGCAATGGCCTGATCCAGCAATGACAATTGCATCGGCATTGGCATATTTTCCAAAAAAGACAGTTGCTGCTCGAGTGATTCCAACCCAACCACTTCAAGACCGCTTCCCGATGCCCGCAGCGACAGGGACAAGTCCATAAAGAAACCGGTTTTCGGTGGTGGTGTACTCAGCGTCATCATCGCCCCCCAGGGTTTAATACGGCTAAGAAATTCTTCTGAAACCTGGTAGGAAGACAAGGCTGATTCAAGGGCCCGGTAGCGTTCTTCACCAATCACCGATTCAAGGCTTTTCCCCGGAGGGTAGTACATGTACTTACCCAGACGCTCCAGCATGTGCAAGTCCGGGACCAGTTCCATTGCGAAAACCTTGTTCGCCCTGAGTTTTTCGAGAAAATCTTCTGTAAAATCCAGCACACGCGGGTCTTCGCTATGAATTGTACCCAGCAGGTAACCAGCCGGCAGACCGTTTTTCTGAATCGACCAGAACACTGCACGGTCTGAACCCTGATCCACATCCGCATGAACTGCAAACGATAGCAGTGATAACAGCAAACCCAGAATCAAAGCAGTAGATCTTGAAAACCGGTTCTTTTTACATGGCATTTTGTAGCGCATTCCCTTATTCTCGCAGGCTTTATTACTGGAAGCCAATATGCCTCGCATTGCTGATCGTTTCAGGGGGTTCTTACCTGTTGTTGTGGATCTCGAAACGGGTGGTTTTAACCCGAAAACCGATGCGATCCTGGAAATTGCTGCCTGCATTCTATGCATGGACGATTTCGGCCGCATCAGGATCGCTGAAACGATTTCTACAGAAGTTGAACCCTTCCACGGTTCGCGTATTGAGCCGAGTTCGTTGGAATTTACCGGTATTGACCTCAATGATCCGAAACGAAACCCTATCAGTGAAAAAGAGGCTGCACAGAAGATATTTTTACCGGTCAGAAAGGAATTGCATGCCACCGATTGCCAACGGGCCATACTGGTAGGGCACAACCCATCATTCGACCTGGGGTTTCTGAATGCCGCTATCGCCCGGGTCAACTACAAACGCAATCCATTTCATCCATTCAGCTCCTTTGATACCGCCACATTGGGTGGCCTGGCATTCGGCCAGACGGTTTTGGCGCGCGCCGTACAGGCCGCTGGCATCGATTGGGATGAATCAGCGGCCCATTCGGCCGAATACGATACAGTTAAAACGGCGGAATTATTCTGCGCCATCGTCAACCGCTGGAAAATCCTCACCGGTTTGTAGGTCCCCATAACCACCCCCACCCGGCGTTTGTATCGTAAGTGTTTGACCCGCGACCGCGTGAAACTGAATTTTCCCGGGTAATGACAAGCCATCCAGTTCGTTACGACCACGCTGGCCCGCTTGCCCGCCCTCCAAACCCCAGGGTGAATATTTTCGACGCTCTGTCAGTAAGGAAACTTCGGCATCTTCGAGGAAACGGTACTGGCGGACAATTCCATCACCTCCGTGGAATTGACCATAACCTCCGGAATCCCGCCTGATGGCATATTGCTCAATTCTTAAGGGGTAGTTCAATTCCAAAACTTCCACCGGTGTGTTGAGTGTATTGGTCATGTGGCTGTGACGGGCTGATCGTCCATTGCAATCATGTGCTGCACCCATTCCTCCAGCCAGGGTTTCATAATAATCCCATCCCTGGCGGCCACGTCTACCCATGGCCAGGTTATTCATGGTGCCCTGACTGGCCGCTGCAAATTGACTTGGCAAAGCCTGCGCCAGTGCACCGCAAACCGTATCAACAATTCTGCTGCTGGTCTCTACATTTCCAGCAGCGACAGCCGCAGGTGCACCCGCATTCACAAGACAGGCTTTTGGGGCGCTGATGGTAACCCCCTGCAACGCGCCATGACAGGCCGGCGTATGCGCGGGCATCAAACATCGAAAAACATACAGAACCGCTGCGGCGGTCACCGGCATGGGGCAATTCAGGTTCCCTTCAACTTGCGCAGCTGTACCGGAAAAATCGACATCAACAACATCGTCCCGGACATCGATTGTTACCCTGATCGGGATATCGGTGTGACCATGCCCGTCATCATCCAGGTAATCTTCAAATTGATACTGGCCCCTGGGTATACATGCCAGGCTTTGAACGACCAGCGATTGTGCCCAGGACTGCAAACTGTGTTCCTGAAGTTCAAATTCGGCTGGACCCGAATCCGCTACCAGTTCCTGTAAACGTCCGGCACCAAGCAAATTGGCTGCAACCTGGGCATTGAAATCACCCCTGGATGTATCCGGACTGGTCAACTTCTGCAATATGGATTGTAGAAAATCCTCATCCAACTGGGTATTCCTCATCAACAGGGTCGGTGGTATCAGAATGCCTTCCTCTGCCAGTGTCCGGCTTACTGGCATGGAGCCCGGGGCATCCGAGCCTATATCCGCGTGGTGTGCACGGTTGGCACAGAAACCCATCAATTCAGCGGCGGCAAATACCGGTGCCACCAGGGTAATATCAGGCAAGTGGGTCCCACCCTTGTATGGATCGTTCAGAATCAACATGTCACCCGCGTGCCACTCACGGCTTTCAACCAGGTCAACCATGGCATAGGCCATGCTACCGAGGTGCACAGGAATATGCGTGGCCTGACCCAGTAACTGGCCCCGTCGATTAAAAAGCGCGCAGGAATAATCCAGGCGGTCACGTATGTTGGGTGAAAAGGCAACCCTGCCGAGCAGTGCACCCATTTCTTCACAAATGGCTGCTATCCTGCTGGAAAACAAACCCAGCTCAACACTGTTGAATGAACCAGGCTGTTGTTTGCTCATCCGCCGGTTTTACCCATGATGGCCTCAAAGTTCAACTCTGCCGAAACACCGAGTGCAGCGGCAAACTGAGCAGCCCTGGCTTTCAGCTCTGTTTCACCTGCAGCCGTTACCGTCACGTGGCCTATTTTGCGACCCTCGCGCGGGGTCTTGTGATAGTCATGCCAGTGCAGCCCATTCGTGGGGTAATGATCAACGGATTGCTGCCTGACATCTTCCGGCATTTTTCCCAACAGGTTGAACATCACGGACGGAGATGAGATTCCGGTATCACCCAACGGCAGACCGCAAATGGCCCGCAGATGGTTTTCAAACTGGGATGTATGCGCGCCGTCGATACTCCAGTGTCCGGAGTTATGCACCCTTGGCGCAAATTCATTGGCCAGCAGTGCACCATCATGGAGAAAAAGTTCAAGGGCCATCACGCCGGTATAATCGAGATGATCCAGCAAGCTTTGAATCATGGTTTCTGCACGTTCCTGTAACACGCGGTCAAAGGCCGGGGCCATACTGATCGCCAGTATGCCGCCACGGTGCAAGTTGCGTGTCAGTGGCCAGAAAACGGTCTGACCATCTCTGCCACGCGCGGCAATAATGGAGCATTCGGCCTGAAAGGAAACAAAGCCTTCACATATGAGCTCGGCATCACCCAGAAGTTGCCAGGCCCGCTCCATGTCTTCCTGAAACCTTAAAACGGCCTGTCCCTTCCCGTCATAACCGAAGCGACGGGTTTTAAGTACACACGGCAATCCGATTTTCTCTACCGCTGCAATCAGCTCAGGCCGGCTCGAAACCGGATGAAAGGGCGCAACCTGAATACCCAGCGCCTGCATCATCGTCTTTTCACGTAACCTGTCCTGGCTTTTATACAGGGCACGCGGTGGAGGATACACCGGGCACAGGGTTTCAATCAGGCTGGCTGATGGTTCCGGAACATTCTCAAAATCGAAGGTCACCACATCGGAACTCTGACCCAGCTCCGTTAACGCAACTTCATCAGCCCAACCGGCGCAAATATGTGTACCTAATTCTGCCGCGCAAGCATCTTCGGCCGGATCCAGAAAAACAAATTCCAGACCCAACGGCTGACCCGCCTGTGCAAGCATTCGTGCCAGTTGACCGGCGCCGAGGATACCGACAGTTTTAATCATCCCGGGTCCGGCTGGTTCAGGACAGCTTCTGTACGCGAGCGCCTGAACTCCTCCAGTGAGAGTCGAATCTGCGGATACTTGATGCCAAGTATGGCCGCTGCCAGCAAGGCGGCATTGGTTGCACCGGCATCACCTATGGCAAGTGTGCCGACGGGAATACCAGCGGGCATCTGCGCAATCGAGAGTAAAGAATCCACACCGTTCAATGCCCTGGATTTCACCGGCACACCGAGTACGGGCAAGGGTGTTTTGGCTGCGACCATACCCGGCAAATGGGCAGCACCACCGGCACCGGCTATGATGACTTCCAGACCACGGGTTACCGCACTGTCAGCATATTCAAACATCAGGTCGGGTGTCCGGTGCGCCGAAACCACTTTGACCTCGTAAGGAATGGCCAATACTGAGAGGGTCTGGGCCGCATTCTTCATGGTTTCCCAATCCGACTGTGAACCCATGATCAAACCAACCAACGCTTGTTCGTTTTCCACATTTACTCTCCGCCAGGAAAGCGGACAATTGTACCAGTGTGCCGCTTCTGCAAACAGGGCCGTTCATCATGGCTGTATGCCTGATACAATACTTCTAAACCTACAACCTGGATCAAAAAATGCCCGTAGATGGAAAATTACTCGAGATTCTGTGCTGCCCTGTCAGCAAAACCCCGTTGACGATGCTTGGCCGGCAAAAACTGGATAAATTGAACACAATCATCCATGGCGGTGACGCCCTGTTCGTCGACGGTGAAAAAGTCACCGACCCGTTGCAGGAAGCCTTGATAACCGAGGATGGTAAGGTCATATACCCGGTTCAGGATAACATCCCCATTCTGCTGGAAGAAAAAGGCATTGGCACGACACAGTTGCAGGATTTCTAGTCAGTAGCATTTGCCGATGGATTCACAAGCAATCTATCAGCAGCTGAGGGTCAATCAACTCTCCATTGAATCGATAAAGGCATTGGCCTCCGCGATGGCTTTTTGCATTTGCGCGATCAGCTTGGCCGTATCGCGCTCGATACTGTCAAGTTCATTACGCAACGAACCGATCGCGCGGGCATTCAGGTTATGTTTAAGAAACAGGACCTGGTCCTGAAAGGCCTCCAGCACCGGTTCCATACTGCGTTCTGCTCGACGCATACTTGCCATCAATCTAGTGTAGCGCGAACGTGTATCCTTGAGCAGTGCTGCGCTGTTTTTGCGCATATCCGCACGTGAGTATTGCTCCAGTTCCAGTTCCCATTCCTTGAACAGGTCTTCCGCCACACTTTCAACCGCGTCGATTCGTTCGCTGACATCATCCGCCTCTGCCGTACTGTCCTCGTATTCGCTGTTCAGGCGATCATAAATTTCTTCGAGATCACCGCCATCGAAATTAACCGTGGCACGAAACTGCTCGAGCGCTGAAGCGAACTGCTCAGAGGCAGAATCCTGTGCATCACGGGCTTCCTCGACACGGTCTACAAGGATGTCACGCTTTTCGATTCCAATACTCTCCATCGTCTTGTAGTAAGCACTGGAACAACCACCTAACAAGGCAAGGAAAAGAACGGAACACGCAAAATAATATGATTTTTTTAACACTTTGGTCTCCCCGAGACTGCCTGTTCCGGAATACCGGAACAGTCCAAATCATGACTGACAAACCTGGGTTGTAGTCAACACACCTTCTTAAACAAAGGTCTCCAGAGGGCTGAATCTATGCCTCTTCAAGATCCGGGATCACTAGTTCCTGACCCGGGAATATCTTGTCCGGATTTTCCAGTACTGAAGAATTCGCTTCGAAGATTTTCATGTACTTGCCGCCACTGCCATACATTTTCTCGGCAATAGCCCAAAGGGTATCCCCCGACTCCACGGTGTAAGTACGCCCCGGCTTTTCATCCTGCCCAGTAACGACGGGTTCATCTGCTGCTTCAGCTACCACTACTTCCGGTTCCGGTTCCGGCTCCGGCTCCGCTGCGGGTTCAGGCGCACCCACGGTCAAATTGTTTTTTACGCCACTTACATTGGCTATTTTTCCAACTACCTCGCAAATGCGATCGCATTCAGCCTGGTCCGCGACAGGACCGGAAACGGTCACAGAGCCATCCTGGTTGAAGGCAAATTTAAGGTTTGAAGGATCAATACCATGCTCCCGCAAAGTGGCGCTGGGTCCTTTTACAGTGTCGGTTGCCTTCGACTTATCACCACCGAGAATCTTACCGAGTTTATCCATGAATCCCATAACGCTTTGCTCCTTTCCGGTTATTGTTTCAAGCTTCAGTCTAGCTCGGAAATAGCAGTTGTAAAGCACTAAATTCGATCACGGGTGCATCCGGGTCTTGCAGGTCAGTTGGCAATGTGAACAACTGTTAATTATCACTGTTGCGCTTTTTCATTCGCCGCTGAACTGTTAGAATTATGAATTCCACATCACACCAAATCGTGAGCAGGGTTATAGAACCCAAAGCACGGTTCAAAAGGAGATAGCCAATATGAGCGTAGCAAGAACGACTGAAATATCCGCGTCTTCCAAAAAAGGTTTTGAAGCGGCAATTGAAAAAGGCATCAAGCGATGCACAGAGACCATCGACAATGTTGAGGGTGCCTGGGTCAAGGAGCAGAAGGTCGTGGTGAAGGATGGAGTGGTTTCAGAATACCGGGTCACGATGAAGGTGAGTTTTGTATTGAAAGACTAATTTATTGATCATTTAACTTAATGAAGGAGACATAGAAATGGCAGGCAAGTTTGAATGTTATAAAGACAAGGCAGGTGAGTTTCGCTTCCGTTTGGTCGCTGCAAATGGCAACGCCATTCTTTCCAGTGAAGGTTATAAATCAAAATCAGGCTGTGCGAATGGTATCGAATCCGTAAGGAAGAACAGCCAGGATCCAGACCGTTTTGTTAAAACAGAAACGGCAGGCGGAAAATTCCGTTTCAAGCTGACGGCTAAAAATTCCCAGACCATCGGAATCAGCCAGAATTATGCGTCAGCATCCGGCCGCAACAATGGTATCAAGAGTGTTGCAAACAATGCCCCTGATGCAACAGTAGTCGAAGAGAGCTAGGTTCAAACGGTAAACCAGCCACTGTAGAAAATGCAACCCGGTGCGAACCGTGGTTGCTGTTCGCAGCTTACACGTCTAAGTTGTGGATTTTTACGCTAACCGTAATCGGCACCGGGCACTTTCCGGATTGTCATATCCAAACAACATTCAATTCACCACCTGTCACCAACTTTAAGAGAATAGCAGATGAACCTACTTGAATTACTAGATAGCGTCGGCGGACAAAAAAGCCTGGGCAGTCTTGCCAGCAATCTGGGTCTTGATGCCTCCAAGGCAAATGACCTGGTCGGTGCCCTGGCACCTGCGCTGATGGGCGCCTTACAGAAACAGACCAGCTCACAGGATGGTCTCGAAGGATTTAAAAAAGCTTTGCAAACCGGCAAGCACCAGGAATACCTCAGCAATCCGGATAGCATGAATTCAGCCGATACTGTCGCTGACGGTAATAACATCCTGGGTCATATTTTTGGCAGCAAGGATGTCAGCCGGAATGTCGCTGCCCAGGCGGCAACATCTACCGGTATTGATGCCAGCCTGATTAAGAAGGCATTACCATTGATAGCAAGTTTGGCGATGGGGGCAATGAGTAAAACCAGCAACGCAGGTGAAACACTGGATAATTCCACCAGCGGCCTGCTTGGAAGCCTGATGGGTGGTGACGGTTTTGATATGGATGATGTATTTAACATCGCCAAGAAATTTTTCTAGATCTTACCCTGCAAAAAAAAAGCCTGATCGGCCCTTGCTGCTCAGGTTTTTTTGTTCATTCTGCCCACTGCCGGTGTGAACCGGATTATCAGCCCAATAATTTTCCCGGGTTCATAATATTCACCGGATCAAACACTGCCTTGATACCACGCATTCTTTCTATATCGGCATCAGAACGGGTATAGGAAAGATAGTCTTGCTTCAATAAACCGATACCATGCTCTGCGGAAATACTACCGTGGTGAGTACGCGTCAGTTCAAATACATCGGGATTAACCCGCGAGCATACTTCTTCAAATTCCTCCACCGGCATATCCGCCGGTTTCAGGATATTCATATGCAGATTGCCGTCCCCAAAATGTCCATACCACAGGACTTCAAAATCCGGATAACGTGATTGGGCAAGTTCATCAAGATCACGCAAATAATCCGGGATCACTGAAATTCGTACGGACAAGTCATTTTTATACGGCGTAAATTTCGTAATCGCCTCGGATATGCCTTCCCGGTAACGCCATAAATCGGCGGCCTGAGCCTCGCTCTGAGAGATTACCCCATCAAGCACGGAAGCATCTTCAATACAGTGTTCAAAACGCTCGAGGGCTATATCTTCCTGGCTGGAGTCGGCACAATCAAATTCAAGCAGGGCAAAATAAGGCGCTTCGGTATCCATCGGTGCCGGCAATTCGTGTCCGCTGCGCACATAGCACATGGCGGCAGCGGATAGAAACTCAAACGCAGTGAGTCTAAGGGCATCATTAAACTGTCTGAAAACAGTCATCATCCCATCGAGACTGCTGACCGCCAACAGCATCACACGGGAAGGTTCTGGCGGGTCAGTCAGACGTAACGTTGCCTCCACAATCAACCCCAGCGTTCCTTCGGAGCCGATAAATAAATGTCTTAGATCATAACCGCTGGCATTCTTGACCAGACCGCTGTTGCACTCCAGCAAATCGCCACGGCCATCAATAACTTTGAGTCCAACCACCTGGTCCCTGGTCAATCCATATCGCAATACGCGAATACCACCCGCGTTGGTGGCAATATTGCCACCGATCTGCGATGAACCTTCGGAGGCAAAACTGACCGGGTAATACAAATTCTGTCGGGCTGCGTATTCCTGAATCACCTGGGTAACCACACCAGGCTCAACCGTCAGGGTCCGGTCCACCGCATTGAAATCCAGGACGCGACGCATCCGGTCAAAAGAGACAACGACCTCACCGGCATCTGCAATCGCGCCACCACTCAGTCCCGTGCGTCCACCGGAAGGCACCAGCGGTATCCGGTACTGTATGGCCTGCCTTACGAGTTTCGCTACCTCGTCAGTATTCCTTGGGAAAACGACCGCTGCGGCATCTGGCGTCCGGAACCGGGTCCAGTCGCAACCATGGCTATCCAAAACCGCCTTTTCGGTATTGATTTCCAGTTCAGGGCAGTGTGTTTTCAGCTGTTCTATACGGGTATTTTTTTGTTCAGTTCGCATACCATATTTCCGGTTGATATAAGCGTGTGCTAGCGTGACAATGAAGCTTAATTCAAATAGCGGAAGCATGACCAGACCAATGCGCCATTCTGACCGAAATTACTCGCTCGACAAAGCCAAAATCAAGTTTCTTTTGCTGGAAGGCCTGCATCCCCAGGCCCGGGAAATCATTGAAAGCGCGGGTTATACGAATATCGTGGAGAAATCCGGTGCGCTGACACCACAGGAACTCAAACAGGCCTTGAAAGGCGTGCATTTTGTCGGTATTCGCTCGCGCACACAACTCGACGCTGCCGCGATTGATGCGGCTGACCGCCTGACTTCCATCGGTTGTTTTTGTATCGGCACCAACCAGGTCGACCTGCAATACGCCGCTCTCGCCGGAATACCTGTTTTCAATGCACCGTTTGCCAATACCCGCAGTGTGGCTGAACTGGCACTTGCTGAAATCATCATGTTGATGCGTGGTATTCCACAGAAAAATGCCGCCGCACACCGTGGTGAATGGCTTAAGTCAGCCAGTGGTTCAACCGAGATTCGAGGTAAAACATTGGGTATAGTCGGTTATGGTCATATTGGTTCACAACTTGGCATCATTGCTGAGAGCATGGGTATGCGTGTTATTTTCCAGGATATTGAAAACAAGCTGCCACTGGGTAACGCCGAGGCCAGGGTCAGCCTTGAGTCCCTGTTAAAAGAGGCCAATGTTGTCTCCCTGCACGTGCCGGACACGGCAGAAACCCGAAACCTGATGTCGGCCAGTCTTATCAAGACCATGCGCAAAGGCAGTTACCTGATCAATGCTTCGCGGGGTACCGTTGTTGATATTGAAGCACTCAGCGAAGCGTTGCAGTCCGGTCATGTTGCGGGCGCCGCCATCGATGTTTTTCCGCTCGAACCCAAATCAAATGATGACCGCTTTGAATCACCACTGGTCGGCCTGGATAACGTTTTACTGACACCGCATATTGGCGGCAGCACCCTGGAAGCACAGGCAAATATTGCCGTTGAGGTCGCCAGTAAACTGGTTCGTTACAGTGACAACGGCACGACCCGTTCGGCGGTCAACTTCCCGGAGGTTTCACTGCCCGACCATGGATTAACACGCCGCATCATGCACATTCATCATAACGAACCGGGTGTTCTGAAAGATATCAACCAGGTATTTTTCGGGTGTGAGGTCAATATTGCCGCGCAATACCTGCAAACCGAGGGCGGAATTGGCTACGTTGTAATGGATGTAGAATCCGATGATGTGACTTCGCTGATGAAAGACCTGGCAAAAATTCCCGCCACCATCCGGACACGCATATTGCACTGATTAACGCATTACCACCAGCTTCGACTATCCTGATAATATGAAAGAACGCAATATTTGAACTAAGAGTGAGACAGCTGATGAAAATGAATCAACGCTATTCCGTTTTCGTTTTACTGGCCAGTTATTTACTGGCCACACCATTGACTTTTGCTGCCGAAGAAGCCAAACCACCCAAGCTATTCAGCAACTTCGATGAAAAACAGGTCACACTCACCGGTCCATGGAACACGATTAAAAGAAATAAGAAAAAGGATACCAGGTATCCGGTGCAGCTTAGTTACACAGGTGCTGACGGAGGGCAGCATACGATTGATGCAGAGGTTTCACTACGGGGAATCACCCGCAGGCGCATATGCGACTTCCCGCCATTGAAGCTTCATTTTGACAAGGAAAAGTTGAAAGGCACGGAATTCAGGGGCAACAAGTCCTTGAAACTCGTGACTTACTGCGAGACCAATAGCAAATACGAGCAATATTACATCAAGGAATTTCTGACCTATCGCATCTACAACCTGATCACAGAATACAGTTTCAGGGCGAGGCCGATGATGATTGAGTACAGCGACAGCGAAAAAAACAACAAGTCAATCACCCGCTTCGGTTTTTTAATTGAAGACGTGGATGACCTGGCCAAGCGCAATGACCTCGAAGAACTGTCTATCGCCTCGGTACCCTACCGGAAACTGGACCCTGTCACCACCAGCCAATTGTCACTTTTCCAATACATGATAGGCAATCTCGACTGGGCGGCAACCAGTGGTCCAAAAGATGACAGTTGTTGCCACAATGCAAGGTTGATCGGCGCAGGAGATGACGTCGATCCAAAATTTGCCGTACCCTATGATTTTGACTCTTCCGGCCTGGTCAACGCACATTATGCTGCCCCACCCGATGGTTTAAGAGTTAAAAATATCCGGCAAAGACTCTACCGTGGGTTTTGTATGAACAATGACAAATTACCACAGACTATTGCCCTGTTTAATGAGAAAAAGGCGGATATCCTGGCGCTGTTTCAGAACAACACACACTTGACCAAATATATGCGTGAGGGTGCGATTGATTATATTGAAGACTTTTATGAGATCATCAACAACCCGAAAAAACTCAACAAGGAGATTATTGACAAGTGCCGGGGACAGGAATAATTTCTTCCCCTGCCTCGGTGTTTTCACCATCAACCGTGGCGACCGTCTCGCCCTGCGGCGGTGCCTGCATCCTGGCCAGGCGTTGTTTCAAAAGGGCGTTGTTTGAATCGGCCAGAATAACGGCTTGCAGATAATCCTCACGTTCGCTGTTACTGGTCGGTAGCGGGATTCTTTGGTCGCCATAAATCGCTGTTGCACCTAGTGCAGTCAGTTCAAGCAAACCCTTGTGCGAACCGTAATATGCTGCAATACCCGTATCATTAGCCACGACGCGCTGATCAAAACGCGGCCAGACAACACCACCCGTGGGCGTATGACCGATCACGATGCGTTTGGCGTCATAGCGCTTAAGAATATTATCCAGCGTCTGGCTATAAACCTCATTGGCCTCATCTTCCTGTGCAAGACCCCGATACCAAACCGGCCCCAGTGGGTCATTCATGGCCGTCACAATGGTCGGATCAATATTTTGCATCCCCACGATAACCTGTTCCGTCAGTGACTGGAGACTAAAACTGCAATATTTTGCACTGATACCGCCATGCAGAAAAATGGTGTCATTTACCTGTATTGCCACCTTGCTATTCTCAACCCATTTGCCGTACTCACCATTGAGTGACCAGGCCTGGCGGTGCTCAACCCATCCCAGGGGCACCCGTTTCTCCCACTCCTGGCGATAGGCTTCAAGATCCAACTCCGCGAAATCCGGTGTATTGGCACTCATCCACTCAAGCTGGCGTTCCCATTGCATATTCTGCAGTCGCACGGAGTTTTTCGTAGTAAATGCCTTGAATTCACCGGGATCCACATAACGGAGATCACCGACAACGTTCATCGTCTCGTGATTGCCAATCAGCAGATGTACATAGCCACCTTTCTTCTTTGCCTGCTTTGATAACTTCACCAGGTGGTCGATGATTTTACGGCTATCCGCACCACGGTCCGTGATGTCACCGGTCTGAACGAGGTGGGTTTCTCCCCCACTCCACTTTCCACGCTTGTCGATCAGTCCAGCGGACTTCATGACCTCGATGTACTGCCCGTAGTCGCCATGCAGATCACCGATGGCGACAACCCGTTCCACGCCGGTCCAGTGGTAATCATCGATTTTTTTAGCCTTGGCATCTGCCGGGCCGGTTGAGAGCAAGGCCCAAAACAGAACAGCAGCAAGTAAAGAAAATTTCATATCAAATCCAAAATCAGCTTGTAGGGGCGCTCTCATTCTGCCTTGCCGGGCAAAAAAAACCGGGTCCGGCATCGCAGCCTGGTCAATGAGAACGCTCCCTGGTTTCAATCAAAAATACCCGTATCTTTTTCCTGGGCTTTCTGGCGTTCAATTTCACGTGGACTCTGGCGCATGTAGGTTTTTGAATCGTCATAGCCGCCATAGTTCAATTCCCACAGGATTAAAAATGTGTAATTGAATATCGCAGTCATCACGGCAGCGACCAGTAACATACCGATACCGCAGGAAAGACCAACACCAACCGCCATAAAGATAAACAGGGAGTCAGCGGTACTCTTAAGCGCGTAGCGGTAACGTACACCCGCCACCACACCAGCCAGGCTGAACGCCATGGCCAGGCTGTTGTGTACGATCAGCACAATCCCGGTTACCGCAATCGGCAGTACCAGTATGGTTTCCAATAGTGACTGATCCATCTTGGCCTTGCTGCGCACCGCCATGTAAGTCCACGAAACCGGGACCATAAGACCGACCGCACCAATGATGGCCATCACCAGCCATATCAAACCACCCACTTCATCGGTCACATTTGACGCGTGGATGACGATGCCGCCAATGTTGCTATCCGGTTCCTGGTTAAACAGGGTATCGACAACGCCAAGCGGCAGGTAACGATGCAGATCGGGCACAAGCTGGTAACCACCCCAAATCAGCAAGGCCAAAATCCCGTAGAACAAGTTTAGTCGCAACAACAATCTCATATTATTCCCTCTATACTGGCTTGGCTAATGCCTGTGGCACCCTGCTTTATTATGCTAAATACTATCAACCTACACCAATCACGGTGCCGTCTTCCAGTAAATCAATCTCCTCGGCGATGGGTCGTTTCGGCAAGCCCGGCATACGCATGATTCTACCGGTCAGGATGACCAGGAAACCCGCACCGGCACTGACCTGTATATTCCTGACAGTGACCTCGAAGTCACGTGGTCTGCCATGTAACATCGGATCATCAGAAAGCGAGCTTGGTGCCTTGGCAATACATACCGGTAATTTGTCCAGTCCCAGGGCTGTAATGGTTTTCAGATCTATCTCGGCATCCTTGGTAAAAGCCACATCATCGGCACCGTACATGTCCTTGCAGACCTTGTGTACTTTTTCATAAATTGTATCGTCGAGTGCATACAGAGGTGAGAATGGCTTGTTGTGCTGAACAGACTTTATCACCTCACGCGCGAGATCCTGTGCACCTTTACCGCCTTCGGCAAAATGCCTGGTTTCCGCGAATGATACCCCATGCGCCAATGCCCGCTCGCGGATGATACGGATTTCTTCATCGGTATCATTGGCAAAGCGGTTCAGGGCAACCACCGGATGCTTGTTGAAATGCGATACGCTTTCAATGTGTTTATCCAGGTTTTCCAGGCCTAGCCGGACCGCTTCCGGATCGGGCTGATGAAGGGCGTCCTTGGCTTTGCCTCCGTGCAGTTTCAACGCCCGCGCAGTGGTCACAACTACCACCGCATCAGGGTCGAGACCGTTTGGCCGGCACTTGATGTGAAAAAACTTCTCGGCACCCAAATCGAAACCAAAACCCGCTTCGGTCACGGTCCAATCCGCAAATTGCATGGCCATGCGGGTGGCAAAAATACTGTTGCAACCGTGTGCAATATTTGCAAACGGCCCGCCGTGCATGAAAGCCGGTGTTCCTTCAAGCGTTTGCACCAGGTTGGGATGAACGGCATCCCTGAGCAGTGCCATCATGGCACCGGTGATTTTCAAGGCCTTTAAAAATATCGGCTGACCTTTCCAGGTGGTTCCCACCAGTATGTTATCGAGTCTTCTGCGCAGGTCATCCAGGCTATTGGCAAGACAAAGAATAGCCATGATTTCAGATGCTGCAGTAATATCGAAACCGCCTTCGCGCGGAATGCCCTGCAGCCTGCCACCGAGACCGATCACGATATTTCTCAATGTCCGGTCATTCATATCCATGACCCGACGCCACACTATCTGGCGGGGATCCAAACCCATCTCGTTGCCCTGGAATATGTGATTATCAATAGCCGCCGCGACCAGGTTATTGACCGTCGTAATCGCGTGAAAATCACCGGTAAAATGCAGATTGATGCGACCTGCCGGGACAATCTGGCTGTAACCACCGCCCGTGGCGCCACCCTTTATACCGAGACACGGCCCGAGTGATGGTTCACGTAATGCCAGGCAAACGGACTCACCCAGGCTGTCCAGCGCCTGCGCCAGGCCGATGGAGGTCGTGGTTTTGCCTTCACCTGCCGCTGTCGGCGTGGTTGCAGACACCAGGATCAATCGGGCTTTACCG
>Ga0316201_10001256_pt1 | contig 16793 bp, 11 predicted proteins | sample CS6wburrow_MG_FD_204516 | JGI IMG/M metagenome (GOLD analysis project Ga0316201, IMG submission 204516) | Coastal sediment microbial communities from Delaware Bay, Delaware, United States - CS-6 worm burrow | ecosystem: Environmental > Aquatic > Marine > Coastal > Sediment | place: USA... | reverse complement strand
AAGGTGTTGGCATTGAACTACCCTGATCACCCCTACGTGACCGGTGACACTGAAAAGAGCTGGTGGCGCTGGATTTGGCCATGGGGCAAAGATAGCTAGACTCTAATGAGTTGTGGCAGGTCAGGTCTTGTTGATACTTTCCTCGTGCCAGCCCGAAGTAATCGGGTAACGCCGGTCGCGTCCAAATGCCCTTGATGTGATTCGCACTCCCGGTGCCCCCTGGCGCCGTTTGTATTCATTCAACAGCACCATACGCGCCACGCGCCGCACCACCGCTTCATCATATCCCGCGCTGACAATCTCGGCGATTGACCAGTCTTCCTCTATGTAGTGATACAGGATCTGATCCAGCAGGTCATACTCCGGCAGGCTGTCCTGATCAAATTGCCCCGGAGCCAGTTCAGCCGATGGTGCGCGATCGATAACCTCTTGCGGAATTGCCGGTGAGATTGTGTTTCTATAGCTACTGAGTTCGTAAACCCGGGTCTTCATGCAATCCTTGATAGGTGAGAAACCCCCACACATATCACCGTAAATGGTGCTGTAACCGACTGCCAGTTCACTCTTGTTACTTGTGGCCAGCACAATCCAGCCAAACTTGTTAGATAAAGCCATCAGAATATTGCCACGTACCCTGGCCTGCAGATTTTCTTCGGTAACATCCGCCGCACAGCCTTCAAACGACACTTCCAGGGAATCGAGTAAAGCCTCGAAGGCCGGTTCTATTGGAATTTCGCGGTAAGCAACCTGCAACATATCCGCCTGTTGACGAGCGAGTTTAAGACTCAAATCTGAAGTGTGCCGGCTTGGCATCATGACCGTATGAACGTGTTCAGCCCCTAAAGCGTCTACTGCGAGAGCCAGCGTCAAGGCAGAATCGATACCACCGGACAAGCCCAGCACGACATCGGTGAAACCGTTTTTGATAATATAATCTTTCAAACCACGCACCAGTATCGCGTAAATACAGACGGTTATGTCTTCATTCTGACGAATCACAGACCCCTCCAGTTTGGACTGGTTTTCGTTGCCTTCGAACCACAGGTCACCCGATTCCGGTGCAAAGCAAGCGATGGGTAAGCCCTCTTCACAAGGGTTGGCGCGAATGCTGAAACCACCGCGTGCGTTCATCAACATTGAGCGTCCGTCAAATACCAGTTCATCCTGGCCGCCCACCAGGTTGCCATAGACTATCGGCAATCCGCATTCGTCATGACGTTCATGGAGGATATCCAAACGCGCTGCCAGCTTATCATCACGAAAAGGGGACGCATTGGGCACCAACAGCAGTTCTGCACCGGCGGCCTTTGTGCTCAAAGCCGGACCCGGCACCCAGGCATCTTCGCAAACAATGACACCAACACGACTGCCTTTGATGTCTATTACCAGTGGTTGGGTGCCAGCCGAGAAGTAGCGGTGTTCATCAAACACGGCGTAATTGGGTAGCATCTGTTTAAAATAACGCCCAAGAACCACGCCGTCCCGGACCCAACTGACTGCATTAAACCTTTCTTCACCAAGCGTCCAGGGGTGTCCGATCACAACGTCAATGCCTTGTACACCAGCAACCAATTCATCCATAACATCATGACAACGGCGCATGAATCCCGGACGCAACAACAGGTCTTCCGGCGGATAACCACTGATGGCCATTTCTGGAAACAGGATGAGGTCGGCACCCTTTGCGAGTGCTGATTTGATACATTTTTGCGCCCGGGCCAGGTTACCGGTCATGTCACCCACCGGGAAATCCTGTTGGGCAAGGGCAATTTTAATCATCAGAAATCGATGAAAATGAACCTGCCCGGCAATCCGGGCAGGTTACAAACACACTATCAAAGTATTTTTTGAATTGCATTACCGAGGTCGGCAGGGGAACGAACAGTGGTTACCCCTGCTGCTTCCAATGCCTCAAACTTGGCTGATGCAGTGCCCTTTCCGCCAGCAATAATCGCACCGGCATGACCCATGCGTTTACCTGGAGGGGCAGTTACACCGGCAATGTAAGCCGCAACCGGCTTGGTAACATACTCAGAAATGAATTCAGCGGCGTCTTCTTCCGCTGAACCGCCGATTTCCCCGACCATGATAATACCTTCCGTCTGAGGGTCATCCTGGAACAGTCGCAGACAGTCGATAAAATTCATACCCTGGATTGGATCACCACCGATTCCAATCACCGTGGATTGACCCAAGCCGGCCTGCGTGGTCTGAAAGACGGCTTCGTAGGTCAATGTGCCGGAGCGGGAAACCACGCCAACTTTTCCAGGGCTATGGATACGTCCGGGCATAATACCGATTTTGCAGGCTCCGGGAGTAATAATACCGGGACAGTTCGGACCTACCAGCCGGGTGTCCGGCATCTGGTCCAAAACCGCTTTGACCCGTATCATATCTTGTACCGGGATGCCCTCGGTAATCGTCACGATGACTTTTATACCCGCATCAGCCGCTTCGAGAATCGCATCTGCAGCAAACGGTGGCGGTACATATATAACCGTTGCATCAGCACCCGTTTCAGCAACTGCTTCAGAAACGGTATTGAATACCGGCCGGTCCAGGTGTACCTGCCCGCCTTTACCCGGCGTTACGCCGCCAACTATCTGGGTGCCGTACTCGATCGCCTGCTTTGAATGAAAAGTGCCCTGACCGCCTGTAAACCCCTGGCAAATGACTCTTGTATCTTTGTTGACCAGAACACTCATTGGGCCACCTCACTATTGTTGGCTGCTGCAACTGCTTTCTTTGCTGCATCATTCAAATCGCTTGCAGGTATGATGGCAAGACCACTATCTGCCAGCAACTTCCTGCCCTCATCTACGAGTGTGCCTTCCAGACGAACCACCACGGGCACATTCACACCGACTTCCTGCACCGCGGCAATGATCCCTTCGGCAATCAGGTCACAACGCACGATGCCGCCAAAAATATTCACCAGGATGGCCGCAACGCTTTCACCGGAAAGGATGATTTTGAAGGCTTCTTTAACACGGTCCGCCGTGGTACCACCGCCAACGTCAAGAAAGTTGGCCGGTTCGCCGCCATTGAGCTTAACCACATCCATGGTCGCCATGGCCAGACCGGCGCCATTTACCATGCAGGCAATGTTGCCGTCCAGGGTGATGTAGTTCAAACCGTGACGGCTTGCCGCCGCTTCGGTCGGATCTTCCTGCGCCTCATCACGCATCGAGGCCAGATCCGGATGCCTGAACAAGGCGTTGTCATCCGCATTGATCTTGGCATCCAGCGCCACCAGGTTGTCATCCCCATCGATGATCAGCGGGTTGACCTCTAACAGGCTAAGGTCTTTTTCTATGAACAGCCGGTAAAGCGCCGACATGATCTTGGTCAGTTGTCCGACATGCTTGGCAGAAAGCCCCATTCCGAAACCCATCTGACGGCCCTGGTAGGCCTGAAAACCAGCCGTGTTGTCCACATTGATCGTGACAATTTTTTCCGGTTCGGTGGAAGCCACTTTTTCGATATCCATACCGCCGGAAGCCGAACCCATGAACGTAATGCAACGATTAACGCGATCGATCAGGATGGAAAGATAAAGTTCGCTTTCGATTTCCGTTGCCTCTGCAATCATCACCGTATCCACCGGCAGAGCCAAACCGCCAGTCTGGTAGGTGCTGATTTTCATATTCAGCATTCGATCAGTTTCAGTCCTGACTTCATCAAGCGAACGTACCAGCTTGACACCTCCAGCCTTGCCACGACCGCCTGCGTGTACCTGTGCCTTGACGACCCATACACGGCCGCCAAGACCCTGTGCCGCCACCACTGCCTCATCAGGCGTGCGCGCTACTGCACCTCCGGGGACAGGTACTCCGTAACTGGCGAATAATTCTCTCGCCTGGTATTCATGGAAATTCATGCTAACTCCTTCAGAAAATGGCTGACTCGAGACTATCGAGCTGATTTAATTCTTTTACAATGAATATAGCGTTGCCCAAGATCGGTATTTTCCACTGAAACGGAGTTTAAAGCAAAGGCAAGCTGAGCTTATCCGGTGGTATACTGCGTCCATAAAAATTGTAACCGGACTTGGACCGAAATCGGGCGGACACCGATTCTTTTTACCTTCAAGGAAAAAATGAGCCAAACGGCAAAACACTCAAACCACCCTTTACCCGAAGCATTGACCTATCGGATAGTTTCCTATCTCAATGCCTTCAGGTTATTGATCAGTATCGGTTTATTGTATTCATTTTATGCCGGCCTGATGAGCTCGCCACGATCTCTTGAGACATATGACATTACCGGAACGGTACTGATTTCCTATGTCATCATGGCCGGGTTCCTGACTTATGAATCCCGAAAACGATCCGCCCAGTCTTTTTTCCTGGCAAGGGTTACCTTATTTACCGATGTTTTTTTCCTTTCCATATTGCTTTTCGTATTTAGCGGGCTGGCAAACGGCGTCATTATTTTGCTCATGTTCACAAGCGCGGCGGCAGCCGTTCTGCTGCCTCTGCGGATTGCGCTATTTATTGCGTCCCTGGTCATCCTTGTTTTTTTCGGTAAATCAGTGTCGGGTATACTGATTCATGATGAGTCATTAACAACACTGGTAGCAGCGAGCCTTTACGGACTCACCATTTTTGGCATCGCGCTACTGGCCAACCTGATTTCACGATGGTCAAAAGATTTTCGCGTGATCGCTGAGCGGCAGGCTGTCCAACTGACCCGCCTGGAGCAGGTTAATGAACTGGTCATTCGCCGCATGCGCGCCGGAGTATTAGCGGTTGACTCTGAAGGCTTGATTCAACTAATGAATGAATCGGCATGGTTTTTACTCGGCAGCCCAAAGGCAGATGAAAAAAACCTGGCAAAGGTTGCCCCGCAGATTAATCTGGCACTGAAAAATTGGCAAGTGGATCCCACTGTCGAATCGGTCCCGTTAAAACTCTATGCAAGCCAGGCCCGCGTTTTACCCAAGTTCGTTTCCCTTCCCGGGGAAACAAGTATCCGTGTTTTAATTTTTCTGGAAGACAATGAATTGGTTTCACAACGATCATTGGAGATGTCGGCCCACCTGCTGTCGAACCTCTCCGGCAGTATCGCGCATGAGATCCGCAACCCGCTGGGCGCAATCAGTCATGCGGCCCAGTTGCTTGAAGAATCTGATGAAATTGCTGAAGCTGATCTGCGCCTGGTTGATATTATTCACACTCAATCAAACAGAATGAATGGTATTATCGAAAACATACTGCAATTATCCAGACATGAAAAATCACGCCCGGATGTTTTCGAACTTACCCCGTTTCTTGAGGAACTGGCGGTGGAAGCACAAAACTCGCTACCCAGTGTTCGACTGATCCTGGACATCCACCCCGAGGAGGGAAAAACATCAGTTTTATTTGACCAAAGCCAGTTGCACCAGGCAGTGTGGAAGTTGTTGGAGAACGCGATGCGGCATGCTCACCTCGATGCCGCCATACCCCAGGTCGTGCTTTCTATGAAGCACCTGAAGGGCACGGGATACTGTGTCATCACTGTCGAGGACAATGGACCGGGTATCCCTGAGGACAATTTGGAAAGAATTTTTGAGCCTTTTTTTACCACGCACAAACAAGGATCAGGTCTCGGTTTGTATATCGCCCGGCAGCTTTGTGACGTTAACAGAGCAGAGATTACAGTAGATTCAGTACTTGGTAGTTGCTCTCGGTTTCATATACGTCTAGCCTTGGCACGGTCTGAAGTATTTTAGGTATGCGGGCAATGAATACCCCGGCAGTCCTGATGTAGTTAAAACTAAGGAAATTTGCACGAAAAATGAACAACGCCATGCAACATCATGTATTAGTAGTTGATGATGAGCCCGATATCCGGGAGCTACTTGACCTTACTCTAACCAGAATGGGTCTGCAGGTTACAACCGCTGAAGATCTCGGCGTAGCAAGACGCGCGCTGGCTGAACAAAGCTTCAGTTTTTGCCTGACCGATATGCGTCTGCCGGATGGCAATGGGTTGGACCTTGTACGCGAAATCGCCAGGGATCATCCGCAATTGCCGGCGGCAGTCATTACTGCGCACGGCAGAATTGAAGACGCTGTTACGGCACTGAAAATTGGTGCATTCGACTTTGTCTCCAAACCTGTAGATTTATCCATTCTGAGAAAGCTGGTTAACACGGCACTCAAATTACGGAGTGAAGAATCCGCCATAGAAGCTTCGGACTCGGAACATGACAGCCCGTTTATCGATGACACTATGGACAAAATGATCGGTAATTCTGAGGCAATTCAAAGATGCAAAGCCATGATCAGGAAACTGGCACGTAGCCAGGCACCGGTGATGATATCGGGTGCTTCCGGATCCGGTAAGGAGTTAGCCGCACGCTTGATCCACGACCTGGGCCCGCGGGCTGACCAGGCATTTGTACCTGTCAACTGCGGTGCAATCCCAACCGAATTGATGGAAAGCGAGTTTTTTGGTCACATGAAAGGCAGCTTTACCGGTGCAGGGACCGATAAAGAAGGATTGTTCCAGGCCGCCGATGGCGGCACCCTGATGTTGGATGAGGTCGCCGATTTACCCTTGAGCATGCAGGTCAAACTGTTAAGGGCGATCCAGGAAAAAGCCGTTCTGCCGGTTGGTGCGCGTAAGGAAGTACCCGTTGACGTGCGCTTACTCAGCGCCTCGCACCAGCCTTTACGACCCCTGGTGGACGAGGGAAAATTTCGCAGTGATCTGTTTTTCCGGCTGAATGTGATCGAACTCCAATTGCCCGACCTCAGTGAACGAAGAAACGATATTAAACCAATGGCACAGCATTTTCTGAAGGAGATCACTGAACAATGGGAAGAAGCAACACCACCGGTCATTTCACCAGAAGCCATGACAGCACTGATGAACCACAACTATACCGGCAATGTCAGGGAACTGATTAATATCCTGCAGCGCGCTATTACAATGTGTGAGAACAACACCATAAGCGTTGAAGACCTGATGCTGGAGCAGGTGACTGCCACGAAACCGGAGCAGAACGGTTCAGGTCGTGACGATGATCAAACTCTCGATACCTATATAGAAGATATTGAGAAGAAAATGCTTGAAGACGCCCTGGAAAAAACGCGTTATAACAAGACCCGTGCGGCTGAATTGCTGGGCATAAGCTTCCGGTCGTTTAGATATAAGCTGAAGAAGTTTGATATTGAGTAAGCGTTTAACAAGCCATTAGTGACTGCTTCAACTTTAAAAAGGGCAAGTAGCTTGTCTTTGGCTGTAGTCGTTTCACTCGGGTTATACCTGTTTTTCACTTCCGCGTTTTACCCGCTTGATTTTTTGTCTGTTTTCGATGCCAAGCGCGTACTTCAACTGGCTCTTTTTGCGGCCATCATGATTTTCGCAGTCACATGGACGCCGCTACGTACCGCAACCATCGCACAATTAAGCCGGCTCTCAGTATTTAGCCGCTATGCGCTGGCACTTTTCTTTTTCATCGGTATCGTTTCATCACTAAGGCTCGACCACCCTGCCTACGCCCTGATCGATGTATCCATGATGTTTGTGATGATGATATTGATCGCCGTGACCGCCGCCAGTCGAGAGCTTTCGGCTGAGCGCTTTGACAAATGGGCAGTGTTGTTGCTGGCAGTCATGGGCTTTGCGGTGGTCATTCAGGAGTTCATGGGGTTTGTTGCCGGCTGGGTTTTCGGATCTGAATTCAGTTACGACCAGGCGCTGATACACTTTGCACACCCGCGTTTTTACAATCAGTTACAAACCTGGTCCATACCTGTGCTGGCGGCGCTGCCCTTCTTATTTCCGGACAGGCGATGGGTAAAAATCGGCTGCCTGGTATTACTGGGGTTGCAATGGTTTTTGGTGATAGCATTTGCTGCACGCGGCACCGCTTTGAGTTTATTCATTGCGATGGTGTTTATCGCTTTTTGGATGCCAGCACAGCGCGGCTTCTGGGTGAAATTTCAGCTAGGCGGCCTGATTGCCGGTATTGCTATTTATTCCGGGATAATTTTCCTGAACGGAGCATTGATTCCACAATCTCAATCCGGCAAGTTTTACGCCCATTCGGTTGGCAGACCGATGGCGCATACCTCGGGACGAACCATGCTGTGGCGTTTGTCGACTGAAGATGCAGTCAAACACCCTATTTTGGGTGCTGGTCCGGCACAGTATGCATGTGACAGTGACATCACACTTCCGGCACACCCACACAGTTTTCTGTTCCAGCTTATGGGCGAGTGGGGGTTTATCGCTGCACTTCTTGTTCTGATGCTTGCAGTTTCGATTGGCTGGGTATTTCTAAGGGATTTGAAACGCCATTCCAAGTCGCTTAGCTCAAACCGAACGTTGCAAGCCATGCTGGCCACCAGCCTCATAGCGGGTGCCATTCACACTAATCTTAGCGGGCTTCTGATCATGCCTGCCAGCCAGGTCACAGTGATCCTGATCGGCGGCTGGGTGCTAGGTCTGTCTGGAAATACCACGAAATCCAAACAGAATGCCTTTTTAACAAAACCATTGTTATTTTTCTGTGCCTTGCTAGCTTGTACGCAATTCTTGTTTTCTATCTCAGAAATCCCGTATTTGCCAGAGAGAACAAAGTATTCCGAAAGTTACGGGCCAATGGTACCCCGGTTCTGGCAGGACGGCAGAGTTTGTGAATACGACTATCAATTTTCAGATGCCGCCGAATGACATATTTTGTCACTTTGTGACACTTTAAAGCAGGCCTGTCGCCGTATCATCCGTGCACCTATATTCATGTAACTGTTTTCAAAGCAAATATCAAGTCGGCACACTACTTGCATTGAATAAGCCTGCATCCTAGAGTATTTTTAAGGGAGTAAACGACAGTCTGTTTAATGACTGTCATAAATACAGTCAGATTTAAACAGTCCGTTAATACCGCCATTGGAGGGTAATTTAGTGAAAAACATAAGACGCAATATACAACAGGGTTTCACCCTGATCGAACTGATGATCGTTATCGCCATCGTAGCCATCCTGGTTGCATTGGCCGTACCGGCTTACCAGGACTACACAATTCGTGCGAAAGTTGGCGAGTGTATTAACGCCGCCGCCGTGCCAAAGCTTTCAATTTCTGAGTATTACGAAACCGTGGGTACATTCCCCGCCGACTTGGATGAAGCAGGCATGACAGGGCAGGGCCAGAGCCAGTACTGTGAAGACTATGCTACATATACTCCGAGTGGCGCCACCAGTGCTTCATTTGTAATTGAAGTTATAGAAGGTAATACTCCAGGCGTAGGTTGTAACAATTGCGCAGGTTCCCTCGCACCAGTAATGACCGGCACACCGAACACTTCCGGCGGAGTCGATTGGCGCTGCTCACGTGGTGCTACTGTGGCTGGTGACCTCAAATACTTGCCATCAACTTGTCGCGGCACGTAATACTATAGTTTAAGCAAAACTGGAAAAACCCCGCAAAATGCGGGGTTTTTTTACCCTCAATTAATTACATTCTTGTGACCAATTGCAGGGTCTGAATTGGCATGTCTACTTTTATATGGGGAAGTTATACCCACCTGAAGTTAAGGACATGAAGTTGAAGTTCTACTTTTATGGCTGGGGTTCATGTCTGATTTCATTGCTGGAATTTCGATGAAAACGTCAAATACCTGGGCTCACATGCCATAGAATTTAAAATTGGATTTCTGAATTCAAATGAAAGTAATCAAACATTATTGGGTGACTTTTTCTTTAAAGCGCGGTACTTTACGGTAAACAGGTAACATTGAAGTACAATAAGTTGAGGGAACAACCACGGGGAGTGCTCTGCAAATGAACACAGAACTAAAAACAGCCAATCAATTGCACGGCTTTGCGCGTCGATTGGTCGCTGAGGGCCTGATGGAAGAGAGGGTCGCCCGTGATGCCAGTGTTGATGCGGGGGAAAAAGGGCTCACGGTTCTTGCCTGGATGATTAAGAGCCAGGCGCTTGACCCGGAAGTCCTTATCAATGCTGCTTCGGTTGAATACGGCGTACCCATCATCGACATCAGGGCTATGGATTTGAGCATCGCCCCGGTCAGTCTCATCGATGAAAGACTGATAGAAAAACATCGCGCATTTCCTCTTTATCTGCGCGGAAACTCTCTTTTTCTCGCGGTTTCTGATCCAACTGATCAGGAAGTCATTGACGCAATTTCGTTCAGTTCCGGCTTCCGTGTAGAACCGATTCTTGTTGCACCCAACCTTCTTGACGCAGCAATAGAGAAAATACATGACTCTGCCGCTCCTGTTTTTGACGATTTTGATGATGAAGGTCTGGAAAATCTCGGTTATACACTTGATTCGGATCAAGTGGATGACGATGCGTTCGACTCGGCAGTAGATGAGACACCGGTTGTTCGGTTCATCAATAAGATCTTAATTGATGCTATCCGGAAGGGAGCATCCGATATTCACTTTGAGCCCTATGAAGCAAGTTACCGGATTCGCTATCGTCTCGACGGTATATTAATCCTGGCAGCAAGTCCGCCAATACAAATGTCAAGGCGCCTGTCTTCAAGACTCAAGGTAATGGCCGGATTGGATATTGCTGAAAAACGAATTCCCCAGGATGGCCGAATCAAACTTAACCTGTCCCGCAAAAAATCGATCGATTTCCGAGTTTCGACCTGTCCTATCATGTTCGGCGAGAAAGTCGTATTACGTATACTTGATTCCGACAATACGCAATTGGGTATAGAAAACCTTGGCTTCGACGAGTTTCAACGGGAGACTTTTCACAGTTCAGTCACGAAACCTTACGGTATGATCCTTGTAACGGGACCAACCGGTAGTGGTAAAACCGTTACCCTTTATACCGCCCTGAATATTCTGAACGATGAGGGACGTAACATTTCAACAGTAGAAGACCCGGTTGAAATCCGGGTTGCCGGTATCAACCAGGTTCAGCAGAACGTCAAGCAGGGTATGACATTTGCACGCGCCCTCCGGTCTTTTTTGCGTCAGGATCCGGATGTCATCATGGTTGGGGAAATTCGCGACCTGGAAACTGCTGAAATCGCTATAAAGGCTGCGCAAACCGGTCACTTGGTATTCTCAACCCTTCATACCAACGACGCTCCACAGTCAGTTACCCGCCTTATGAATATGGGTGTACCAACCTACAATATTACTTCCGCAGTTAACCTTATAATTGCACAACGTTTGATGAGACGCTTACACAAATGCAAACAACCGGATGACATGCCCAAGGAAGCTTTGTTGCAGGCTGGTTTCAATGAGGACGAGATCGACGATCTGAAAATTTACAAACCCGTGGGATGTGCAGACTGCAATGCAGGATATAAAGGTAGAAGCGGAGTATTTGAAGTTATGCCAATTTCAGATACTATAGCCAGGATCATCTTGGAAGAAGGCAACGCAATACGCATCGCTCAACAGGCCAGAGAGGAAGGTATTTATGACTTACGCCGATCGGCCCTTAACAAGGTGGCGCAAGGAATAACCGATTTGATTGAAACCAACCGTGTAACCAAGGACTAGGTTTATGGCTGTCACACAAGCAGGCCCTATCACATTTGTTTGGGAAGGACGCGATAAACGCGGCGTCAAACTCAAAGGACAACAGATCGCATCCAATCCCAACCTGGTGCGTGCAGAACTCAGACGTCAGGGAATTAACCCTATCCGGGTCAAAAAGAAACCCAAACCTCTTTTTGGTGGTGCAGGTGGCCGTATTACCGCCAAGGATATTGCCGTCTTCAGTCGCCAGTTGGCCACCATGTTGAAATCTGGTGTGCCATTGGTGACTTCTTTCCAGATCATTTCAGGTGGTGTCAAGAATCCGCGTATGCGTGTCATGGTGGACAAGATACGTGCCGAAGTGGAAGGCGGCGGCAGTTTATATGAAGCCCTGTGCGCGCACCCGGTTCAGTTCGATGAACTCTTCACTAACCTCGTGAAAGCGGGTGAGAGTGCCGGTGTGCTGGATACTATTCTTGATGAAATTGCGACTTATAAGGAACGAATTGAAAGCATCAAGGGTAAAATTAAGAAAGCCCTGTATTACCCGATCTCGGTTATTGGCGTTGCGATTGTCGTTTCTGCGATATTATTGATATATGTAATCCCGCAATTTGAAGACATCTTTAGCAGTTTTGGTGCTTCTTTACCCGCATTCACACAGTTAATTATCGAGCTCAGTCGCTGGTTAAGGTCAAATGGCCTATACGTATTATTTGGATTTATCGCCGTTGTTGTTTCGTTCATCATGGCCAAGAAACGATCCAAACCCTTTGCACATTTCATTGACCGCATCTCTTTAAAGATACCTATTATTGGCGATATTCTTGAAAAGTCTGCTATTGCGAGGTTCTGTAGAACACTGGCAATTACTTTTGCCGCAGGTGTGCCTTTGGTCGATGCTTTGAAAATTGTCGCTGGCGCAACTGGCAATGCGGTTTACAACGACGCTTCCGATCGTATCCGGGAGGATGTTTCGGTCGGTCATCAATTGCAGCTTGCCATGCAGCAAACCAACGTTTTCCCGAGCATGGTTATCCAGATGGCTGCCATCGGTGAAGAAGCCGGCTCTCTGGATGAAATGCTTTTAAAGGTTGCCGAAGCATACGAAGAAGAAGTCAGTAACTCGGTAGATGCACTATCCAGTCTGCTTGAACCACTCATCATTGTCTTCATTGGTATCATTGTCGGCGGTATGGTCGTCGCGATGTACCTGCCCATATTCAAGATGGCTGCCGTCATTTAATCTTAAATGCTGGACTTGATCACGGCTAATACACCCCTGTTTTTGACAGGGGTGTTTATTTTTGGGCTGCTGATTGGGTCTTTTCTCAATGTCGTTATATTGCGGCTACCGGCGCGGCTTGAATATGACTGGCGATGCCAGTGCAAAGAACTACTTGCCATTGAGAGCCAGGAAAGTGATTCGGCTACCCCCCCGCCGGATATCATGTGGTCACGTTCACAATGCCCGAAATGTGGCCACCTGATCAAGTCCTATGAAAATATCCCCCTAATAAGCTATCTGTTTCTTCGAGGACGTTGTTCTTCATGTAAAGCACCTATTTCAATGCGATATCCCCTGATCGAAGCCATCACTGCCATCATGTTTCTGGCAGTGGCCATGCATTTTGGTCCGACTTTACAATCACTTGCCGCGCTCGGTTTGACGGCTGTTTTCATCGCTTTGACGGGTATTGATTTCGATCACCAGCTATTACCCGATGACATGACCCTGACATTGCTATGGTGCGGACTGTTTGCCAGCCTGTTCGGCCTCTTCACAGACCCCGTCAGCAGCATTATTGGTGCGTTGGCTGGCTACCTCTCGCTTTGGTTTGTTTATCATCTCTTTCGCCTACTGACAGGCAAGGAGGGTATGGGCTACGGGGATTTTAAATTGCTGGCAGCCATCGGCGCGTGGTTAGGTTGGCAAATGTTGCCATTGGTTATCCTTCTGTCTTCGTTGGTGGGTGCAGTAATCGGTCTGCTTATGATAGGCCTGAAACGCCATCGTTCGACGCAACCCATGCCGTTTGGACCGTTTATCGCTTTGGCCGGATGGATAGCTTTGATGTGGGGCGAACTGATCATTGACACCTATCTGAGGAGCAGCGGGCTAGGGAGCCTCTGAGCTGCTCGTGAGTCAAAATCCAGCATCCGGGAACGAGCACCGCGTTTACACCGTTGCGTTAACCGGTGGAATTGCCTCGGGTAAAACCCTGATATCCGATGAATTCATCAGACTGGGTGTACCGGTAATTGACACCGATGTTATTGCACATCGCCTGGTCGAACCCGGACAAGCTGCACTTATCGAAATTGAAAGGGCATTCGGATCAAATGTTGTCGATGATAGCGGGCAACTCAAAAGGCAAAAATTGAGATCCCTGATTTTTTCTGACGCGGAAAAACGTAAAAAACTTGAGACTATCCTGCACCCCAAAATCAGGCAAACAGCCGCAGAAGCCATAGCCAGGATAACTTCTGACTATTGCGTGCTGGTCATTCCTCTTCTTGCAGAAAGCGGTGCCTATCCGAATGTAGACCGGGTGCTGGTTGTTGATGTTGAACCCGAAACACAGATACGCCGGTTGATGGCCCGCGATCATTGTAATCGCAACCAGGCTAAGCAAGCCCTGGCCTCGCAGGCCAGCAGGGAACAACGCCTGAGCATCGCAGATGATGTACTGGAAAACTCGGGATCACCCCAACAGGCACATCACGAAGTAGCACGGTTACATAAGAAATACTTGCAATTGGCACAACGCCTTTGAAACACAATAGCCCTTCGGTATAACGGGTCACACGTATTTTCAGAGCGCGGACACGGGTCCTGGCCTGGGCCATACTGGTGAAATATGCAGGCTAGCTCAACTTCCCATGGCACTGCTTGAATTTCTTACCCGAACCACAGGGACAAGCTTCGTTCCGACCCACTTTGCGCCCTTCGCGCACAAATGGTTCGTCCGGGGTCGCACCCTGAACCGGACCCGAATTACCTGAAACCGCCGAGGCCTTTTCATGATGATATTCCATCGGCGTTTCCTGCCGTCGCTGAGTTTCCACGGCTTCAACATCCTCTTCAGCACGCACCTGTACGCGAGCCAGTACCCTGACCACTTCATGCTGAATGTTTTCGAGCAAGGCGGTAAACATTTCAAATGATTCGCGCTTATATTCCTGCATTGGTTGTTTCTGGGCATAACCGCGCAAATGAATACCCTGACGCAGGTAATCCATATTACCCAGGTGGTCTTTCCACTGTTGATCCAGCACATTCAACATCAACGCCTTTTCAAAATGCCGCATGACTTCGACACCGGTCTGGGCTTCCTTGGTTTCAAAGTGCTCCTTGACCGCCTCGGATATACGTTCACTTACGTCGGCTTCTGTCAGGTGCTCGTCCGCCTCAAGCCAGTCGTGAATAGGGACCTTGATACCAAACTCACCGTCCAGCGCCTTCTCAAGCCCCGGTACGTCCCATTGTTCGTCAATACTACCCTCTGGCATGTACTGGTTGACCAGACTGCCAAAAACGTTCTCCCTGAACTCAAGAATGGCGTCATGGACATCTTCATCTTCCATCAGGTCATTACGTTGTCCGTACACAACGCGGCGCTGGTCATTGGCGACATCATCGTATTCCAGCAGGTGCTTACGTATGTCAAAGTTATGCGCTTCCACTTTACGCTGTGCATTTTCAATTGCGCGGTTCAACATTCCGGCCTCGATAGCCTCGTCTTCTTTCATGCCAAAACGCTGCATCATTGACGACATGCGGTCGGACGCAAAAATACGCATCAGGTTATCTTCAAGCGACAGGTAAAAGCGGGACGAACCAGGATCACCCTGTCGGCCTGAACGTCCGCGTAGCTGGTTGTCAATACGGCGTGATTCATGGCGTTCGGTACCGATGATATGCAAACCACCCGCCTTGATCACATCATTGTGTTTATGTTGCCAAGCCTCACGCAACGTCTCTTTCTGCTCTTCAGTGGCGTCTTCACCCAGATCTGCCAGTTCGGCAGCCAAACTGCCTCCAAGCACAATATCGGTACCACGACCGGCCATATTGGTCGCAATAGTGACTGCAGAGGTCCGCCCTGCCTGCGCGACGATTGTTGCCTCGCGTTCGTGTTGCTTGGCGTTCAGAACCTCGTGCTTTATTTTCTCCTTTTTCAGCAGCCTGGAGATCAGCTCAGAAGTTTCGATTGAAGTTGTGCCAACCAACACCGGTTGACCTCGTTTAGCGCAATCTCTGACATCTTCAACGATAGCGTCGAACTTGGCTTCCGCTTTCAGAAAAACCAGGTCATCATTGTCGATCCGGATCATCGGACTGGCTGTTGGAATGACCACCACTTCCAGACCGTAAATAGACTGAAATTCATAGGCTTCAGTATCCGCGGTTCCGGTCATACCGGACAATTTCTTGTAAAGACGGAAATAGTTCTGAAAGGTAATCGAAGCCAGGGTCTGATTCTCACGCTGGATCGGCACACCTTCCTTGGCTTCTACTGCCTGATGCAAGCCATCTGACCAACGCCTGCCCGCCAGTGTTCTTCCGGTAAATTCATCAACGATGATAATTTCGTCATCCTTGATGATGTAATCAACATCCTTGCTAAACAGATGGTGGGCACGGAGCGAGGCATTGAGATGCGAAACGAGGTTTAAATTTTGTGCGTTGTAGAGACTTTCGTCCGCCTTCAGCAGACCGGCACTGACCATTAATTCCTCAACCTTGGCCATGCCATCTTCGGTCAGATAAACCTGCTTTTGCTTCTCATCGACCGTAAAATCGCCTTCCGGTATCACTTCAGAGCCCTCTTCCGGTGCCTCGGCGCGTTGCAGGTTGGGGACCAATTGGTTTATACGAACATATAACTGCGGTGTTTCTTCCGCGGGACCGGATATGATCAATGGTGTACGCGCCTCATCAATCAGGATGGAATCAACTTCATCGACGATGGCAAAAGAGTGATCACGCTGGACTTTCTGATCTATCGCAAACGCCATGTTGTCGCGTAAATAGTCAAAACCCAATTCATTATTCGTGGCATAAACCACCTCGCAGGCATAGGCAGCGCGCTTGGCTTCGTTCGACATACCTGGAACGACAACGCCGACCTCCATACCCAACGCCAGATAAATGGGTCTCATCCATGCCGCATCACGACCGGCGAGATAGTCATTGACGGTTACCACGTGAACACTGTTGCCACCCAAAGCATTCAGGTAGCACGCCAAAGTTGCCATCAAGGTCTTACCTTCACCGGTTTTCATTTCCGAGATCATGCCCCGGTGAAGAACAATACCCC